>JAAUYG010136727.1_pt1 | contig 13611 bp, 8 predicted proteins | sample 7278091 | NCBI WGS metagenome assembly JAAUYG01 (sample SAMN14350201, study PRJNA611818) | marine sediment metagenome | isolation source: surface marine sediment (0.6m) | place: French Polynesia: Moorea | collected 2018-08
CCCCCCCCCCCCCCCCCCCCCCCCCCCCCCCCCCCCCCCCCCCCCCCCCCCCCCCCCCCCCCCCCCCCCCCCCCCCCCCCCCCCCCCCCCCCCCCCCCCCCCCCCCCTGCCAAAGAACACCTGCTATACTACATATAGTATGAAAATGGTTAAAAGAAATTACAATCTCTGTCCAAAATCAAATATCAAAGATTACAGCAGGGTAGGGGTTACTATTAGCTATCCTGACATTTACATCTTGACTTGAAATCATTTGTTTTATTTCAAAACATACACTTCAAGTTAATATGTGCTGGTACATCAGACATGTTAGTAATAGATTTGCACTTTATAGATTTGATTCAGGAATAAATACAGATGCTGTTTTGAAATTGGTATGTTAAGAGCCAGGTTACCCACAAGTCATTCCAGTCACAATTTCACACACCTTCATAAGTATGATAACCATTATTACTACTATACTGTCATCATACACAAATTTCTATCTGCAGCTGCTTTATCAGTCTTAACTTCTCAGCTGACATGGAAAGTGTTTACTGCTTGCCCCAAATATTACCTGTCACTCAGCCTACACTTTGTGCACAGCATAAGCCAAGAAAAAGTACTTGTGATATTTTCAACACTTTTGCTTTAGCTGTTCAAGTTTCTACCAACTTTAATGCTTTGTGGCTAAATGTGCTTGCAATAATATTTCAGTTGTATTAGCCCAAAAAAATTAGTAGGATGAGTGAGGTATGTTCTTTGAGTTCATTTAAGTTTTAATTAATGATAAAAAAGTTCGTAGTTGATATTATTTTTACTGTCCATGGTATCGTGGCTGGGTGACTGAACTATGATTTCAGTTTCCGCTGACTGCTTTAATTTACTTAAGTTGAAACTTAAGTTGGCAGCTTGGTTACTGGCTTCAGTATCAAGCTCTATTTAATTGTCAACACTACACATCTCTTTTGCACCTTATTGATGTCACTTGTTAAAACTGCTTCAGCTGAAAGCCCTGTTGTGGTTGCAAGCTAACACAGTCCCTCAAGTTCAATCTTTGAAGTTGTTTTACCATTAAATAAGATTGAATCAAAGGGTAGTTTGATTACTGGAATTGTCAGTTACGCTAAAAAAGAAATCATTCCTTTTCGAAAGGCCAAATGCTTCTCTAGGTTCTCAGCTCCAGTATTACCATATATATGTCACTGTGAAATGTAAAAGATGTATATTGTGGTATATAATATTATGCAATAGTATTGTTACCTAATAAAATTGTAATCACATGGAAAATCTTACCAAGTCTGGAATATGTTTTCCACATCATACTCTATCCATAGACAGCTGATTACCATCGGTTTAACACAAACAGCATAAACCCCCCCCCACACACACACACACACACCTCTTCACATTTATGAATTGTTGCCTGTGCCGTCTGTAAGCTTTTATATCAATTTGGAGATTTGTTACGAAACCGCCCAGATGTTACTGCATACTATAGGCAAATGTTAGAACCGAGTTATCATTGTAACACATGTAACAAGTATTTTGCCTGCTTACAGTTGTTACTGAATACCATGCATATGTTGTTTATGTACTAGTATATAACATATAAATTTTGGATCAAGGTCGTTTAGTTTAACAGCACAACTGCCATGCGAATGTATTTGTATGTAAAGCTAACAGCTACTAAATCACACGCTAAATACCATATCATAATGTCTGTTGTACATTTGTGTTTGCATTGTTGTTTGATTAACGTAACCTTACCTGAGCAGTACCATATATATGCATGCCATTTTAGGTTCGGTCAGCATGGATGCTTTGAGCATGCCTGATAGGGGTACAAAGAGTAAGTAATTAATTTTTCCCCCTGCTTCAGTTAAACTAAATCTTTCATACTCAGTCTGTTGCAGTGCTTTTATCTTCGTCAGAATTGTGAAGCCAGCTTTTTACACTAAATTGTGCTACTTGTTTGGCAGCATCACATGTTCCTTTAACCCATGATAAACTAGCCCGCAAAATGATTAAATATCACATTAGAACTGTTTCATACACAAATGGAGTTAATTAGTACCTGTTGGATGAGTTAAAAAAGTTTTGTTTTTGGTTAACTTTGGGTCATTCATGTAATGAATATTTCATGGGTTAGCTGTGCGAAGGTTGATATATTGTTGGGGAATTAATCAAAATAAATTAACCACTCCACAAGTTGAACCTACATATTTTGGAATTGCCACTTGATCAAAATTTGTGTCTGCACTTACGGTCCAAAACACGATTGTAATGGTCTACTAGGTATATTTTAGGGGCAAACATAGTCTACCAAACACCTTTAGCTTTTGCATATGTTAGAATTTATCTTACTTATCTCACTAATATAGATGTAATTATTGATTAAATTGTTGGGGTTTGGGGGCGTATGGGCCCATTGTGCACTTTGTTAAACAAAACTAGCCTAAAAATATTCTGTTAATGTGCATGAATTATTAGATTTCTAACTAAACTAGAAAAATGTGTACTTAATATTATGCTATGGATTTGCATTGCAAGCCTGTGAGGATGTCTTTTTCAACATAAGTTATAATGCATTTCTCTGCGCTATTAATGTTTATTTCGATGCTTCTTAATTGTCAGTTTTCCTTTAATATTCTCACTGTCAAATTAGCGTCTATATTTACTAGACAGCAGTTGAGATACATGTATAGTTGAACTATCGTTTGCTTTGTGATTTAGTCTATTATGCTGCAAACCCATCAAATGCCTCCATTTAACAAGCAAACTCTGACCCAAACTTGATCAAAACTGCCAAGAATATGACTTAGGCAAAAGATTAAATACAAATATGTAAAATGCAAATATATATTGTAAAGATTCCCAAATCCAGAAATTTCAAACATAAATGGGTTTACAGCAGGCCATTACTACATTTAAAATATATTTCAAACTTTTAGTGAATTATTTTCGCTTAGTTCTAGACATCTGTGGCGATATATATGCGTTCCTATTGCTTTGTTGCTTTATTGCTTAGGTTCTATATCCACACTGGATAACCATGCTGGTAACCCTGGACCCCAAGATGGACTGTTTGTTTGCGTAAACAGTCACACGCCTCGCACCAGCTCAGAGCTTCCTCTCCGCAAAGGCGATATTGTTCAAGGTGGTGACATACTCAGAATACTCAGAACGATATTAAACTCACTATACATGTGTAATCCATTTTCGTAGAATTTCATTCTTTTTTTTTTTAATGCTTCACATGCTGTTTAATAAGAAACTAGAAGCGTTAGAATTACCAGGATAATTAGCTTAAAATTAACAAGGTTTCGATTTTAAGAATCCAATTTGATTTTATGTTACAGACAAATATGAGGAAGCTGTCTGTTGTGGCTTTCTCATATTTGTGACTCAGAGATCAATATTGGCCTGTTAGTGGTAATATATTTAACAGAGGTTAGTAAAATATAAAGGAATACCTTTTGTACCGGGAAAATATAACAGCACATTCAGTAAATATGTATACCACAGAGCCAGGATAAGCAACAAACCAATAAGACGGCAAGCTTATACGTTTTGGTTTGGCATATGGTCAACAATCAATATCTAATCAATCCAAAGGTTGGATGTAGGTTTCCAGCCTACAGGAAGCTCGAAATTAAGCTTCTCTGAAGGTAATCACACAGCTGCCAGCATCTTCCACCATCCCCATAGGAGTAATTCCTTAGATATATCCGTTTTCCATGTCGGCATGCAATCTCCAGAAAGTGGTTCTCAGCCTTAGGCCACAGGAATTTGAACTTGTGGTTTGAACGATTGATTCAGATATCTATTCAACATCATGCTGACATTTCTTTTCACTTCAGAGGCAATTTCCAGTTTACTGTACATTTATAGCATAAAAATGCCATCTGAACTTGAATATATTCCTTAGTTTTTATTTCCAGTCAAAAGTAGGAAATCAAATTTTTTGGGTGGAAAACAGTTTGTGCACCTGTCTTGGCCTTAAAGCAATAACCTAATGAAGAATAGAAACATATAAACGAAGATTACAGCTCAAGAAATTTCTTTTGACTTCTTGCACAGCACCTGTGCAGACCAATGTTTTAACGGAAAATAACAGCAGCTAATGATCATGTCGTCTGGAAGTTGTGAATACCCTAGAACGTATACCCTAGTACTAAAGTGTAAATCTGCAGAAGCAAGACTTTATGAACATGGAAGGATATAACTGGATGGATTGTGGTGAAATAAACTGGGTGGATGCAGGTATAGAGAAAAATGTACATAAGAATTCACAGGGATTAAGCAGTTTATATTTATAGGAAATAATAGGAACTCACTGGGATCGAGCAGTTTATATTCATGGGAAATGTATAGGATGTTGGAATACAATTTGATTGGGCCATTTAAAAATTCAATGTAGACTTTATTTAAAGAACTGCATACAACATACTTTAATATGTATGTACATGTGTATACATTGTATATACATATATCGCTTGCATTGGAATTACAGTGTTAGACATTATAGTATAAAGCCACGCAATGCAATATGACAAATAAATATATACATTGTAACAATATACAAAATACAAATCTCATATTAAAAAAAATGCTTGATTATTGGGCATAATGTTTGCTAACAAATTCATGAAAGTTTGCTTTTCCCAACTATACTGATGCATTGGTTGTGGTTTCTTATTGGCTATTCACCGTGGTGGCAGAGTTTGGCTTGCGGTGTCGTGTGTAGTTGGCATTTTCCGCATGTTGCTTGCAGTGTTACAAGGCGGTCATCAAGGAATGTGGCGGGGAAAGGTGGGACGCTGGGAAGGGACCTTTCCTAGTAACTGTGTCCAGGAGATTCGAAGTCATCGAATGCCAGGTATATTGGCCTACTTGTACATGTAGTACAGGGCCCAGGGTCATCTCGAGTGGGCTGCTGCGAGTCACATCCAATCGAAGTCCTTGTATGATATAAAAAAGATATAATTCAGGCATCCTTCTGTCTTAGATATTAGCAGATTCATTTGGATAAGCAGTGTTAAGCACCAATACACCTGCAATAAATAATGATACATGTAAATAATAAAGCAGTTAATCAGTAAAATCAGTTGTAAATAATTCCTTTTTGACATTATAGAAGTAGTAACTTACTGTTTGCATTTTGGGAAGCATTTAACATCTGGACAGTGTAATATATCTCCAATAGCTAGTTCTATTCGTACATTTATTATAGCATATATTACCAAGGAATCACCTGTGGACAAAAATGGAAACCTATCCTAAACCTATACTAAAAAGTGGTTTCGTATTGTAATAAAAGGTTTGACTTTGAGAAAATACCTATACATGTCCCAGGGTGCCAGGATAAAGCAAAGAATTATTTGCCAATGAATTGATGAGGTACCAGAAATGTGTTGAGTATTTGTTTACCTTCCCAGTATTAACAATTTTGAAATGTATATGGGGTACATATGTATCAAGTTAAAATATGATATGTGCAGTCACATAGTTCAAAGATCTATGCAAATTAAGTTAGCCATAATGAATATCGGTATGCAAAAGGGGAAGCGAGCCCCATATATGGTACCAGGCAATAGTGAAGTACATGTACCATATGCTGCGCCTGCTAAGACACCACAAAATCCCAGATGCCGGGACTTGTATGAAATATCATAATGCACTCCTTTCTGGTTTTGCAGGCAACAGGCCGGCCATGGAAACTGATGTAGGGGCACAACATGTGGAAGATACGTCAAGTCTTACTGGCATTTCAGGGTAAGTCATTCATTGACTATCACATGTATGTTCAGAATGGTGGCCGTAAAGTTGTGAGTTTCACCACGTCGTTTTCCACAAAAATTATGTTTCTTATGGATGGTAATAAATATAAAGAAATATGTAGTCCACATGCCACCAAGTCCATAAGATGAGCATCACAGCGATAAATATCCTTAAACTAGATTAACTTTGTAAATTGCTACTGTGATTTTCTTGTAAATCAGAGTAGCCATTTAAAAACATAATTTGTTCATTCCATATCACCGTCATGAAAATATATGTAAAATATTTTGTCACTTGATGTAGCTGACTAATATTCACCGATTTGATCTCTATTAGCAACTATATTTAAAGGAATTGCTTGATCAATGCAAGTTGCATTTAAACATGCTGACATACACATGTAAATAGTGAAGTAGCATTCCTTGTTGTAGATGTCGTTTATGTGGCCAGTCCCTTTCCAGAAGATTATCTCCAAAAATAGGAGAATTTCTCCAATTTCAAGTTTCTATCACTTTCTTATAGCCTGCAAAGTTAATTTTGTCAAACAAAATCGAACCAATGTTTTTTGGGGCCACTGTCACTTTGTATGGTCTGCAAAGCTCATTGTCAAAATGAAACAAAACCAATATATCTGGCAGTAGTCCCCCCGCTAATTAGGATGCCAAGAAATTGTCCTTATTAAAGAGGTGTCCTTTGGTGAGAGGCAGCATCACATGCATTCCCAGTACTTACTAGTACTGCCAAACATTTGTGTCCTTTCTAGAGGGGTGTCATCCTTAGAGAGTGTCCTTTAAGAGAAGGACCACTGTATATCTGGGGCCAATGCATTGCATAGGTAAAGGAGGAAGTCAGAAAGTTGTTCAGCTTTTCTTTCCATGGTGGGGGATGACAACATGGAATACAGGTGCCAAAATGAAAAACTGCCTTTTGGATCACTGTTCGTTCCATTTGGTGTGTTGTTCACAAAGTACCACCATTGCCTATGATAGAATACTATACGAACAGAAAATTATGGCATGCACACTTCTCACACCATCAGGTGCTGCATCAGAGGCATTGGATTGCAGCCAAAAAATGCACACAAGTCATGTGTCTGAACCTTTGGAATACACCTTTTGAAAGAATATTATTAATTTTTGCCAAAACCAAAAAAAAAAAAAAAAAAACAGGAAAAAATTGTAAGAGATGGGAGAATTGCCAATGGATTCACAAAGAGCATGTCTCTGCATAAGTATATGTGCAAAACTGCGGGTTTTTTTTCATGTACAGCGTATATATTAAACTGTGTACACCTATGTAATAGAACACTTTGAAAAAGATAAGATATTTATGGTCTAAAAATATTGTCTCAAAGTCTCTGGTAACAGGTTCAAATCTAGGTAAATGTAGGTTTGTCTGTAAGGAATATCATGAAATCATGACCTGATGAATGAGTGAGTCTGCAGGATGGTGATTCGGTGAATTGAGGCTTCACTCCACATACATCAACTTTGAAACCCCTGAATGACAGGGTTGTAACAGGCCTAACTGAACTGGAATCCTTCAAGCTACCACCCTATTCATCAAAATATCTGTGTGTCTATCCTGGATGACCTTTTGGCTCTTGGACAATATTTGCTGACATCAAATGTCCTGAATAGCGGCTTCCTTCCCCATACCCCCACCTCACCCCTGCAATAAAATAAATTATGCAACTTCTCCCCCCCCCCCCAAAAAAAAAAAAGAACTACTGGTACATGTACCTTGACAAAGGCCCCAAAACGTGGCCTCAACCGCAACATAGAAAAAGGGTATCGTCTCAAATATCGTCTTGTTATACTGAAATGATATTTTTTGAGAGAATCACAATACTGTGGCCAGCAGACCACATATATACAAAGACGACTCTAGGGGCTTAAAAAGATTTATGAGTTTCAAAAGAGATCTGCTAGTAAACAAAAATTCAAGTAATTTCAAAGTTTTAGATTTAGTGGAAGTAGGCAGTCTATATGTTCAGGATGAGGTGATCTTTATAGACCAAGTTAGTCTAAAGCAGAATATTTCGGAAAAGTGTCCCCCACCCCCTTGGTTTGGGGTGACACAATGACTGGAGACGGAATTCAAATTTTCCGTCATCTGTTGCTGCTCAGCCTGCATGATAAGCTTTGTTTTTTTTACTTGGGCAGATTTAGGTACATATATGTGCAGCATCCTCAAAAGGTGCTGTACTTCACTTCAGCCAGTGGGTGGAGCTCATATCAAAAGTCTACAGCTGCAGGCGGTCAACCAATTTTGTCCTGTGAAAATAATACCCACATATTGCTGGAGGCAAAGGAACGTGTCCAGCTCGGGACAGTGACAACTGCACCAGATAACACAGTGGAACCTGAGAAATCAGACTTGAACAACAGACTATCTGTGGCGGTCTTAATTCTGATGTCGTCTTAGATTTGATATAGCTTATGATAGTTATAACATGCAAAATGTGGTTCTTGTCCATCGCAGAGGTAGTTTAATTCTGATATGGTCTCTTGTAAAGTTTCACACTTGAAGGTTTCACTGCACTTGCCATGGATGCAGAGGTGTATGACATAACTGATAAAAACATAGGAAAGAGACAATTAAATTGAAATTTGCCTTAAAAAGTCATTTGACAATGGGAGCATAGTTGTTTTAAAAATGAAAAGTACCGGTACATGTCCTGATAGATAGTGCATGGAATAGGAGATCTTCAAAATCTAAGAAATCCTTTTACCTAGTGACAACTTTGTTTAATCAATATGGGACATTGTATGCCATATTCAGGTGGTAATACTTCTATTATTTATGGAATATTCCAAAACTCTGTGCAAGTTATTGCTGAGAACAAAAATAAAATGGGGGTAATAAAAAATTGTGTGACTAATGAGAAAAAGGTGGCTTTGAAGGTACATGTACTAGAAATGTGAAGTTTGAAATAGTACCTTGTGTGTCTAATTTTCAAAATCTGGTAGAGTAATTCCTTCGTCTACATGTACATTGTACATCATTGCATGTATGCCACGTGCTATAGTTGACTTCCATCCTTATGTCCTACTTACTTTCTTAGTTCATTGACATTTTATGAAATAAAGTTTCTTTCCATAATTCTCAGCTTCTAGTCACATCAAAATTGGTACTCAACCAAGGATGAGCTAACATTGCTGAAATTCCTTCTCAGGCTATAGGTGTAATACTTTCCCTGACTGAGGAGGCGTTAAGTTGCCGATGGTATGTTTTCACCTATCTGTCAACTACAGTGAGAGTGTCAGCTTTGATGCATTGAAGTCGCCCACCAACACAACATAAAGCGTCAACGCCTGCTATGAAGGGTTGACTGAGGCAGGCACATTATGCAAGGATTTGCAACAGAAAAAAGCTCTTGGCTAAGGCCACGCTGGACTCCTGCCATATAGCACAAAGTACATAATAATGTCATTAATCGGCTCTTAGCGGTGGAAGTGCCACCATTCAATACCGGCAGCACATCCTAATTAAAGCAGTTTGTCAACTATTGTTGTGTTAACCGAGCTTGCCACAATGGAGCTCGCACCTATCAGGTGGCTCGTAATATGCCGCATTGTCGTGTGTAACCAGGGTAACCATTACCCGATTACCTGGCGACTAATGCACGCCATGGTTTAGTCAGTTCCCTTGTCTCCCATGCTAGGGACTGTGTCCAGCTTGGTTGTCGTATCGACCAGCTGTCACAGCCGCCAGCACCCAAGGACAGCCAGCCATGCATGACTGCCTGTGCCCTGCGACAATCTCATCCCTCCCCCTCCTCCCCTTCGCTAGTGTTGCTGTTGTGCTATGGGCTGGGCTCTTGGTCGGGCAAGGCTTGGTAAGCAGGGACGTTGTCAATAACCAAGACGGTATCACTGGATGCTTTTTTCCTGCTGCCATACCAGACCCAGTGCTCAAGCATGCATGTCGCGGTATAGCCCTATACCCCATGTGTGGAGATCAGGCATACATACCTTCATGACCATCTTTGGCATCCCCCCTGCCCTAGCAAAGGGTGACATGCTTTACCAGCATTGGATGTCCGAGGACACCGTTAAGTTAACCCATGCATCAAGTCACCTCAAGACAGATGAATGAAAAATCACACACAGACGCGCTTCCCTGCACGCCTTTTGTTGACCCGAGAAGAAAGAAAGCCTGAAAGGTGCGAGTGGATATAGGATGGCGGGTGAGGCTAATGTATGTTTTTTCGTGTGTAGTGGTGTATAGCCTCGTGTCTGTGTAGACTCGGGCCATGAGTCGAGGGTACATTGCCCGTCGGCGCTGGGCCAGTGCTGAATGGACCAGTCCTCAGGTAGGACCTGTCGTCAATCTACTAGAACCAGATGTTCCCAGTCCGACCCCGCAGAGGACGTTACATCACTCTTTGGAGGATCTGCTCTCGGAGGCGAATCCTTCAGAAGCGTCTCCTCAGGATACGCCACCTGCTGGCCGATCCAGACGCTATGTGAAGCGTGTAGGGAGTGTGGAGGACAGCGACTCCATCAGTTCCTGTAGCTTGTCTGTCTCCAGTCAGTGCAGCAGCGGGAACCCTCCTCCTGGATACATGCGAAACAAAACCCCAACTTCTGGATTACACGTGACAATTCATGACCCCGAATCCAGCCCTGCAAGCAGACGAGCAACACCGGTTTTCACAAAAGCAGCGCTACATCCCAAGAAGGTTCTGGATTTCCTCAAAAGGTCAAACAAAATGATCCCAGCTGCCAGCTCCAGAACGGATGGTTCTGTCACCATTCATTCTTCCGGCGGGGGTGCTGGCGGCACCCCACGCATGGTGCGCCGCACTGTCGGCAAGACTGAGGGTCTCTCTGTGGCTAGAGATATCTCTGAGGATGACGGCCTCAAATCACGTGACGGAAATTGGGTTCTGAAAGGGGAAGCAGGGGATACCTCTCAGAGGAATACACTGCGAGCTCGTAACAAAGAGGTCAGCCGGCAACTAATTACAGATATCGCCTGGTCTTCCCAAAGCCTCGAATCCACACCCAATTCCAGGACTGAACAGGGATACACAGTGGTCCGGGCACAAGGAGGAGGGATGGATAGTCCTCAATACATGTCACCAGGGCCTGATGTCAGACCTCAGAGAGAACAGTATCACACACTGAATTCACCTGGAGCATTCATCGGGCGAGATAATGCTGGGAATGTTTTACTCTTCAAGCCCGTTTCCCCCAGCAACCAGCCCTCCGCGGGTAGCAGAATAGCGTATCTGAAGAAATCCCGACCCGACAGCAGCCCTCATGCAGCTACCCTCTCCAGAGTGACAGGCAAAAAACAACAGCTTTCCCATGGAAACCGTCGCCAAGGCCACTCCCCTAGCAATGAGGCTTACTTGCTCACAGTTGATCCCAAGCTGGAACGAAGTAACAGCACTCCGAACATTATGGCCGATTTGTCGCTAACAACGCCACAGAAAGTAAAGAAGCGTCAGGCACCAGCTCCCCCATTAGTAGTGTACACTCCTACGCCATCTATATCATACAGTCCCCCACCTTTAGAGCATGTGTCACAAACTCTCCCAAGGAACTATCAGCACCGGGGTCGTCCTAGCATCCTGAAAGATGAGCCAGATCCCAGCCCGGTCTCTTACCACAGCAGCACACTTCCTAATCGCAGCCGCGCTTCAAAAAACAAAAATATATATCAGGGAGAGGTTGTTAAGGTGCAGGTACATAATTCAGCATCTCGGGATGACCTTGACCTTTTGCCTTCCCGAACCCAAGAGTTTAACCCCCAGACACCCATCTGCTACGACCTTCATCTCGTTGCAAGAGCAAATGGTGCTGCGGCAAAGACAGACTCCACACGTGCTCAGGATATTCAGGTGTCCCATAATTCAAAGCTGAAGAATTCAAAAAAGCATTCCCGCAGTGAGCCCAATGTCACAAAAGCCGAGATCCACGTGGCTCGACCCACAGACCTAGATCTGGATCTGGACACACCAGTCAAATCCAGACAAGAGGTCCCTATCACACCACCCTCAGCTGTCTCACCATACTCTTCCCCAAGGGACGCTGCTCTTGCCAGGAAACTCGAGTAAGTATAGACCAGCCTACTTTCATACACGAAGATCAGTTACCTTGTTACAGAAACAATCTCCCTTTGTCATTTTACAGATAGCATGCAAGCACGAATGTTGAAAGGCTGCCTTGCATGCAGGCTTAAAATTGTGGACAGTTTTAAATAAAGTTTCAGAAATCTCTTCGTCTGTAAAAAAAAAAATAATAAAATATTGATATTTTACATTGTATCCTATAGCAAACTAGTATTTGCGAGTTTGGAAATGTGTAGGGGTGGACATTAGAAGAAAGAACACATCGGTATTCATGATATCCCCCTTTAAGTCTTTAGATGTTCATGAGGTGCAGTCTCTAGCGGGACCTCCACAGAATGCCGTTATTGCTTCACCTGCACTTTGCTGAATCAAAGAGAATTATATTGACATTTTGTCCCTTGCACAAAGGTGCGATACTTTTATTTCCAATACATGTCTCCCGGACCTTCATCCAGTTTCCCTCACCATCTATAAGCTTTGTACTAATGTGATTGCCAATGCTGCCTGTAAAAGACTGAGCCTGTATCATGGGTATAATACTCTCACTTGCCCAGTTTCACAAGATATATTCTGCATGTTAATAATGAAACCAAAAGAAAAGAAGTATGTATTAAACACCACGGTCAGATTTATATGGTCTCAAATGTTGTTATTGTCCTAGAGGTTTCACTGCACCTATCTTACATTTCTAAACGACACCTCAACTGTCAGCTCCCACCTGCCGACTCCAGGCTTCACGCTAGGCTGATTCAACCATGACTATTGGTTTTCCCTCCTGTTCCCATGCCAGTTTTCCAATATTCAATACCTCAAGCATGAGTGACACATGGCTAGAAATAGTGGTAACAGCCACTCTGCACAGCGTCTTTGTTGTTACAAGCACGATTGCAACTTGATCTAGCCACTACTGACCCAAATGCAAAGGGACTTTAGCGCTTTTGTCGGAGACTCAGTGATGCTAGCAGAAATTATACCAAACTTTGAACAGGGTTAGACTTGACCTTTTTCGTATGTTTTTTAAAACAGATTTTTTTTTACCTGTAGATAAAAGATAAGGTGAGGCCAAACAGTCTGAATGCCTCCAAGGGGAATCCGGCCCACCGTAATCAATGACCATATGGCAACAACAACAGCTGGATGAATCATGGCTGCAGTGCAGGCCCACCTCTAAACAAAGAATCAAGACCCGGTTATCTGGAAAAATCTTAAGTTCGAAAACCCAGGCTTATGCCCACAGAAAGGACATTGATCATCTAGCTGATTACATGTGCCTTGGCTACACTTCAATTCCAGTTACTTTTAGAAAAATGTTTTTAAAAAAAGTTCCAGAACCACACTTGAACAAAAGATACTTATCAGAAAGTTGCCTATGCGGGTGGGGCTTAAGTTGTTTTTTAGAAGGCTTTACAAGATTTTTTAGGTGCCCTCTTCAGCATTGGATGGTACCTGTGGGCATGCACTACATGTACTAGGAAGTTGTTACCAGCAGCAGACTGGAGTTATATCTTCCCGCTTTCCATGTAGACTGGGGTCTGGCACTCTGCAATAAGGCCTGTAATAGATCTCTGAGGTTATTCCAGCTGTCACAATCTCCTGGTAATAATGATAAGAACTGTGTGATAAAAACTGTCAGTAGCTAAAGGAACAGAATCTGTATATAAAAAGCCAGAACCACACAGCATACAGGGTTGGAACTTGACAGGTTCGAACTTGACACAGAAAAACTAGTTATTTCATACTACAATTTAAACAGAAATGCCCAA
>JAAUYG010297555.1_pt1 | contig 13609 bp, 14 predicted proteins | sample 7278091 | NCBI WGS metagenome assembly JAAUYG01 (sample SAMN14350201, study PRJNA611818) | marine sediment metagenome | isolation source: surface marine sediment (0.6m) | place: French Polynesia: Moorea | collected 2018-08
ATTTCTGGCAAGGGCTTTAGCCCGAGACAGAAATTCTTTTTCACCAACTATGATCTGTATAAGGGTTATGTATTTTAATTGTGCCTTCACCAAAGTTCCAATCCCCATTATTTCAATCCCCACAAGAAGAAAAGAGCACTGCACAGTTAAGTGAAGCATGCAATTGTGTCACAGAACAGAAGTCCATTGGCCTTGTCTGCTGTGCTTCACTGCTCTTCCTTTTGCTTGAATGAACATGCACACTCAAAAGACATGCATGCACATTCACACAGTGGCACACACAAGTTGAGCTTCTAAAAGTTCCATGGATCACAAATCTTGTGGGGATCAGATTCATGAAAAATAACCCAAGCCTAGGATCAAAGCAATTGTGTAACAATGCGGAGGACCGCAAATTGATTCACAAATGAAACTTTTTCTCGCTTACGCAAGACGTGCGACCAAGGTGAACTGTCCAAGGGAAGCTTTCTGTCAGCTTCTCTGAACGGATGTGGTTTTAATTGCACCTTAGTGGGTGGACGGACATTTCTCGCACGCGAAAGTGTTTATTGGGACTCAGTCTCAGAAGACAATGAAGGTGTCGTTGTGCTGTAAGACTTTTTTTCTTTTACGACCAAACGTTTTCGTTTTTTGACTCCGTTTTTTTGGTGAAAACAACTTTGCCACACTGAAAAAGCCAACAAGAAAACGATTCCATCTCTTTTCTGTACCGCCAATTGTGTCTGTTTCACTCAGCATATCACGATTCCAGCGGCAGGGCAATTGACCGGGTGAGCAAAGTTACACTGCTGGCGTGATTTCGTTTTCAATACATTTTTTGTGCTATGCTCACAACAGCCAATGAAAACGCAATTTGACACTCCCTCAGCTTAGTTTATTGTTCCAAAAAAATCGTTGCACGAAAGTAGCTCAAAAGGACCGTGCATGTAGAATGAACAATGACCAACCAAACAAGACGGACAGAACATCAAATTTCCCTTCTTAAAATTTTTATCCCATCCATATTTTTGGTTCAGTGTTTGACATTTCAAGGATAATTTGTCACACTCACAGAAGAAGGATGGATGTCAAAAAGGCAATTAAGTCCCTGGCTACTTGGCCTTTGAGGACCCAACTTGTTGCCACAAAGAGTCACTGACCTCGAATTATCAAAATGGGAAACAACTCTCAACGCATCATGCACTTTCACGGGATTCTCATGAACCAGGCTCTACATGTGGATGCGTCAGCCATCAGGAAATAAAAAGCAATTCCTAGGAAATTCCTACCATTGTAGATTGCAGGTTTTCCCCGAGAGAGCTCAAATATTTTTGTGAGCACCACCCTCGTCGATGCCCATTGAACGTCCCTGCCAGATGCGGATGGCCTTATTTCTGGGCTGGTGGCCTGCTGTGACAAAAATTCGGATCTTCGCCATGCAAACTGCCCCAATTTTGGAGAACGATACTCATTTGGGAAATGTCGCTTGATTTGCTCCCAGAAATACAAACACAAAAAGAGAAAACTTTGATGAAACTTGTTATGGAACTACAACTAGCACAGCCTGGGGAGATACACATTCTCATCACAAAAAAAGGCAGTTGCGGCCTCCAATTACTCAGTGAAGGCTCAAACTTAGCATTTTTCTGCCAATGTGCCTCTCAGATTGAGATTATTCGATCACTTAATTGGAACACGAATTGAATACCTTGACAGCTTAGCATTTGAGCTGCTTGGATTTGTTGTTTGCACTTTTGATGCATGGCCACCATGTGAATGCAAGTCATTCAATCCCATTCAGAGAGATACTGAGGCACCTGTACACTCCGCACAGCAAGAGCTCTCTCGACCAAAAACCCTTGGGTGATGGGCAGGTCACACGGGAACTTCCTGCAGTACATGTACAGATTGCAATTGTTGTTTTCGCGCTTTTGAAGGTTTCCACTTTGTCTGCTTTTCTTCGACATGCTGAACTTTTTCTCCAAGCTTCCATTGACCGGAACTTAACTTTGCAAAGGAAAATGTTTTCTCATCAGGTGGACCGCCTGACAGCCCTCCAAGACGCTGGAGCTGATGTGAATACGGAAGATCAATGGTTTGATAGCACTGATCAACACACAACAGAAGAGAACAGAAATTGTTGTGCTTTCAGCTTCAAGTAGGTGATAAATATTGCAAACAACACATGTCTGTGAATTAAGATACTTTCCGGGCAATTTCAGGTCAGGCTTAAAATTAAATGTTTTCTCCAAGTATTTGCAACTGATAACGGCTGGCGCTGAGCAAATTTGGTTGCTTAACCCAAACAGCCCGACTGTCACGAAAGCTGCCCACCGACCGTTCTGAGAAACCAACACCCTCAGCACCCTGGAAGACAATTTTGCTCAGAAAAAATACGCTGGCACTTTTTTGTTTCATTGTTGTGTGATATGTTTGGTCTCATTGCAAATTGCTCACCAGTTTCAAAAATTCCAGTTTTACTTCAGTTTGAGTTCATGTCTTCTCCTGCACAAGATTCCCACCTTCGTCAAATGGAAAGCTAATGGCGCAAAAAGCATTGGCTCTGGCAACTGTAAGGAAGAGCTTCATGGTGACGCTCTTGTCGTCTGGACCATTGTCTTTGTGACCTTTACGAGAAGACTTACGTGTGCAATCACCGTTGCAGACTTCAACCTGAATGGAGATTCATTCGCCTTCGCCACATTCTTCTTTTGTCCCAGTGAGAAACTCCACAGCATCTCTGGAAGTGACGTTGCGCTGGCTTTTTGAGTGGGCGCCTAACCATTGTACATCAACGCTAAAAGAACGGAGGGATTCCTGAATCCATGCACGGTCCTTCCATAAACACCACATCAGTCTTGTTATTTGGGAGAGGGGCTGTGCAGACAAGCGCTGGTAAGAGGTGAATGTGTTTTCTAAACCTGTTGATTTAAACAAATTTGTTCTTAAACAGATGAATAAGTCTGCAGAAAGAGAGGAAACAGGCAACTCGGACACGGTTGTTTTTAATCATGTGTCCTTTGACGCAAGACTTTTTGAAACCTAAAACTTTGCTCATTCGTATAGCAAGTGGTTTTGTCATAGTGATTGAGTCTCCTGTCATTTTTGTACAAAGGTGAATTTCACAGAAAGTGTGATTTATTTGGCTGTGCGCTGAGTGTGGTCGACATCAACCCATTAGTGAGTTGCTTCAGAATGAAACCAGGAATTTAGGTTTCTGAGCGTGATCTTTTTTTGTCAGATTTAGTTTTCGTCCCTGGCCGCTGGGTCGTCTGAAGCTAGTCTTGAAAATGAAGCCAATAACAGCTGCACTGAACTACTCTGTGAACATTTCTACAGTGAGGTGATTTCTTGCTGCTGTATATGTTCCTGAAATAGAGTTTCTTTCCTGCGTGCTTTCAGCCTGCAAAAATTGACTGTGCGCAAAAAAGTTGAATTCTCTTCAGTTTTTGACGAGAGAATTGTATTTTTCTTCGTTGCCACCAAGGGCTCCACTGCACGCATGGAACAACTAAAGTCACATCCCACAGTTTCCAAAGTCTGCTCACTGAGGTTGTAAGATTGCCTTCACTGCAGACACTAAACAACTGCTTCAATGGTTTGTTTTGCAAGAAAGACCTGCGCTTTGCGTGTTTGGAAGCGGTGGTCATTTGGTGGTCAGGCTGTAATGATGATTAGTTTAATTTTGTGCCAATATCCCAGGCTGTTAATCCAATACAACCAACCTTAATGTTGGCTGAACTTTAGAATTTCGTCGGAAATGGGAGAAGCAGCGAAGTTGTGTTGATAGGTGTCTTCTCTGCCTTCGTCTTCTCTGCGCCTTTGACTTTATTTTTCGTGGGCGTGAATCTGGAAAGCATCATTCTTCGTTCGAAACTTTTCATTGTCAAGTTTTCCATTTTGTCTGCCAGGAAACATTCTCGCTTAGGGAGACAGTGGAGGCAGAAAGACAATGAATGTGGGAAAAGTGGCCGCCTTTTTCTCCCTAGATGTAGCTAATTCTGGCTTCTTCAAAAAGATTGCCAAGCCATTTCACTTACCTGCGATACGAAACGAAGACGGATTCATCGCGACAAGGGGAGCTACTTAATGACGGTCTAATTTTGTCACACGGTAACAAAGTGAGGCTTAATGGAAAACATTTCAAAGCAGTTAGCTTTAAGTCTACCATGGAGTAACCCGTGGAGAGAGGTAATCAGTGGTTCTCCTGGCAGAATCTAACTCAAGAGCCTGAAAAGGAGAGCATCGTGTTTTTGCGGCATTGCTGTGAGAACAAACGGAGATTTTGAAACGGGACTTGTGTATAGGTCCCCATTGCTGTGAGAACAAACGGAGATTTTGAAACGGGACTTGTGTATAGGTCCACTGCGTGTTGGTAACCAAGGTTTCTTTTGTGAGACGGAGCTTTTTTTCTTTTCAAGTTGTTCTTTGTCACGTAGTTTGAACCTGTGGAAGTTCTTGAGAGTTTCAAAACTTAGACATTCTCTGCTGTGCAATTAGGAGAAAAAAAGAGGTATTCGGACAAATATGCACAGAAGTTTATTTCTTGCTATAATATGCGGGCACTCGGCACACTTTCGCGTTGAATCTGGTTTTCTTGGGTCAAGACTTTTCAATCGAATGCATTTGCCCAAAATACATCCCTTAGAACCATGCACGTTCAGGGTCTGCAAAGAAAAGACCAATCCTGAATGGCGAGCAGGAATGATGCTTCCTCCCTCCCTCAAGGCATCTTCTCCCATGTGTCCGTCTGAACTCCTCGTCCCTCCAAACCCGCTCCAACAACACTCCACTTCTCCCAGATCACTATCTGTATGCAAGCGGAAAAGTACCGGTCTTTTCCTGCAGTGATCTCCTCGCCATGCCAGCTCACTGTTCCTCCATTTACTTTTTCGGCTCAATACGCAAAGCTGCACCTGGAACATTCCAGCACTACAATGGACGTTTCTGGCACAGGATATTTCATTTTTCAAAGGTTTGAATTCACATTGGAAATGGAAAGAATGTTTCCGTGCTTGAAAAATATTCCTTGGGTTCGCAGCACTTTCACAGGCTCAATTTGCGTTTGGAACTAGGTGCGCCAGAGTGTGCACACCTCTCCAGCGATGTCATGTTCAGGTATCACCAGACAAATTTCAGAAAGTCTGGGGTGTTTTCGTTACATCTGAGATCGAGTCATCGAGTATGTATCAATGGGTTCAAACACGAAATGACAACAACTGCGCGTGTTTGATGTTCACGAGTTTTCTGGGTTTGATGCGGGGGAATGTTGCGGAGGTTCGCGACACTCCAAGGCAGTTTCACAAAATGGGTTTTCAGTACATCCATCAGTTTGGAGACATTCTTTGCAACAGAATTCTAAATTGACTTTGCTTTCAGAGAAACTTTGTTTCTTTGTCCTTTATGGTTTGTAGATGGCACGTTTTCTATTTTTAGAAAAGATATTGTGGATGAATTGGAAGCATATCGAGTGGTTGCGTGGGGAAGAACTAACGTGACTGAAGCTCATCAGAGTCAAGAGACAGCTTTAAAAGCAAAGCTGCCCGCCCGCAAACTTTTGTGATTCGCAATCTGGTCTGAAGCACGGAATCAGGAAAACAGTGGCAGAAAATGGGAAAGATGTCAAACTGAGCAAAGACTGGTCGTAACTTCCACTGTTCTTTCACGTGACCTTCGTGAGTACAATTACACACACTGGCAACTGTTTCTGAGCAAGGGCTTTATCAAAAAGACTGTCTTCGTGGGTGAAAAAGTCTCCTTCGTTGAAGCGACAAAGTCGAAATTGGTTTCACGGGGAAAGAGAACAAGGTTATCTCAACTTCTAAAAGCTCTTCTGATGAGAATATCGAATTGTGGAACGTCACCTGAAGGCAAAAGCTACAAAGCGGGTAATCTGGATCTAGAGTAACATCTGTAACTTTTCATTGAGATCCAAACTGGATTCATTGAACTGTTGAAGCCAGAGGTGTTACCTGTACACGATGTCTTCCCCGGACGGCGAGTATCTGTCGCTTCCAGGCAGTCGCAACGACAGCGGATACACCATTCTGCTTGAGCAGGAGACTGATATGACGGGGAATGACAGTATTCCGGAGCCTCCCTGGGACCCAGACAAGTACGACTACAGCTACTACTTGGCAGGAGATAAAATTGAACAAGTGCGGCTTGACTGGACCACGGACCCGGCGTTTCTGCCAACTGCCATTGTTTACAGCCTGACGTTCTTCATTGGAGTGAGTGGAAACGCTCTGGTGGTCTTTGCACTGGTCGGCGACAAGAAATCCAGAAATGCGACGTCCTCTTTCCTCGTCAGTCTAGCCATCGCTGACCTGCTCTTCCTGCTGGTCTGCATACCCTATGAGACGGCGGCTAAGCTACTGCAGGCTGGGTACTGGAGTGGAGGCCTCGCGCTCTGCAAAATGTCGGGCTTCGTGGAAATGCTGTCAGCATCCGCATCCATACTGAACCTCACGGCCGTGAGCCTTGAAAGGTAAGCGGCCCTCTTTTTGAATTACATTTTGCCCTTTACTCAGCAGCTTCAAAGCAATGAAATTTGGCAATCTCCTGTTGAAATCCCAGCTAATTTGGACATTGGTGTTGTCTTTCTCTTGTGTTGAGAGTCCTTCCATTTGTTCAGCGTGGGAGGATTTTCAGGCTTTCTCACATCGGTTCACACCTGATTTCAGAAATATTTTAGGGCCCTCTGGAAAATCCAGGAAAGAAACCTACTTGTTGTGCTTCAGAGTGAACTCTAATTTGAGAATACATCAGTCCCTACACAGCGTTTGATCACCCCTTGCATCAAAACACTTTGCGTAAAGAAAGACCTGAGCGTGTTGTTTGTGCAAGACGGCGTTGTGTGGGAACCGCGCCAAGGCGTTCCTTTTCTGTCATCTCTGGCAGGTTTCATTATCCTCCATCCCACATTGTGCTTCCTGTATGCAACACACAAAAGACCTAAGAAAACAGCAACAGTTTGAGTGTCTTTTATTTCTGCTTGTCCTTTCGGGTCCTTGTTTCAGAAACAAAAGGCCATTGATTTCAGTGCGTTTGTGTGAGAAAATATGGTTGTTTTGCAAAAAGCTTTTCAACTGTGCCATCGTGGAGACAATTTTGTGACACAATACTATGCATATGAACCTGCCAGTGACATTTCCATTCTCCACATTCAGCTGAAAATCTTGCATAAATCTTGTATGCACACATGCATGAGATCCACTGCAAGAGGCTCATATATAGGATTCTGGTGGACAACTAAGAACAAGGGAGAGGTGAACAGATAGTTGGGATGAAAGTAGCTGGTCAGGTGATAAAAGAATCAAGAAGGCACTACATTCATATTGAGAGCTGAGAAGCCAAAAACTCTCAAGAATGACCCTCGTCTGTTGTATGTCATGACGTTTCCTCATTCTCAAAACCTCAACAGTTTCTCGTCAAAAGAAAAAAAAACAAACAAATGCATCCACAAGCACCTTGATATCTTGAAACACACAAGCAGCACAAAAGAACAGAGAGTGAAAAAAACAACTGCAGAAAAGTCACAAGATTTCAAGTACCCGACCCCTGTGTCCCGTTTGTGCGTCATGCTTCTGATGGTACGTTAGCGCTTCATGGCATTTGCCACCCTTTTAGAATTTTCTCACTTGACAAAACACTTTTGTGCGGTGGGCTGTTGAAAACCCATCCAATTCAACTTGTTCGAGAATGAACAAGGCTTTGGTGCTTTTCAATCAAGGGGGAGTCACAAAGTGTCCTGGCAGTGTTTTATTCTCAGTCTGAGATGGAATCGTTTCCGCTATTGAACCGTCCCAGTGATGGATGTAAATCACCAGGTTCGGATGACATGGATCCTGTTCACTTGTCAAGAGGCTGGCAATCCTGTCACAATCCCGCGTCAGAATCGTCGAACAAGCTGACGTTCTTGTGACATCATCAGGAATCATCCCCCAACAAATACCGCAAAAAGAATGGGGAAGTGGAGCTCCATTGTTACTGGAACAAGAGTTTTTTGGGGGCTTGCTGGATCTCAGACATTTTCCACCCCATTCACTAGAATCAGGAATCGTCAAACACGAAAAATGAATCAACGCTAGAAAGTCTCTTGTGAAAAAATAATTGCCCAAACCCCTTAACTTACTGATGTAATCGACGCCGAGACTCCAGCTTCAACTCACTGAAATGCATTTCGTCCCCGGCCCGTGTTCTTGAGACTAAAGTTCCTTTGAGCAATTTTAGACTCACTGTTGAAGTCATTGTGCTTTTTATGAACGACACTGAGAGCCTTCACTAAAAGATGAGATTTTCCTCGCAAAATGAAAGATTTTGTTTCAAAGCGACAGACTCTGTCAGAGATCGTACGCACGTTGTTTCACTGGAAGAAAATGGCCGTGGGTGTGTTGCGAAAACGTACGGAAGTACTTGTCTGAAAGGATGTAATTTGCTGAATGGTACGTGGGCGATCGTGCGTGCATGCAAGTAACAGCGCAAAGTATACCACAGGTTTCATTCCAGTTCACTTCATTTTGCGCACCAGAATGTGGTTTTTGGACTTCCAAAAATCAGCCAAGAGGACGTTTGCTGAAAGTTAGATTCTATATATGGCAATTTTACAGCTTTTTGTGAAAAGAGCAACAAAAGCTCACATGAATTCGTCCATTGATTTGTCCTGTGTCGGGGAACAACTGCGCAACTGTTTCAAGCAGTGCGGCAATCTATCTCCCGTTGGGATCAATTGATACACGTACAAGAAGCCCGGGAATAGTCGGTCATGAAACAAGTTTGACCTCTGAGGCGAACCAAGTGGAGTTCCATTTGGGAAAAGGAGACATGTGAGTGGCTTGCTTTAGAACCAACCTAGCTGACCTCAAAGTAGTTGGCACCTCTTGCCAGACTCTGTAACATACTTATCAGTCGTCGTCTTTTTCCTTGTTATTTCTCTCAGTCGCTGCGATAATTGGCACCATCCTCATTAGATCATGAAAGGAACCAACTAAAACGCTTTGCCCAAGGAAGACGCTTCGTGATTCAGTGTCCAAGTCTGCACCCGAGAGATGTCATTGTTAGATGAAGGCAATGAACACTGTGCGCAACAAACCGATTCTGCGAATGCCAGGCTCAGCAGATGCGTTCATTATTCTGATGTGAGCAAGTAATTTCCTCAACGGCTTAGCCATTGGCATTGATGGCACAGAGAACTTTTATGAGGGCTACACCGGCATCCCCTTTCTTTCAAATATGAATCCCTCTGTCCTCATGCAGCAGATTACAAGCACAAGCACTGAAAATTGTGAGCACAAACAGCAAAACAATGAATTCAGTTGGAAAGTTGTTTCCAGCAAACTGACGCACAATTTAGGGTAAATCAGGTGTGTTTGGCAGGTGCACCATTTGCAGGAAGTAATTAATTTGTGTTTGTGCAAGAGAGATGAACAAAAGTTGGCGAAAAGTGTCATAAGTTGGATTGGACAAGTGCTACTTCGTGAATAAAACACGAATGTGTTTCCATGTCTGTTTTTACCTGTTTCTTGTTTTGCAGGAAATGGTTTGATTTCTGCAAGCACAGTCCGGTGTCAGCTTGCTTCAATAAAATTTTCCAGGGGTCGCCCTTCAATTTGGATCAATCAGGACTTTGAGTCAGGGTCGAGGATTGTTCTTGTGTTTGACCTCTTTTGGTAAGGAGAAGCTCTGACCCTGCAAGGAAGACTCTCCTGCAGAGTTTGGACTGCCCCCCCCAGTGGTCTCGAGAATCCAGGGAGGCAGTTTGAAGCGCAGACACCGGACACAGAAATTATTTTTGTCTGACTGAAATGGAGAAACTATTGGCCAGAAAGCTTTGGGACGCAAACACAAACGTACAGAGATGTTGTTTACTGGTTTTGTCCCTTGGTGCGAATTACCGGGTGCTTCTCTGTCGTGATTGCTTGTTTTCCTGGGAGACCCATCTTGCTGTTTGACGTTTTGTACACAGGAAGGTTTCACATTCGTGACAGGCATCAATGGGGATAAACTATTGCATCACACAATTTTCAAGATATTGACTTCCCCGAGCCAAAACTTTCATATCGTAACCACTGCCGGACGAATATGCAGAAAAAAACTGCATAAAAGGTGTCTTTTCACCCGAGTTGTTTTTGGCCAATTCTTGTCGACTACCTGCTGCTAGTAGGTGTGTTCTTTGTCAGGAACAGGCCAAAACGCCTCTCTTGCGTCTCACTTCCGTTGGAACCAGATTGCAGCATCTCCACGGGTGGACGCAATAATCCAGGATATCCAGCTGACAATCTTTGATTGAATCTTCTCTGCGCTTTGTGTCATCCAGTCTTAAAGAGAAGTCCTTGACTTTTGAGATGTTTTCACTTTCGAAGCATTTTTCATTTCAATTACAATTAAGAATTGAAAACCTCTCAAGGTTTAGGTTTCCAAGAAAACGTCCAGTTTTGCCTTTGCTGCATTTACCAATGAAAGGTATAGGCCTTGGGGAATGAAACTCAATTCTTTGCTGAAATGGCAAGATTATTTTCAGATTTTGTTTCAGGTCTTGCTCAGTTTGGAGTTCACTCATCAGACTGAACTCTTGCAGATGATTTATCACACATTTTGTGTCCAACGTTTGTTTTTTTTCGCTTCGGGGTTTTGACGTGAAGCTCACTCCCAAAGCGTCAAACAGCAGAAACTCTCCATGACAAGAAAGCTGAGAACTTCACACACCGTGGTTCACAGGCATGGTCCACGCACACAATAAGCAAGATTTTTCACACAAAGCACGTAGACCTAATCTCAATCTTCTGCAATGTACAATGCAGGGCTGTACATGGCATGAATAAGAGCTGTTTCCTTCCCATCATTTATCTGTGTGCATCGGATCACCTTTCAAACGTCATAATTCCACGATTTATGGCTCTACATCCCTGCTCGGCCAAAACTGGAGAGAAACTGAGAAAGAAAGGTGCGTGTGCGTGAAACTCTTGCATGGCCATGCAGCACCAAAGGAGACAAAAGATACTTCCAGGGGACAAAATCTACGAAAAAATCTGTTTAAGATGAAGGTTAAAAGTAGCTGTTTTATTGTTGTTGTTTTTTTCAATTGGTGAAAAATAGAAACAATTTTTTTATGTGCAGGTACGTCGTGATAGTACATCCGATGCAATCACGGTCCTGGTTCACAGCGGGAAAGATGGTCAAAATTCTGACGATCGTGTGGCTGGTAGCCATTGCTCTGGCAGGTCCGACAGTTCACGTCATGGTGAGTGGTTTTTCTTGCTCTCCGCAAAGCCCTTTGCCCTTTTAAGTTCTGAAGTTGTGCTTTTGATCCAGGACATCCATGGGCAGATGTTTTAGCCTAACTTAAAGACAATGGTCACGAACGTATGACCCAGAATGGCCAATATCAAGAGATCAGTTTCAGTTGTGGGGCAAATGTGATTCAGATCCTCTTCTCCGCCAGAAGAAACAAACAAAAATGTTTTTTTTTGTCTTCAGGATACCACGGTTGGGTTGTACTACAACAATGAGACGACGGTCATAGTGCAGACGTGTGGCGACACCAACTTTGGCAACAAGCTGGAGAGAATCATGTTCGCCTGGTACCAGCTCCTGGTGATGTTCATCCTGCCGACTTCCGTCATCGTCTTCTGTTACGCCGTCGTCATCTACGTTCTGTGGCTGAGCACCAAGGAACTGGCTAAAATGACGCAAGCAGATGGGTAAGGGTCCGAGACCCGAAAGGCCTCTTGTTTTCCAGTCGCGATCACTTCCTTCCCCTTTTGCGTGCAGAATGGCCTGTGCGCCTGTCCAAGTTTCTCACACAAAAGAAGCTGAAAATATGTGACAAACTCTTATGGTTCACATGCCCTGATCAGTAAAACATCCGAGGTCCTCGCATAACCACTTCCTTGTTGGGAACTCGATGTGGATTCCAAAACCTGATTGACTGAGCAACACGCAGAATTCTGAATCCAACCAAAACAATGTTTTGACATGGCTTTACGTCCTGCCGAGGGAGATTATGGCGTGCAAATATCTCTTTCAATGAGAAAAGAAACGGGAATTTGGAATCTACATGACCATTGATCTGATGGGCTTTGACAAGAGAAAACTACTGGATGAGTTTTGTTATAGTTGCAAGAGAGTACGGGAATCTGCCAGAGAATAGGTGCTGGAAATCATGCAACAAGATTCCTTGTGCGACCCTAGAAACAAATCCGATAAAAAACCACAAAAGTTGGCACAAAGTGATACTCGTAAATATTGTTCTGTTCAAGAAGTTAAAGCCTTCTTTGTGTCACGAAAACACCTTTCTTTTGCTTTGTTGTGTTCCACGTCAGCCTCACGATAATGCGTGCGGACAGACGAGAATCCTTTCAGGAGTCCGTGGCTCTTTCTTGCTGTCAGTTTACAACAACAAAGAACTGTCTTATACGTTTCGCAGGGATGAAGAAAGCAGGCAAAGGTTGACAGGAAATGCATCATTTACCAAAGCGCACAATGGACTTCGCCGGGGCATGACAGTTAAAGACCAAAGCGGGGACGCAAGGGAAGCCAGGAAACAGGTACATAGATTCTATCATGGATTATCATCACAGCCAAAGCGGACAGAACTCTCTTCAGCCTTGCCATAAACGGATGAGCTTTGAAAGAGAGTGGAGTTTCAGAAAACGGTTTCCGGTTCTTGAGTGACCTGTTTACTGTGCAGGTGTCCTCGTGAAATTGCTTTCGGCAGAGCTTAATTCTGTCAGTCTGGTTTCATTTTCCCTGCACGATCGATAGATGTACAGTGTTTTGATATGTGCATTTCGTGCCAGAAAGTCTTCGCTAATGGACTTTTTGGGAAATTAAAGACGGACAAAAAATTTCCAGTGGAACTTTTTGAAAGTGGGTGAACTGTTTTTGCTCTGAAAACAGAACCTTTGTCGCAAAAAAACTTACCTGAATGTTCCAAACATGGTTTTCGTGGAGGTTCTGTTTACACGCAATTTTCTGCAGGTGATCAAGATGCTGATAACCATAATCGTCGTCTTTCTGATCTGCTGGGGTCCAAGGCTGATTCTAAACATCATGAAGCGGCACGAACTTGACATGTTGCATCACGACAAAGCGTTTGAGATCAGTGTAAGCGGAGGGTAATGCTTTTACAGTGTATTTGAAGACTTACACAAAGTCTAGCGAGCCGGCTAGTTGGCAGAAAAAAGAGAAGACCAGAATATCCACTCATGACAAAAACACCTTTTGTAAACATGAAACCACAAAGAAATTACTTTTCGCATATCTTTTGAGCAACAGGAAGATTGTCAGGAAATTAATTCTCAGTTTTCTTGGCATTTGCTTTCAGCAGCAAGAAGATTCTAAAAAAAACCTATCCTTGTTGTTCAACCGGTAATCTCGAAATTCGAGATGACAGAAAACCAGAATTGAATGACTCCCTTGAAACCTGACTCAATGTTTTTTTCCAAACTTTTTTTGATTGCGCCGTTTCAGTAAATTCATTTCGTGCGTGTATTTTCAGCTGGCAATCAACCTGCTGCCGTATATTCAGAGCGCAAGCAACCCTCTCATTTACGGATTCATGTCCAAGAACTTCCGCCGAAGTTTAACGATGGCATGCAGAACGTACTGCTGTTGCGGTCCCTTGAAG
>JAAUYG010114680.1_pt1 | contig 13606 bp, 13 predicted proteins | sample 7278091 | NCBI WGS metagenome assembly JAAUYG01 (sample SAMN14350201, study PRJNA611818) | marine sediment metagenome | isolation source: surface marine sediment (0.6m) | place: French Polynesia: Moorea | collected 2018-08
ATTGGGTCCCCTCCCCCCCCGCCCCAAAAAACACCCCCCTCTTGCACTCCCACGCGCCCTCAAACCACTCCCCTCTGTCTTTTGTGGGGGGGGGGGGGGCAGGTCAGGTACAAAATACATTCGTCTACAACTGAACTGGCCTCAGTTATATCTCAAATATATGTATAGATCTGATGAATACCTAATCGCAGTCGAACTGGTAGACATCACATGACTGATTTATGGTTGATTTATGATGTTGTCTTTAGAAATTAAAAAGACATAAATCAATCAATCAATCAATCAACAAAGCAACATATAAGTTAGACATTTGCACGAACAATGATGAAGGGGCTCTAAAATCAAAGTGTGAGCACCCCGCATATTGTGTTTGAGTGAAGCCTACTTTTATTATGACTTTAGAAAAACTGAAAGCACACATGTTCATCTGTAGGGGCTGATTTCAAAAAAAAAAAAAAAATCCAGAAACTAATCTTACCAATTGGAACAGACTAATTATATGTTGCCAACATGGCCAAGGTGCTTTAGCCATCGTAGATTTGTGGACGCAAGTCCAATTCTGAACTTTAGATTTTTTACCTTGAAACATACCAATACAAATGATATCTGTCTTTTCACTAGATCTGTGATATATTAGCTACAAAACTTAACTAACATCCTTTGTTAAATGATATTAATAACCCAAGACTTGGGTAACAGCCATACATACCATGCATGTACATGTACATGAGGTATATGGCAAACTACTGGTACAGTACAACATGCAACATGTGCAAGTTTCTGATGCTCTGATATTTAAACAAAGAATCCTGTGTCTTGGCTTTCCTTGTCTCACAGGTGACAAAAACCTATTCAAGCCTTCAGTCCCCCAGGTACTGTATATCTGAACTAACCTGAAATGGTCAAATCTGTTCTGTGCCACATTTAGTAATCCCATCTGATCAGGAGAGTTGTGAGAAAGCACTGAGTACAGCAGCATCATATTGGAGACTGGCATCTTACAGCAAACTACATGAACTAAACCTGGGAACACATGAACGCTCTAGCCTTAGAGTCGCACTGAGGCCATGTGATGAAGCTCCACCCACATCTATCCTGGTGGGATATGACACTTCCTTGCCTTTACCTGCCAAGGAAAAGGCCTTCAGCTGCTCCAACGGCCTCAGCCAAAACTGCTGCGACAGAAGGTCCCGGGGACGGCATCTTGCCGTAAATGACCCTCCCTGGGCGAGCGTGGAGACTGATGGACGAAATGACACTGCCTGGACAGTGGCTCCCCCTGCAGTCTGCTGTGAGAGTCTAATGGCCAATCTGGACCAGTCCTTATGTGCGGACTCGCTGCCTGGTGCGTCTTTTCTGATGTGAGAGGAGAATGATCGGCACGGGTCCCGAACCCCGCTAACCCCCTCCTCTCTCCTCTCTCTGTCACCGTCACACTGGCCCTGCAGTCCTTAAGTTACCCAAGGCAAAAAATGCAAACGCCAATCTCGTGGCCCTTAAATGACCAGGACCAGTTGTTACCATTAATGGGACTGACTGCCTCGCCCATCTTAATAATGACTTGGGACAACAATTAGATGCGAGTTGACATATTTACATATATGTGTATACCTTGCCTTTGAGTCCTTGGAAGTTCTCATCCCAGGAAAAGGTCAACCTGTTACCGTGGAAACCCCGCTAGGACTGGTCAGTTTATAATCATCAGATAATTACCTGGACTTCATCTATAGTGACACCTCTCGTTGCCAAGGAAGACACAGTACTCTGTGCCAGTGTTGTCCAGATTACTACATGTAGGCTACAGGGTCATGGTCGAGTTCCCATAGAAACCATGACAACAGATGAGACAGGTGACCTGTCCGGAGCAACCAATCCTCTCTACCATGCTACCAACATGACCAAATGGGCATGATCAGTGAAGGTGGGAATATTATACAGTAGTCTCCCTCTAATAAGGACACCCCTTCTGCCAAACAATTCTGTCATTAATAGAAGTGTCTTTTGGTGAGAGGGAGTATTATATACATTCATAGTAAATGCTGCCACGAATCTGAGCCCTTTATAGAACGGTGTCCTCTCTAGAGTGTCCTTTAAGAGAGGGACCACTGTAACAACAGCCCATGTAATGAAGATTACTTACATAGTGAAAATTGGCACTTGGTATAGCAATAAGAAAGCAAGCTATTTACTAGTAATAACGCAAAGATAAAACCTGACATGAGAATATGGCATGTTTAACATTACGAAGTTTTACAAAGAGTTTGGATTAGCATATTACAATGGTAATTAATATGATATTTCATATGTTTCACACTAATAAATCTGATGGCAGTTGGCAAAACTGTAAACGATAGCCTGATAGGCTTTAAAAGTCATAATTACTTACCACTCAGTCACCAATGTTGATTTAATTACAAAACTGCAATGGAACTTTGCTTCCAGTAGTAAATGTAAATAGCTGTTGGTAGTCAATGCATGTTTCCCCTGACTGTACAGATTTTTATCAGGCGAGCCCAATGTCAATCTCTGCAGTTCTAAATGCACTGCAGCCCAGGAGGTCAATGCAAAACTTGGACCCTAACAATCCTTCAAGTAACATGTACTGGCTTGTAAAGGGCTTTAGTCCCCAAGGATCAGAAAATTACAATGTACTGGTATATTACCAAAGGTTATTACACTTCTGGGCTGGTGTTCTAACAGCCCAGCAGGGGACAAGACAACAATAGGGAAGCCTGCCACAGGTCGGGCCTGTGTTCACTCAGCCAAGCTGGGAAAACACTAACTTGTAGCCCTGTAATTACCACTAACTGGCAAACAGTATGCAGCAGGACATTGTATTCTCCCTCCCCCTGCCCTTTATACTGCGAGTAACAATTAAATCATGCACAGATTCATACTTTGGTATACCATAATACACCAAGATGATAGGCAGTATCATATTTTGTGTACATGCACTAGTATTCTATTTCATACATAATAAGTGTAATTAATTAAACCTATCAATTTAAATTAATACAAAAAATGTAATACTATATTAACAAAAAGTATGGATAATGAAACAATGAATGAATAAACAAATTGATTTATTAATATGTTCATCTATTTATTCATTCAATTATTTATTTATTGCAAAAGGGTTTTCTAATTGCTTGTGAATTTGCTTAACCTTGTTGGGATTATATACATGATATAAAAGAGCCAACTCGGAAATATGTGTCATCAGCTTTCTCTTCAAGCACCATATAACATTGCATCTGCAATATCACTTCCTATTTTACTGGCTTTGACTTTTACCATGAAACAAAACTTGTTCTTTTTTTTTGTTAAATTTTTTTACTCATAAATTTTAAATTTTATTCATGCATCCTCATATATAACATTTGTATAATGTAGTGTTTTTGTTAAAATGCTCAAACAACGCTGAACAAAGCAGGTATAAAAACAAACATGTAGGCACATTTAACACATGGTAAAAGGCTAACGGTGTCTGTGAGTGGGTCTTCCAGTTTATGTCGGCATACTTGAACATGCAAAAAGGCCTAAAAGAAATTAATGGAAAGGCAGATACAGCCTTTAAAGCCACTTACCATAATATTGATATTCTAGATTATGATTCTACATATAAAATCGCCACTGCAAAATATAATTGCAGTGATCAGCTCTAGCAGTGATCAACCGTATCTTTATTGCTATTTAACATCTTTACTGACAGACTCTTTAATATCTGAAAACTGTTCCAGTACAGTTTATCGCAGTGATCAACTTTGATTTATCATGTTTATTGCTACCGGTATTAAACATCTTTACTGACAGTATTGTTAATGTCTGAATGCTGCTCCAGTACAACTTATTATCACTCTGATCAACTGTTTCAGTGATCAGCTCTTGCCTCACTGCTATCTTTCATCTTTTACTGACAGCAGCTTTAATATACATGTATCTGAATGCCGATGCATGTAAATTAATTTCTTGCATGCATTACCTCATGAACTAGTGATAGATAAATATAATTATATAACCTAAATTAATCAAATTCAAGATTGTTAATCCCACAGGAACCCTATAATCATGATATATATTAGCATTTAGTATTTACTTCCTATAGCATTAACTACAATTGGGCTTATTGGCAACGGTGGTTGCAGTGGGAAAACTGCAGGAAGTGATCCATCATGCCTATATGTAGCTCAGATAAGTCCTCAAGGGCAATCTGGTCATTAGTTCAATCATATTCTGCCAACTTCCGTTTCTTGCCGCAATTAATAGCTCTAGTTTGCATGCCAGGGCTTTAAGGCAATATCATTTCCTGCCCAGAAACTGTCATAGTGGGGGACTCGTACAGACTGTCACTGTAAACCATTACGGGTAAAGGCATATCAAAGACGACTAGAATGCTTTCAAGTATAGTATTCCCCTCTAATAAGGCCACCCTATTTGCCATGAAGTTGTGTCCACATTAGAGGTGGCCTTTGGTGAGAGGGAGAACTAAGTTCAACTAAATGCATTTACAGTAGCAGTGGCATAGATTTGTGGCCATATTACAGGGGGTGGCCTTTGTAGAGACTGGCCACTAAGACAGAGACTACTGTATTGCTTTACCGGTAAGAATAATTAAGCAGTTTGTTACGTTCTGCCCTTCTTGTCGCTCCCTCCGAAACAATAGCTGATTATAACAGGAGCATTGCGACCCCCAGCCAAGCACAGATTTCAGCATTTCACAAGTTCAATTATAGTTGTCCTCAGGGCCTACATTGGCTGATACTACTGACCAATCACATCCAGCACATATATAAACATATGTGTAAGGCAGAAAAGAGTATTTGAAACTCTCCCCTTTCTCCCCTAACTTCTCCCTTTTAAAAGGACATGTATCAAAATATATGCTAAGGCATAAAAGGGTACTTGAAATTCTCCCCTTTCTAAGACCTTAAGCTTAGCTTAAAAAATTCTCATTTCTCGTTTATTAACTTTTCGTACATAAATCAAACTGATCATTAATAGAAGACATTCCTATGTTACATAATATATGCTTGTGTTACAGGCATTACATGCTGACTATTAACCACTGCAAATTAGATATCTAGAAATACAGTGTTGTCAATATTTATTGTACAATTTCACAAGTTCACCCAAAGTGCCAGAAATAATCTTAATGGGTTAGAAACTCTCTTTTCCCTAAATCTTACATACTGGCTTATGAAATTAATCACTGTAAGGATTTGTTCACTTGATTGAAAGTCACTCAATATGAGTTCTTCACAAAAGTATTACATATAACTTTCAGATGTTCCTTACCATGTCCATTGAAGGTGACATTCCTAATTCCTAGATTACCAAAGCATCCTTGATATCGTACCACGGCCCTATTGATGACTGGGAACCCAGTTTCCTCAAGTGATCAAGCCCAACTTTTGATCACCAATCAAGCCCAGAAAGTTTGATCAAGTGCAAACTCAGTGAAATCTTTAATGGACATATGAGTCGGTGACTCCCAAGGTGTGTGGTGGATCGTTTTACGACTTACCTGTCTTCCATTTCCTGTCATGTGTAGCAGTCCTGGAGGCTGGCTGTGGACAGTCACCGTGTGTTCCTTCCACTCACGCTCCCAGCTCGACCACTACCTGACCATTATAACTGGCAGTATACCGCTAGTCACTGCTACACTCACTCCGCATACCACCACTAGTAATAATAATTACTGTCGCTACAAAAGGAAGGCCTTTCCGCTCTTTGTGCGCATTTCTCCTTAGCCCCAAGATCTGTCACATTCCACAGCCTATGCCCCTCCGATTTCCTTTTCACGGCCTCAGAGCTGCCAGTACAGTTAGCCCCCCTTGGTCGACCTTTTGTGCCTGAACCCCCATGGAAAGACGCCCTGTACCCATGGTACCTGGTTACATACCATCCCCCACTGCTCCAAGCCAGGCTCTAGGGAAACCATTGTGTCATTTGCCCTGTCATCCGTATCTCTATTTATGGCATTAGTTGGGGGGATTTCATTTCAAGTCTCCACCTCAACAGGTAAACTGTGTGGGCAAGATTCCCACATATCTCTGGGACCTGACCTCCCCCCCAACCACCTCAACCTCCCATCCGCCAGCCTGCCTGCCCGCCTGCCCCCCTTGTCATTTCTTTAATTTCCATGGAGGTTTTGTTCCCTCGTCCTGTGGCCAGCGAAGCATGACCAAGTGTCCCCTGTACCCCCTTGGCTGTCACCCAAACTTTGCCTAGCGACGCCACGGCCCTGGTACGACCCCCATCCATTCTTTCTTCCGTTCCTTTCCACGGGAGAACTGGATCAGAACGGAAAGGCGAGGCGAGGCGACCCGACTGGGCATATACCTGCCTTTGATAGCTATGTTTGGTTAGCGCCATGACAAGCAAGCCACTAACCGCTGGCAGGGCCGGCGTATGTGCAGTATGTCAGGAGCTTTTGTGGCCTCGCTTCCCTAGGGCAACAATGCCTTCCTTTGCTGTGTTGTTAATTAGGCCCCTAGGGCGGTGCTATGGGGACAGGAAGGCCCGTCAGGCTCCACAATGCTTCACAGCAAAAATTATCATTCATATACATACATACACCAAACATGCAGCCATGCACTTGTCCAATTAAACAGTGAGTTTTCCTCTGGGAGACTGTCATGCGACTTCCCTTCCAACCATCAACTGAGCCAGTCCATAGTTAAGTACATACTAGCTGTGGATAGTTATGCTATTAACCATATATATGTAATGTCTATGGAATTCGTTTATGGCCTCCTCTCTAATGATTCCCAATTTTTAAAGTTGTCACATATTTCCCCAAGGACAGAATGATAGCCAATGATATATCACCAAAAGCCACTTCTACCATATGACCAACATTTCCCACCAGATAGTCTGGAAATATTGGACCAGAACTTCACAGGGTATGTCTTTTCTTTTTAACAGTCTTAGACTGGAATGTAAATACTTACTAGTATAAAAAAACAAAAACACATGACCTTATACAAGTTCAACATGTGTTTAATTGTTGTATGTCTAAAATGTCGGGTCTCTCAATGCAGGTTTACAATCAACAAAGAATATTAGATACATGTAGAGTGAAACTTCTATATAAAGACCACCCGAGTGACCAACAAATTGTGATCTTGATGCAGGTTCAACAACAGGGAAAAGTATACCTGGAGGACCTGTAAAATGTTGTCTTTATATACAGGTGGTCTTGATATACAAGTGGTCTTTATATACAGGTGGTCTTTAGAGCAGGTTCGAGTGTACTAGGATACAGTAGTTTGAAAATGTGATAAGTTAGATCCTTGTATTTCCAATAACCTTAGACTTACCATAAATCAATCAAATATTGGGGCTCACTTACTCATGAATTTTACTTGGACAAAATAAAATTAATTTTCATGCAACTTCCCTTCCAACCGCCAACTGAGCCAGTGCATAATTAAGTACATAGTTGTGCTTACAGTCCGATAACAGTCCGAGCATCCTGCTCGCCTGAAGGCCTGACGTCACCACCCCTGAACATTCCGAAGAAGGCCAGCGATGGCGGAGTACCAACAGGACCAATATCCAGTCTCAGCTACAGTAAAACTTCCATGTTATTTAACATGACTGAGACCAAAAACATCTATGCATGAAAATTAATTTTGTCTATAAATCTATAAACAAACCCTTTCTTGGACCTGGTGAGAATCTAATTTAAGTAAAAGGTTTAAAAATATATATTTAATTGTCTCAGGTCACATTCTAGTATGTATAATCCCCTATAATCAGGTGGCTTACGACCTGTTTCGTCAAGTAATATTGGTCAAACATCTAACTTACATGTACATCTGGTAGGTCCCAATTAACAAAAAGTTTTTTTTATTAATCTTTAAACTGCTACACCTTTCAATAAGTACAGATATGCTTATAATAAGTGTGTCATACATTGGGCATTGTTCTGTTGGAAAAGCTGTCATAGACATAGACACATATTTGATGCTGGCCTATCCCTTTTTGTCAAGAAGGTGACCAACACGTATGTAGCTGACTCAGACTCGTACCGCCTTAGTCCCGAGACCTGTGTGTCTCCGCGCCTAGCCCAGGTAAGATATGACATGACATCACGACTATCCCAGGAATCTACGCTCTACCCGGCTATCTCAGCCGTTACTTGTCACAGCAGCATCCGTGTGACGCAAAAATTATGGTCCTAGCTGGGGACACGAAGTTAGTCGTCATGGGAGCCGAGCCGTGAGCCAGCCTGTGTCTGGCTGTGTGCTAACTGGGACTTCCCACGGGGCGAAACCGTCGCTACGCCACAGCTAACATTGAGGGTGACAACGGCAAACAATGCACAAAGTCTCCCCACTACAGCCCACAATGGGCCGAGGAAAGTGCCGTTGACACAAGGTTTTCCTTCAAACGTGCAATGAATCTTTTTCTTCCCTCTCTCACCGTGTCATCTTTCCTAGATCCCCCCCCCCCCTCCCTGCCCCAACCACCAGCCATAACCTCCCTCACCACAGGAAAGTTTGTCAACCAACTTGACATTGGAGACAAGCCATCTCCTGTGTCCTTCCTCACACACACAGGACCGGCTCTACCTGTTGCTTCCATCACCGCCGCCACCATCGTCGGTCGTCGTGGACACCAGGTCAGCAGGTGCTTTCAAGTAACACACTCCATCAGAAATTTCCACAGAAAAGTTCTTTCCCTTCAAAGAAAAATTAATTTGGGCCTCACAGATCCAATTTGATGTGGGTAATAGAGGCCAGCCTCCAAGCTGGTTTGGTCCGGTCCATTCCCATAACTTAGTCCACCTACCTGTAATGTATGCCAGTTGTGTGATAAACCATATTGGGTTGGTTTAGTCATGTCCCCTATGTGGCAGCCCCTGTTGCTATCAGCCAGGAAGCACTCAGGTCTGGGCTGGTTCCCAACATCCAGTCCAGCCCACCTTGCCCAGTGTGGCCCTGGGACTAAAGGCTGTACAAGCCAGCCAGCCCAAATATAAACCAGACTACCAGCATGACAATCACTGATAGACAATATACTCCCCCCAGTTATAGTTATATTGTCCTAACACAGACATATTGGTCCTTCCTTCTCCCGGAAACATCGCCAGCTTAACCGAAACTAAATCACAACGAATAATGAATAATGAATTTGCATGCTGTAATAAATACCGTATGTAAGCCAGTTTGGTTATGAGGCTTTCACTTTCTGATGATATCTTTAATTAAGCAATTCGAGGAATCCCTAACTATGGTCCCTGGTGACGTAGTACTTACCTAGTTGTTCTCCCCTGTTATGGCAAGATATGGTCCTTCACACGACTCCTCATCGGCTAATGTTTCTATATGGAAGAGGCTGTTCTGTGTTTATGTCTCGCTGTGTATTTCAGACAGTTTTCCCCCACTGTCAGTTTCTCAACTCAGCAGTCCAACCCAGCTCACAGGTCCCTATGTCTGTCCTGCCAAGTATATGTGGTGAAACAACTTTTTTCCTGCTTGCGGATTTCCTTCTAAGGCAGTGCACTAGCAATGATAATGTATGCCAACCCCCAGAGTGTGCAAACTTTGCCCATTGGACCGTTGTCCTGTCCCGACTTGCCTCAGACTGGCTGCCGATCTTCCTCCAATATATCTTAGGAGTGGAGGACCTGTTCTGAATACAAGTGGGGGCAGTACAGCGTGCTGTGCCGGGGCTGGGGCCCAGGTTTGTTTTGTCTCCCCCTCCTCCTTGGCAACAACCCCAACCTATACCTGCCCATGTATGGCTTTCCAGTTGACTTTGACCCCTGGAGTCTGCGCTAATCAGGCGGCATACCTCTACTCAACCCCCGACCTCCCGTGCCCTACGCAGTTCCCCCTCCCTGTGGGCTGCTGTCACAGAAACCAGACCAGACCCGGACCCAAGTTGGGGGTGATCGCCAGGTAAAGCTGGCTTACATTATACATCTCTTCCAATAGCTGCCACCAAATCCTATTGAACTTTATTCCATTGAAAACTCCCCTCCCAGTGTCAACATGAAAAACATTTGCATTGCCAATGACCAGCGGTGGAGAGGAGTGAACCAGCAGCAACCCCAGGGGCCCTGGGACCCCCTCCCCCCCTCCACCCCCCACTCACCTGAGTATAGATGAGGGGATTAGAGGCAGGAGCTTTTGTTGTGTGTAACAAGTTCAGGAGGTGGTTTTATATAACCCCTGCACAGGTAAAGCGCAGTATATATGTATACGATATATTAGGCTCTCAGGAAAGAGGGACGACCAGGCGTGATCCATGCATAGTCAGCCCACTCACAGCCTGGTACAGGGTATTAAAGGTTGGACTTGCTGATAAAACTGGCCATTGGGGGTTAAGGTTTGTTGCTGGGGGACAGGGGGAAGGTCGGTCACCACGCCAGCCACGTCATTATGCCCACCAGCCCTCCAGCCAGCGGATCGCTGGGTCCCGACAAATTAGGGTATGGATGCAGGGGCGTAACTGGCTTGTTTTAATTGGTAAGCACAGAGCCCTTTTGATAGGGTCTAGGACATGTTCTAATGGCCATTTTGAGAAATTTTGGAGCAAAATGGTACGCACAGTGCTTATGTGCAGATAGGCAGTTACGCCACTGGGATGGAGGGGGGCAAGTGCGGCTGGGACAGCCAGGCAAGCATGCGTGGCAAACTCGGTATGCATGGTAAAAGCTAGCCAAACACATGTACAGCTATGTATGGGGGTTTGCGGGACCCGAGCATTGGCCGGGATACCGTTACAGTGGGGAATGAATACCGTGTCATCGTGGTGCTGGTGGTGGTAGTGGTGGTGGGCACCCACCGCTGCCAGCCATGCGGGAACTCAATAATGAGATCGGAGCTCCCAAATGGGCCCTGGGGTAAATGCTGGAACACACACACATACACACACATATCAAACAACCTCCTTCAACAGAATCGAGGAGGGGAATATAATAGTGAATGTGCATACAGATTGTGGGAATCTGAAGAACAAACCACTGACCCCCCCCCCCCCCAAACCTCCAGTCAGCCAATGACTGCAGCATGTGCAGGCCTCACAGGAAACCTGTTGATCATGTGTTGATTGCTGCCATGAAATCAATTTCTCTTTCAGCAGGCTACAGCATACCACTTCTGTTACTCACAGATCCCACTATGATAGTGTTCAGGGGAGCTTCCAATGCATGGGGAAATTAATTTACCCTGTACATGTCATTGTTTGCCTAATAAGGCTAAAATTGAGCACTAAATAAGCACTAAGCCTGCTAACTACACTTAAACGTACTGAATTTCAAATCACACTATTGGTGTAAGGTACATTTCTCTGTATTACATTAACAGTAAAATTCCTTCAAGTTTTTAATATTAGTTTATTAGCTTGCTTCCTATTACAGTACAGTACCCCTCTATTTTACAACTCTCTATTTTAAGACCACCCTTAATTATAAGACCACTTGATTTGTTCCCAAAAGGCAATTTTCTTTGTTAAATTACCTTTTTTAAGACCACCTGCAATATAAGACCACATTTTCTTGGTCCCACAGGTGGTCTTAAAATAGAGGGACCACTGTAGTTGCTGCAATTTAAGACCCCCCCCCTCCCATTTAAGAATTCCCTCCATTTTAAGACCACCCATCAGTGACACCACTTTTTGTTTTCAATATAAATATCCTTCATTTTAAGACCATCTTCAATTTAAGACCGCATTTCCTGGCTGACTGGGTGGCACAATGCACCATTCATATGGGGATTTAGTCTTTAACGTAAAATCTGATTGCTGCCATGAATTAAATCAATTTCTCTTTCAGCTCACTACAGCATACCACATCTGTTAGTCACAGATCCTGCTTTGATAGTGTTTAGAGGAACTTACGATGCATGGGCAAATTTATACTTTACCCTGTAATTTTTTGCCTAATAAGGCTAAAGTAGTACTAAATAACACTAAGTCTGTTAACTACACTTAAACGCACTGAGTAATTAAGAATTCCCTCCATTTTCACCAATTCAGTTTCCGCTTCACACTTCCCGATTGTCAAAGTAGTTTCCTGAAAATCTATATTATACAATGACAACATGACACTTGATCCGGTATCTATAAATTGCATGTATACTAATATGTGTGTATGAAACATTTCTGATCCTGGACATACTACAAAATGTAGTAACAAGTTGTGGCTTTAATGCAAATATGGAAATGTGCAGGGGAACAAATGTGAAACAAAGTTGTCAGTTTTATTACCGGTAGCTCTTCTCAACTGATTCTCTAGGTCAGCAGTAGGGATGACACAGACAATATTTAACGTTTATAATGTAAATATTGTTTTTTTACCAGATTTAATAATATGTCTTTATTAGTACTCGAAGTACAATTGAACTTTACATTTTTTACACTGCATGGGCACATCACATTTCATTTCAATCATGAGACATAAATTAGCAGACTTTTGCCCATGACGGGTTTTGAACCTGTGCAACGGGGGCATGTCCTGCGCGGAGCCTTAACCATGTTAACCATTCGGCCACTGCACCGGGACAAACATTTGGCCACCGGACAGGGACTTAATTACCCAGTGATTGGTTACTTTTCAGCAGGCTATAAGCTATTGCAGGAGTTCATAGATATATTTAGATAGATCTTCATGCAAATGCAGATCTTTTATTTTTTTTTTTTTACTTTTATTTTTAATTTTTATTTATTTGTTTATTTATTTATTTATTTATTTATTTATTTCAATTTCTTCCGGAACTGGGGTTGTCGACAAGATATCTCATGACCAGGTGGCTACAGCACTTTCAAACTTGGCAAAATAGTAAAGGTCCATGATTGCTAGGGACCTATAGAATTTTGTAATAAAACCAATCAACTGACCCTGGCTTATTGGCCTAATAGGTAAAAATTGGTCTATCTTACTAACCGTTGTTCATAGAGTGAAAATAATCTCAATTTCGACCCTATAGAGGATAGAAAGAGAGTGTATGTGCAACTTCTGGAACTTTTGCCAGCGGCCAAATTTCATGGCCAAATATGCCACTTTTGAAAATCTGCTCATATCTCTGAAACCGCTGCCTGTAGAGCGAAAATAGGCTCAATTTGACCCTTTGTAGTAGAAAGAGAGTGTATGTGCAACTTCTGGAACTTTTGCCAATGGCCGAGTTTCATGGCCAACTATGACAATTTTGAAAAACAGCCAACGTCGCGGAAAACGCTGCCATGAGAGCGAAGATAAGTTCAAATTTGACCCCATGGGGTAGAAAAGGAGTGTATATGCAACTTTTGGAACTTTTACCAATGGCCAAGTTTCATGCCCAAATATGTCAATTTTGTAAAACAATCCATATGTTGGAAACCGTTGCCCATAGAGTGAAAATAGCTCAATTTTGACCCCTTGATATAGAAAGAGAGTATATGAGTATATGTGGAACCTCTAGAACTCTTATCAGTGGCCAAACGTATGCCCAAATATGGCAATTTTGAAAATAAACCCATATCTTGGAAATCGCTGCCCGTAGAGCAAAAGTAAGCTCAATTTCGACCCCCCCCCCCCCCCCGGGGGCGGAAAAAGAACAGATGTACAAATTTTGGAACAATTTCCCCGTGGAATTTTTAAAATTTTACCTTTGTA
>JAAUYG010035089.1_pt1 | contig 13604 bp, 10 predicted proteins | sample 7278091 | NCBI WGS metagenome assembly JAAUYG01 (sample SAMN14350201, study PRJNA611818) | marine sediment metagenome | isolation source: surface marine sediment (0.6m) | place: French Polynesia: Moorea | collected 2018-08
AAAAAAAAAAAAAAAAAAAAAAAAAACACGGTCTGGGGATATGGCAGATAGGGAGCTTTCCCACAAGATTTGGCCTGGATCCATGCAGCGGTGTCTGAGAAACCTGAATTAACGGACGGACAACGGATGGATGACAGACGATGGACGCTGTGCCATGACAGTAGCTCTGCTGACAACAGCAAGCAGAGCTAAAAATGATCATGATGATATTTTAGGGCTGTTCAAGAAAAAAAAATCCACAGGGGGTGGGTTGGCGTGGGAGGAAGGGGGGTGAGGGTGGAGATATAAATTCATGTGGGTGAGGTGGGTAAAAACTGCCTTCTTGCACATCCGTGATCTCCTTCCCCCACCCACTCCATTCTGGTAGCACTTTTTCTGCAACAGTTATTTTTTACTCCAGATTATCTTTTACACACATTCCACCTCAGGTATATGGCAAAGTACAAATCTTTGTCTGGGACTTGTTGCTTTACAGCCAACGATTTATTTTTGTATCTTATTTAACATGGTAATAACACTGTAAGACAACACACTATGCACATACATTAGGAAAGTAAGCCCTCTATAAAATATTCAGATCCGTTAGTCTTGGCTAAACAAATTCTTATAGCATAACCGTTGAAAATGTAAATAATAAATCATAAACATGATAAATACCTGCGCAATTTTGTTTTTGCATGGAATTGCTGTGGGTGGATAGTCAGATGAGGTCAGCCAAACCCATACTAGATAGCAGATTAAAGACAATGTAGCATATATGATCAATCGTTTTATTCTCTTTGGCAAGAAAATCCTCGTTAAACTTGCCATAAATTCATCTAGTTCCATGCTGAATTCCACTGAAAAACAAAAACTTTGCATGTCAAATTTTAGCCTATAGTTTTCGCACCACCTTTCACCCAGATTACAATGAATTTAATTCATAATTCTCATATCTATATACCCGGACTCTACATAATTATACAATATTCCAGCGAATTTAAATGCCATTTATACTTGTTACATAAACAATGCACCCTTTTGCGGGACACTTTATTACAGTTGCCTCTATATATATTGGTCATAAACCTATTTTCATTAGAGAATGCGTTTATCAATGTCTAGCGGGAGCTAAAGTACTTTTTCGCGCCTTCTCGAGCCCAGCAACGTCGCGGGAAACCGACTATACTTTTAGGGCATGTTCTTATTTTAACGAATATACGGTATCTACTGTATGGACACTACAGCTTACATAGATAGTATGCTATGCTATAGTCATAGAAGTTGACTAAAGACAGCCAGGCGTTTTGCATTACACAAAACAATTTGTACTGGAACCAAACAACACTGAAATGTACAAAACAAGGCACTTTTCTGTCTCCGTGCCATTTTATCGCTCACCTTAAACTCGCAGTTCTCGCTGTGATCTCAAGTGACGAGATTTACAGACGAGATCCAATATGGCAACGAATGGCCACATCAACTCATGACAGTTGCAGGAATTAAAGAAAACTCTGTTAGATTTAGTGTCTACCTGAACGATCAAGCATGGGAAACGAAAGTAGCTTCCTTGCGGACTGCAAATTGGACAGTGACATTCCTGTAACAACCCCCAAAGCCTGGAGGCTTTATCACGAGAAGAAAAGGGATGGTTCCAAGGTGTCGGTGTTTGTTTATGAGAAGAGTGGAGACAACACTGCATACATAGAAAACGCCGCCAAGGTGTGATACCTGAGTGTATGGGACTGTGTCATAAAAGAAGACTTTGTTGAATCAATTTACAGTTGTATTTGTCATTTTATTTACAGTTGAAAATAGATCTACCCAAGTGCTAGTAGGTCTATGCGGCTATATAGATAATCAGATACTAGTAAATAGTTGGAAAGGATATACTTTAGCTCATAGCCAGGCTGGCCGTGAACATAACTGAATGATCAGTAATGACTAATGGGTCAATTTGTCTGGTTACGCAACTAGAGATGAACAGTCTTCAGTTAGACTGTATGTTGGTATGCTTATAACATGGCCAAGTGGTGGTATACTGTAGCCAAGAAACTACTTACTAAGCAGTAATGGGTTGACTGATCCCTTCACTTGGATATATTTTCAATCAAAAAAGTATATTTAGCTGTGCACAACCTTACCCTATCTTCTAGTACCCCTGGGCCCACATGCCTCCTCAGCCTGTGTATACATGCCATATGCAGCGATATGTGGTTTATCCTGTTAACATGGTTAACAGCAACTGTCATTTCAATGTTGTATCATTGGACCTGAATGAATGACATATTACTCAAGCTTTTAATTGTTACTACGTGCTTCTGCCAGCAAAACCCAGATTTCGAATGACATTTTTACACACCTAGAGTCAGCTATTCTTTAAATTTCTTATATGACCAGTTTTGACCCCTGATTTTTCCAGTACCTGAAAGTTCTGCGACACCCTTCAATCTTGAAGTTTGATGCCCTGGAGAAGAATGAAAAAGGCATCTTCCTAGCTACGGAGCAAGTTACTCCCTTGGAGACCGCCCTGGAAGATATGTCATCAACCGAGATAGTGGCAGGGATTTATAACATTCTGGAAGGCGTGGCATTCCTTCATGAAAGGGTTTGTAATTGTAATGATATGAAAGTCATATAGATGGAAACTCACTTTGACACCAGCGAACATCGGGTGAAATTTTGAGCTTTCGACCTGACTCCACGGGTCTTCTTCAGAAAACTGAGGTTTCCGCGTCGTCGTCACATAACTCCTGGTTATCACACGGGTCACTAGGGTTACGTGACGACAACAGCAGTCTGTAGATTGGGGGGAAGGTGTGACAACCTCGATATGAAAGTCCAAGACAATTAAATACCAGTACATCTGTAACAGTATATTGATTGTTTTTACTACACCAGCAGCCAAATTGAAAAAAAAGAAGAAATGAATGGTATTTCCATCTTGCATTTCAACAGCAATAACTATAATAATACAAAGTGGCTTTGGGGTCATAGTAATCAAATTTTGCAGCAGCTAGAAACCTCTGAGATATGTAAGCATTCATTCCATGCAGCCATTGCAATATTTTTCGCAAAGTTTTCTATGCACTGATGCATGATGTGATACTACGAGAAAATCTGTACTTGTGCTAGCACTTTGTGATGTGCATCTCAAACTATATTTCAGGGTGGTCTGTGCCATAACAACCTGTGTATCTCCTCCGTGTTTGTGGCTAGTGATGGTCTATGGAAGCTAGGAGGTCTGGAATACCTTTGCCGCTTTGAGCAGGCTACCTCGTCGTATCTTCAGAAATGTCGCGCATCTAGAGAACACTCAGCCCAGCCTCCAGAGGAAAAGGTTAATTTTGTACTTGGCCGTACAGGTTCTGAATAATTGGTCCATAGCGGGTTATTGAAGATAAATCCAGATCTGGTTGAGTTATTCTTATGTGGGTGACTGTTCTCTGTATGTATGTAATTGTTTATTATCATTGATATGTTCCATACATATACATGTATTTACATATAGTGATGCATAACATTAACAATAACAGCTGCAACACAGCCCGAATGGACTTATATGTCGCATTAAACTCCTTGTAGCAGATAAAGCTGAACCTGCAATATTATAAAACAACACCGGTTTGTAGGAGTAGGAAATTGGACACAAGGTACGATATTACGTTTTCTTATACAACAATTTTCTTCCACTATCATATCATTCGTATGCCTTCATCAGGAATTTTGCATGCTTCCTATTTTCATGTTTTAACACATAGACAAAAATTTGTGTGTAAGTTCCATATCATCCAAACCTGGATGATAGTCATTCTTTGACTTACATAAGTTTTCACGCAATGCACGTAGGTTTTGATATTCACACATGAAATGAAACTCATCTTCAACAATCTCTCTATTACAGAAAAGACACAATCTTTTCTGTAAGGGTTTACCCAGCCCATGCCCAGTCTCAATATGCAAAGGCATATCTATATCCTTTCTATCAAGCCTATCTATCCTATCTATGTAGCAGCTGTAGGTAAACTGGAATGCATACTCTTGAGACCATTCATCATGTTCATAGATAGAACTAAGGGTCTTCGATTGTTAGACATGTTGGAAGAAAAATTGTTGCTTCTAAATGTAATTAAAATGCCTTGACAACCTGACTGAACACGTTATCGTTATCATATTCCCATTTTGCAGACATCACATATAGACAACACTGCAGCATGCGGGCAGGCGAGGGACGCGTTTGCATTTGGGGTGTTAGCAGAGCAGTTACTACAGTACCTGGATGACCTAGGTAATGTAAATGGAGCCAGGTTTCTACAAGACAACGGGAAGTCCAAAACTTGAGACTTAAGTTTGGTTCTAGACTTGAATCTGGTGAGACTATAATTGTCTCAGAAATGACAATTCCTCCATGTAAGCTTCTCCATTGGAAATCCTTTATATACTAAGTGTGTAAAATTTAAAATATTCGAATTGAATGTATTCTGCTATAATTTTGTGACTTAAGTAAAATTGCACACTTTAATTCCTGAGAAGGTAAAAAAAAAAAATTCGCTACCAGTGCTACTACTTGGGGGTGGACTTAAATTGCCACAGACATGTGCACAAAAATATGAACATTAAGTTCCTTGCACAGCGTACAGAGGTGTGCATTACTCCTCTTTATCTTGGCATATGTAGCAAAGCCATGAGAAAACTTTCTAGAAATCACCATAAGTTCATTGAAACCCCTTCCATGCTTAGGAACAGTTTTGAACGCAAGATTCTTTCACAAAAGATATGCACAATATTTTCCGATTTTCTGACACATGAAAATATTCGGATACCAGTTAGCTGAAACAACAGGATTACAGTGTGTTCAATGAGCACTCTCACTGTTATAATAGTCAATGATAATGTATCTAAGTATCTTTATATAATGCTGTTGAAATGTGTCTGTGACCAAATATTACCAGGTACTATAACATTGTTGTTTTCTTTTATTACATTAGGAGAAATGACAAAGACGTTTGAGTTGCGGATCCAAGACGAATGCCTGAATCCCGACCCAAAGCAGAGGCCACTGCTTGGCAGTTTGCTGCAGGACAGGCTCTTCAGGTGAAAGATTTAAACACTGTTTTGCAACCATTTCCATGTTGCAAAGTATTTTTTTTATGAATTACATACTCATCTTTTAACATAAGTGTTACTTACCTCCGCAAGATCTTTCTTCTAAAGGTGGTGTATGTGGCATGCCAGTGAAAATTAGCGGGAGTGTATGTGCAGGAAAAATGAATATTATCACATGTGGATATGCTCCTCTTGCAGAAATGACTTCTGTGAGATTGTCAACTTCTTAAAAAATGTCACCTTGAAGACCGAACAAGAGAAAAGGACTTTCTTCTGGTAAGAGAAATAATTTATGTCTTTAGAATTCTTAATTCATATTCATCTGATCAATGTGCTATTTTAATCACTTGAACATGATGCTGCTGCTTTTCTTTATCGTAACATGAAAAGTGACATGTCTCCGAAGTAAACATGGATCATTTTGTGTTGATAAGGGAACAGTACCTCTATAGCCAGTTTTAATTTAGGTAACTATAACATTTCTTAATGCAGCACAGTCCCTGATTCCTCCCCCTGCTCCCCCACCCCCACCCGCCCCTTCCCTCTTTCAATGTGATTCTAAGCAAATGTGCCATTCACTGCACAGAACTGGCATTAGTCTAAAGACAGTTGTAACAGTGCATAGCACTCTGCATAGCACTCTGGGTAAACACAAGCACAGGTGATTCGACACTGTTCACCTCCAGTACCTATCAAAAGTCGCACCTGGAACATTTTAGCATGAACTAAAAGCCCTTATCATGCTTATATCATGAACATGATGAATATTTTACAAGCTTCGGCTTAAACGAAATGACTTACATATGGTAGCTATATACATGATATAGGAACACTGTATTGACAGGGTTGGTTGCCAGTCATTGCTTTCTAATGCTTTCTACATGTTCTACTGGCCAAGCTGTCTGCTGCCCAAAGGACTGCGCGCTTTTCCATGGACAAGCGGGCAGTCCTTAATGTTGAGCCTTGCTTTGGGCGAGGTACATAAATGGGCTTAGAATAATTTACTTGCTTGGAACATTACAATTCCACCAGACAGTGCTCTGTTTCTGCCTTGGCATGTTAATTTGGAGCAATCTGCCTATCTTGCCTGAGACATCTGTAAAGTACAGAAAAATTGTCATTCTGTTGTTGTAGGTTCAAGTTACTTTTCTCCAATTATTCAAAAGAGTCCCAGAAGTAGCAGTAACATTCAACTATAGTTTTAATAATAATGTTCACGCAGGTAATTGCTCTTACTTATCCTTCAAGGGACTTAACGCCAAAGCTGTTTGGGCTGCCCATTGAGGTTGTAGCCTCCAGGCTGACATCGTTACTGTTAGCACGGTTTGTGTTGCTGGATCATACGGCATGTGAGCGGGTTCTGCCCCATCTCCTCACTCCTGCCAAAGGTATGTAATTGATGCTAGGGAACGGAACAGCCATATTTGCCGAGACATGATAGCCCATTCTCATCCAGAAAAGCCAGAGCCAAACAAATTATGTCAGTTCTTTACTACTGTGGCGCTTGTGTAACTACAAATAATTTTAAAGCATCTGGTCTATATTAAGTGATTTATCGTTTTTTACCCAGTACTATCTTATTAGAAGTGACAGTTTTACTTTGTGGTTGGTTTCAGTATTTGTTTTAATATTCAGCATTGCATTAAATGCGATATGGGTGAATGCATTTCTGTAATATGCCGGTGTGTATATACTTTAGGCAACCCTTGCGTAAATACAGGTATAGTTACTTTACGGTTGACATTAAACTTATATCTTTTTGTATCCTATGATAACAGCTGAAAGCCTCATGTGCACAAGACAAAATTACCTTTTTGTATGGAGCCGAGGCAATGGTGCCTCGAATATTCCTAATATTGAATTTAAGTGTCGAAACTGCAGTGTTTATTAATAGTAACTGTCTAACAACTGATGAAAGGTCTAAAGGAAGTTTGGTGTCTCTAGTACACCTGTAAGAACGTTCTGTGACATGGTAAGACTTTGACCATAAACATAAAGACAAGAATTTCTTTCATCCAACTACCTTCTGTCAACAAGACAAGAAACATACTTATTAATCTGTTAACATAAAATGTCAAAAGGTACTTTCTGGCCTCATTTTCAGAACGTGCGTCCGCGTTTGTCGAAGGGGAGATAAATCCTGTGCTGCCCGAGAGACTGTTCCGACGGCACGTGATGCCACAGCTGTTCAAAATCTTTCACGTACGGGACGCGCATATTCGGATGGTTCTTCTCAGGCATTTCTCATCGTATGTGTCCATGTTTGACTCGGAGACCCTGCGACGGGTTATTTTACCTCAGGTGAGCACAGTGCCGGCTGCGTACATCATTCTAGTAAAACCAGGCTATAGCGCAGAATACTACTTAATACCAATGATGGTACCAGTCCTACAGATATTTTGCATTTTCAAATAACGTAGCCGAGATAAATTTAAGATAGTTCTTACAGGCCATCTACTTTGTACATCCTGTATAGTTTCACAGATTTTACAGTTTGAAAATACAGTGGTCCCTCTCTTAGTGGCCACTCTCAACAGAGGCCACCGTCTCTAATGAGGCTATAATCTTTTCCGCTACTACTATCAATGTATTTACTTCTCCCCCTCACCAAAGGCCACCTCTCTAATGTAGCCACATTTTCTTGCCAAATAGGGTGGCCTTGTTAGAGAGGGACTACTGTATATTTTTTTAAAAAATGTTTCTGGAGAAAACACCTGTCAGTGTTCAGTTCTCCGATACATTTTCAGCTGCTGTTAGGTATCCGTGATTGCAACGACGAGTTAGTGGAGATGTCTCTATACGCTGTGGCAAAGCTGGTACCGATACTGGGCGGAGATATCGTAGTGGGGGCTAACAGAGGGAAGGTGTTTGCCGAGGGACAGCCGAAGGTGAAATGGGTTATACTTTGTGTGAAATATAAACATAATAAATGCACTTAACAGTTTGAAGTATATCTCGCCGAAAAATTACTACAGTCAAACCTGCTCTAAGGACTGCCTGTATATAAAGACCACCTGCTTGTAAAGACCGCATTTTACAGGTCTCCAGGTGTATACTTTCCATGCTATTGAACATGCATATAAAGACCATCTGTGTATGAGGACCACATTTTGTTGGTCCATAGGGTGGTCATTGTATACAAGTTTCACCATGTTCACTGTGCATGAATAGCTGGGCTAGCGCTAGGAAATTTTAGCCACTAGCCACTGTGGCTAAATGATTTCTTTTCTTGTAGCCACAAATGATTTGGTTGAGCCCCAAAACATGCTTGTAAGTCGTCCGTACTTTTAGCATTAAATTGGGAACAAAATCTAAACACAGGCTGTTTGATATTCTTGTCAGGTGGCCTTATTCTGGGCCTACCAACTATTGAGAATTCAGTCTTGGTACTCTCAGGAAGTGGTCTTTATTCTGAGGTGGTCTTAATTCTGATGTGGTCCCAACGTAAGGTTCTATTGTATGTATATATAACATGTATAATACATGTAATATATCTTTCTGGGAATTAGAACCGGTGCCGATTGTGGAAACATTGGTTAAAAACAACCAATGTAATTTTGCTCCCCGTTCGACCATGGTCCTGTTTGGTGTTGCAGTTTGGAGGCAGACAGCCTGAAGGGAAGACACCACGAGAGAATGGAGATATAACAACTAAAGCCAAGGTTACAAGGTGGGTACACGGACTTTTGCTAGGACTCTAAGAACATGAAGTAGTAACCTCATATGTTTGTGCAGTTTTCGCTTGGGGGCCAGTCTCTAGAGAAGTCTTTATGTCTGATAACAAACTGAAGTTGACTACAGTTGTTCATCTGTTAAAAAAGAAGGAGGGCTCAAAATCGTGGCAGCAAGTACCAAGAATGATTTTGGTGTTCTGTCTCCCAAAGGGCTCCTATCTAATGAGGACTGAATTATTTGACAAAAGGGGTGTCCCTATTAATTATACTACTGCTACTAACATGATAACTTCCAGTTTTTCAGTCAGGACTGAGCCCACATGACCAGAAATTAGCTGGGAAACGTTCCCTTTCTTGTTCCTGACAGTAACCGAGTTAGGAAATGGTAGAATTTGGCTGAAGGAATTGGAAGTGCCTGTATTTGATGCCACAAATTCACAATAGTCAATATTCAGTTTCAATCCAGACAATCTTTGGTCATATGACTACCCTTTAGTCAATCTCATTCTTTTATATAAACACACCTACCCACAAACACACCTACTACCCACAACACACCTACCCACAAAGTACACAAAGTAAAGGGCGCACAATAAAAATATTATAAGGTTCTATGGTGTATGAGATTTGTAGCTGATTATCCGGAGCTTAATTACAATGGCCTTGTGTTTTTTCCTCAGGGATAGAGAGAAGACCTTGAAAGAACTGGCCAAAGAAGCAGAGAGAGAGAAGAGAAGAGAGGATGCGAGGAAACGTAATGAAGAAAGGAGAAAGAAAAGACAAGAACGTGTTCTTCAGCAACCAAAACTTGGTAAAGGTTTGGGTCTGTAGACACTACAGGCATTGCACCCGTTGTACACATGTGGAGCAATTCTTTAACTACGTAATTCGACTTTATACTGGGTTTTCTCATGCTCAGCCTGACATTTTAGTAACCCTGGATGTCTTTTTTTTTTGTGTGTGTATGTGAAAACTATATCTGGACGTTTAAGTTTCGGCTGTGTGACCAATTGTGTTTTGGTTATTATACACTTTCATTGGTAATCCCATTGTAGATTATTGCCAGCAAATGTTGAATTGCCAGCTTTATACTTCCAAGTTTGTCTTTTTGTGTGTTTGAATGAGATATTTATGTATCAACTGTTTTTACTTTTGTTTTTCATTAAGCTGTCCAAACAGGTGATACCACTCAGGAAAAAGTCAACTCGGTTGAGGTGAACTCGGTCCAGCCCAGCGATGATGGCGAAAAACCTGCAGAGGAGGCAGCGCCTGCTGTGAGCGATGACAAGAATTCTGATTGGTTGGACTGGGAGAACAAAGAAGCCAATCAGAAGGCAGACTCCGACCATGCTGATAGCTGGGAGGAGACGAGCGATAGCGACAGTGATATGGAAGAGCAGCTGGAATCTGTAGACTCTCCAAAACCAAATGGCCGGCTTGAGATATACTCTCCGGGAATGGACGAAGATGTTCCAAAAGTGAGCTGGAACGATGTGACAACAATAAAAAATATACACAACAGCAAGGATAGCACATCTGTGAAAGGAGCGTTAAAGCTGAAAGGTGGCAAAGTCCCGACGTCACCGCCTCCAAAATCATCGTCGACAGTTTCGGAACAAATATGGGATGATAGCCAATGGGAAAATGAAGATGTAGAAATTCCAATATCGCCAACTTCCCGACATAACAGTAAAGTAGCAACAAAGGGGAAGACATCCCCTAGACGCAACAGTGACACATCAAATTCTTCTAAATTTGCCGACAAAGGCAAAGTGAAGGACTCAGGTACCAGGAAAAGCACAGGTCAGAACCAGAGAAAGATTAAGACGGATCAGTGGAAGGATAAGCCATTAGGGGCGGATTACGAAATAAAAAAGGTCGATTCTGTGGCTGGAGGACAAGATGATTTTTTCTCCGATATGCAGCCGACCATAAAGTCCGATCCCAACTCGCTGTGGAGCATGTTACAAGGGGGAGGAGGAGAGGAGAAAAAAACGGACAAGACTACTACATCGCCAAAGAAAGGAGATAGGGAAGCAAAGAAATCTTTGAGTGATAAATCTACTCTTTCCTTTGCTGTGGCAGAGGATACACAAGAGGTACCTATGCCAGGTCATGCCGGTAAAAGTGAAAAAATAAATATGTAAATAAATTAAAAAATAAATAAATGAGCGACATAGTGAGTTAGCGACCAAAATAAATAAACAACAGGTATGGCTTGTTTTCACTGTGGGTGCCTATAAAGGTGTCTGTCCATATATTGATAAGAATGATAGAGTGGATACAGATTTTCTGAATGGCATTTGTCTTGTTTTATATTACATTTTAATTGACTAAAGTTTAAGAGTAATGGACTTAATAAGGGTATCATGGGTATAGGAAACTGAAAATAAGTAAACTACATATCAAATTGAAAATGGATATATAAACAGTGTAGTAATGCTTAGTTCTAACAATCCGTTTTACAATGCTTTGATACAATACAATGTTAAATGGATTAGTGGAATATGGGCTACTTTTCAGGATTCTCATGTTCAGTTAGAAGACTAAATTTTGATGGTTTAGGTTAAAATTGCATGTTATATCTTTAATTACCCCCTCTCTCTTAAAAGTAATTTTTTGTGTCAGATGTAAAATATTTTATTAACTTTTCTTTCAATTGAACTGTTTTCGCTCTGTGCTTGCAGAACGAAGGTGGATGGGATGAAGATGATCTGGATTGGACCCTGGATGATGCAGAATAAGTGCATGTGTACTGCAGGTTTTAGGCGCAACTGCACCTGAAGGCCCTACACCTCTCTGATCTCAGCGAGAACATCCTAGTACAGTGTTAAAATCTTTATAGTGTAATGTAAAAAAAATAATGTTAATAAAGAGTAATAGTAATATACTGTAGACACCCATAGATAACCTGCATTTTCGTGACCTAATTTGATTGATAAAAGGCTTACTGCGTCGGTTGATCAAGGGTCGTTGTTAGGCCAGTCTTTGTTCCCACAGTCGGGGATAGCCGGCAACTCCGCGGGTGGCGACCGCAAAGCACAACGGAACGCAGCTTTGGGTGCCACGAATTTCCTCTGCGGGGTATCCACAGGGATAAGTGATTTTCCGGTCCTGGTATGCCCAGAATTACATGCGGATTATCCATTGGGGCGGGTTATCTACGGGTGTCTACGGTACATGATAAAAGAATTTACCCAAGACAAATTACATGTATGGTCACCTTGGCAAACAAATTTTGTATTACAGTGAAACCTGTCTTGAGAGACCACTGCCATGAGAGACCACCTGTCTTGACAGACCATGCATTTTCAGCAGGACCTACATTTCAATACAACCTAACCTGTCACCAGAGACCACCTGTCTTGACAGACCACATTTTTGTGGCCAATGGGTTGGTCTTTCAAAACAGGTTCCACTGTATTTGCTTGGTGCTAAAAATCGAGGGATCACTTGATCTTAATCACAATGGTTTTCTCCCCCTGCATGTTAATTTTCTATGCATTGTAATCCCAGCTGTCTTTGTTTTACAGACATCAATGAATGTGGCATGCGTCCTTGCAGCTCCTCTGAAACCTGCATCAACACCTATGGATCATATGTCTGCATAACAAATGGTAGGGCAAACAGATTTTGTAAAATATTCTCAAACCAACCCCATTAAGTATTCAATGAAAGTTAGACCACTGGGTCAAAACCTTGCCCGATCTGAATCTTTCAACTTATTCTATAGATTGATAGGATTATCAATTTAAACTGTTGAAAGCTGAAGCCTAAGCCAGGTTTTCGAGCTTGTAGAAAACCATAAGCTGCAGTGTGAGCCAAGTTTTCTGGCTTCTAGAATACTATAAGCTGTAGTGTGAGCCCGATTTTCCAACTTATAGAATACTATATAGATGCATTGTATCAAACACTCAGTGTAGGGCTCCACATGGGTCCAAATACTTTATGCTATGTCACACGTCACTTTTTATTTTGTCCCTATTTTGCCATGTCACATTTTATAAGACCTTGACGTCACTTTCTACAGTTTTTATAAAAGGGCACGTCGGACTTCTACAACGTTTAAAGTGGCCGTGTCGCACTTCGTTTTTTACCCATGTGGAGCCCTCAGTGTCACAAAAAGAAAAGTACCCAGGATAAATCAGAGAGGATTAATACCTTTTCCTCAAAGCAGAACAATCAATTCCAAATTAGCACCCCTGCCTTGAGTGACCACCTGTCTTAATAGACTACATGTTTGTTTCTGAAAGGTCGGGCATTTCAATGTACAGTGAGCCATGCAATTAAAAGACACTCCCCCCCCCACCCCCCCAACCATTGTAGGACTTCCCTCTATTTTGAGACCACTAACCAATGACCCACTATATTTTCAATGTAAATATCCCTCTATTTTAAATCACTTTCAATTAAAGACTTTCTGCTGAATGGGCGGTCTTAACATGTAGGGGTTATTGTATTTGAACCTGTTAGTAGAGTCCACCCATCTTAAAATGCTCTATTGTTCTGGCTGAAAGAATGGTTTTTCAATACGGATTCCACTGAGTTACTATGTTATTTACTACCGGTAACATAAATTACTCCGTCACACTTTGGAGCAAATCTAAGTTTTGGAAAATTCTTGAACGAGTGTCTACAATAAATTTTGTATGCATCCAATGTACATAGAAAATGTTGCGCGTGAATCATCCCTGTAATATCTGGTCATCCCCGCTGGCCACTATAGTTAGTATCACTAGATTCCTTATACATAAAAAACAACAAATTTAATTGTTTGGGCACAGTATATATAAGTTTCTCCCCAGCCGTGGATTTCTGTCACATTGAAGATGAAAAGTTTTGAAA
>JAAUYG010004901.1_pt1 | contig 13602 bp, 9 predicted proteins | sample 7278091 | NCBI WGS metagenome assembly JAAUYG01 (sample SAMN14350201, study PRJNA611818) | marine sediment metagenome | isolation source: surface marine sediment (0.6m) | place: French Polynesia: Moorea | collected 2018-08
CTTTTTATATGGCTTAAACTAAATTTAACAGAGTTAAAAGAAAAATTCCCGATCTTCAGTCCAAGATTTTGACCCTCAGGCACAGTAGCATTAATAAATCCAACATTAAATTGGTGTGGCCTTACCCCTACTATCTCCACCCAAGGTGGCCTAATATGCTATCTTTCAATCATCCGAAAACTCGCTATCCTTCAGTCGTGTGAATCACCTACAAACTCTACCCCAGCACCGCAATGGCATGATATTAAGGACTCTCAAAACGTTAATACAGGTCAGGAACCATAAATAATAAGTGTTCTACTACAACATAATGTTCGTCGGCAACTACAGTACATACCAAGACATACATGCGATAGGGTCTATTAAAAGTTATGGACGAGTCACAACTGATTGTACATGTAAGTGCTTGTCCACCTGGGGCAATGTGGCCTTATGACACATAAAATGCAAATTTACCTACACTAACATGGTTGACACTACTCATAGCAGTAAGGTAAATTTATAGAAAATAGCATAGAAAATTTACCAGGGGAAATATGCTGTAGTGTTTTGTTTTGTTTTTTTCCTTTTTTTTTGGGGGGGGGGAGGGGGGAGGGATTCAAGCCCTGATAGTGTGAAATAAAATGGCATGAAATAATCTGTTCCAGTAAGGCTCTTTTAGGAACAAATGATGCTGGGCTAAATCAGACCAATCAGCGCATAGTCAATAACTTGAATAAGGTGAAAGATGAATGTTCTCGACTGGATTCTAACTCGCAACCTATCACTCTGAAGCTGGACGTCTACCTCTCCCTGAGAGTATACATCATGTGCTGATCGGTAAATATCATAAACTCAGGATTTTTAATAGAATGAATGAATGAATGATATCAAAGTTTAACGGCACATCAACACCAAAAGGGTCATGCAGTGCCAAAGCAGGTGTAAACTGCAGGTGTAAACTGAGTCCACTAGAAAAGAATGTTATGGTTCTACAGTCTAAGAACTGCACTGTGTGAGAGCATTCGCTATCAGGCCAAGTCTGAACAAAATGTCCGACAAGACCTGATAATAGAAATCATGAAATATATATACAAGAGCAGCATACTATTTACTTATACAAACTAGATCTGGATCACCTGTTGATAGTCACTACAAGTAGCTCAGTATGTACAGGTAGTCATAATTTATTACACCAGCACAGTATTATCTTAACAACAAGCATTACAAACGTGACACGGGTAGGTAAAAAACGTGGAACTATATGTGACCACATAAGTGATATTTTTTTTCAGCAAATCACCAAAAGAACAATGAGCAATTTGAATAAGTGAACTTGAAATCTGTTCTTGATACACACAATGTTTAAAACGTCAATTTAATTGATCGACGTGTACCAATGTGTACAGCTAAAACACAAATATAACCTGAGACTAAACTACTTTTAACGGCCTTTTTCAAGAACTCCATTGCATATGGATAATACTATGGCAAGGAACATCATGGATCACACAGGGACTACGTCAAGCTGCCGCTATGAAGGAGTCTTCTTTGGTTACCATTAGGTCTCTACCAGTAGTACATATGTATATACTGGTGGCTTCAATGACAAGGTAGTCTGCTAGTTTATTCTGAAAGTGAGGATTATCAGCGACTCTACTGCAATCCCTAATTAAGATGTAGGGGAGGGGGAGGGGGGGGGGGTTGTATAGACAGCACTTGTGGGCAATAGCGTGTAATGCTATACCCGAATGCAGATGGCTAGAATAGCACAATCGCCTCCTATTGGTTGCCTGGTACTCAAACATGACCAAACCATTTGGGGGAAGCCTAGAAAGCATCAAAATCTTTTAGTAGTTTTACCCTCTAAATTTGTGATGCAAATCTTTGTGAGCGCAATATTGGCACAGCCCAATAGGTATATATGCTTTAGGAACACAGCTTCTGTTTCTTCAGCCAACTGGAAAATTTCTTTTAACCGAAGTTCCTTTCATGAGCCTCTACATAAATGTACTCTTCAAGAGGACAAGAAGGAAATGATAGAAAAAAAAAAGAAAAAAAAAAAAAGAAAAGAAAAATTCGAATACAACAAAACACTGTGGGAATACTATGGAATGAACGGCAGGGGTAGGGGGGGGGGGGGAGAGGGGTTGAAAGTGTGAAAAACAGTACCGCTTCCAAAGCGGGAACGTGCTTCAGGTGTTTGGTGCAAAGGGACACATGGTGTAATCTGTCAATATGAACCTTCAGGCAAACATGTGCTGGTCGTACCGAAGGCGTTTTACCTAATACCTGTTCAAATTGACCAAAGTCGGCTAACATGGCCTGCTCTGGGAGAAGAATCCCATTTTAATTTTTGCTTTGGGCAGACGTGAGCAATTATAACTAATGCCGGATTTTCAAAGGACAACACCTATGAAACTTACACAAGTATGAACTGAATCAACATACCAGTACCCCGGTACTCCAAGTCATAGGAATTATACAAGTCTTGTGCCATGTTAGAGCTGGAAAATCATGGCAACTCATGCAAGAAAAGAATTTGAATCGGCAATTTTGACAAGGTTTGCAAAACTTAGTTCAAATTTTGTGCAAAGTTTGATCCACACACACACACACACACAAATTTAATTTGTGCATAATGTATAGCATCAGTCAGTACTGCAGTGGTCTCTCAGTGGATGGATACCTTCCATAACGTGGCCAAAAATCTTTACTGTGAATGCATTTAGTTCTCCCCCATAAATGCAAGCAACATGAGTAGGGTGACCATATTAGGTGGGGGCACTACCATAGTGCCAAAGAAATCGACTGCATGTGAATGCATGTACAAGACATAAACACCCATAATCTGCGTAAATACATTTATAGGCCAATATCCACATATGATATCCATTCTTCCTGGCCTGGCCTTACATAGTATGAAAGACACAGTAACCTCTCTCCATTGTGAATTATCCAGTGTTGCTTTAGATATCTACACAAACTGAAGCTACTTTGTGTGCAACACTACTTGCTAGTGTTGCCCAAAATTATAACAGTGGAAACATACCAGTGGTAAATGGAGCAAAAATATTATGGTACTAGACATGCTAGACACTACCCACGCCGAACGTTTTGACAGTTAGGAGGCAGGAACAGAAGAGGTTAAGCCTATCCAATCAAAAGTTTACTTCTAAAACCATGATGTATGTATTGCAGTAGAAGGAAGCACATACAAACTCTATTTATTAAGTCCTTTACCAAATTTACACCGAAATATCATGAACATGTTCTGATAACACGCATAACTGATGCACATTATAAGATTTTTACCATCGTATTCCTACATTTTCTTTTCAAACTGAACTTTTACTGTGTCTTACTGTGTAACAAATAAACAGATAAAATGATAATTCATTTTATGAACATTTGGAACTAGGGGACATATTGACCATTTTATTTTCAGTTACAAGAAAACAGTGCTGAGAAATATCTGTTTGTGAGAAGACTGGTAAGAACAGCTCAATACTGTATACTATATATATCTGGACATATATATTTGACATTTGTACATTGATTCTTACCATGAATCCCATCACCATTTCATCTTTACAGTGAAACCCTCTATGCAATTAACTGTCAAAACTTCTCTAGCTAGAACTATTAGCACTATTAACATTTGTCAAACAATACCGGTTCGGTACATACATTGTGTACACAAATGTGAGTTAAGACAACAAAAGATTTAGAATTTGTAAGAAATGCAGACACATCTGTACATGGTTTTCTCAAGGTAGCACCATATGTCCTAGATCACTTCACATGTAGCCGAAGAGCAGCTATTTTGGTTGGATGGTCTCACTCTGCATATGCTGCATGGTCTAGCAAAGTTAGTCAGTTCCTGAGCATCTTCAGTAGAGGCATACAACGTACACATATCGAATACTTGCACTGTTCATACTAATACACAATGTACATGATACTGTATATGATGAGCAGTGGTATTCTGGCATGTCTATTCCATTTTTCATGAAACAAAAATGCCAGCTATTCGCATCCACAAAACTGGTAAATCAGACATGTCACCATGAGCATGATGAGCTGTTCATGCATGAAGTACTCTCTAAGACTTTATCAAGAGTCAGATTGTCTCTCCAATTGTTTCATGAACTCAGTGAGTTGATCGTTAGCATCCTCCTCCTCCTCCTCCTCCTCCTCTTCTTCCATGTCATCGGGCTCAGTCAGCAGCTGTTTGGTGACATCAAGGTCAAGCAATGGTAGCGCATGATCTTTTCCGGAAGCTTCTGAGGTTTCTTCTTCAGGCAACTGCAGCAGATCTCCTGATGTTCCAGAAGCCGGAATGTTCAGAAGGCCGGGGATCCCTCGATCCGGTTGCTTGCTTGCCGACGTTTCTTGGTCCTTCTCACTCCGGATCACATTGAGTAGCGCCAGTTCCTCCACGCGCAGTCGATTCAACTGGTCATTCAGTTTGGCCGTGATTTTAACCAACACGTTTTCCTCCTCTTTTAATATCTGTAACTGCGTAGATTTTGACATCTCTGACGGTGGGCCAGGGGGTCCTTTTTCTTTAAGATCTTCTTTTAACTCGTGTAATGTATTTACAAAACTGAGGGATTTTTATTCACTCAGAGCCGCTTAACTGCCATCTGCAAGAAAATACGGGGCCACGTACAGAATTTTGTACAAAGGGTGGGATTCGGTTTTCAATGAACTAAGAGCAAGCAGTATGCACATTTCAATATGGCTAACTGTAGGGCACAAGGGAAAGGGTATCGGTTCACCTTATTTACTTTGGAACAAAGAAAGATAACAAAGAAATTGAAATTGTTTATTTAATTTGCGACTCTACACATTCCGTAGTGAAATGTGTATGAATCTGTTTAGTGTTTAATTTTCCACGTGGTGCAAGCTATTTTATTTTATTGTTTTTAAATTTGAGAGTGAGCACTTCAGTGTGGACTCTTGGATTCATCATGTTCATAATGTGGCACAAGAAAACTACCCACAGAGCCATGATAACAAATATTTTCGGTGGAGACCCTCTACTTAGTGTAGTTTACAAACTGAAAAGTCTGTATTCAAGTTCTGACTACTTTGTTGCTCCACTGGACCATTATTCAGATTTCTAGCAGCACTCATCGATTTGCATTTTATTCGCTTTTCTTGTATATGACCTGTAATTTATGTCTGTTTATTGTTGAATCAATTACTCAGTCACTGCAGAGCCATCATTTGATGTCTTTACCCCTTCAGAGAAGGTTAAATTTCAGGAAGCCTAACTCCTAAATACCCTAAGAAATCAAGAAATAGAGACATGGTGCAGACCCATATACGCTGCGACATGTCAAATGGTTTGCAAAACTTGAGATGGAACTAAATATGACATATCTACTATCTATACTGCTATGCCACTCATAACATGTGCAAGGCATAAACAGATAAAGGAAGTTCTAACTTTGATCATACAGTATAAACCGGCATTATGTTCCTTGGGTGACATACCGGTACTTAGTATGAGTAGTAGGGGTACCTAAGTATATTGCCCACTCTATTAGTGCCTGCTCTATACAAAAACCACCCTCCCCAATCAGGGCTTATGTGGCCCCAAACCTTTGCTGCTACTACTATGAAAGCAATTTTTTTTTTCCTTCTTGCGGCTTGCCAGAGGTCACCTAATTTGATCACAATTTCTTAGCATATGATATAGACCGATGATTGTAAATCACAACTAACATTGACTAACACTACAGTATTTTGTACACGGTAATTTGAATGACTAGCAAGTAACCTTTCCATGAAATGTGATCTCGAACTACATGTATTTTGACTTAATTCCTCATGTCTTTTTGTGATTAAACTACTTGTCCTTCTTTACACTCTGACAAAAACACAGTTAGCCACACAAATATATACTAATATACTACAATCTATTAATATGGATCACTGCAATAATGTAAAAAAAAAAAAACAAAGAAAGGAAGGCCTTGCACACGTAGCACTGAGCAGTGAGCAGGTGCACAAGGAAGATATAAACATGATAAAGCCAAGACCAACAGATACTGTACAAAGTTAGATTCACACCTGTGATCGGTAGTATGCATAGGATACATATTTGTGAATGTGGTGAAATTGTTATCTGTAGTAGAACTGATTCCCAGACATACTGAACATGTTGAATGGATAATGCATGAGAGCTTGCTAATACGTCATGCACTAGTAGTATAACAGTAGTCTTATGAATTAACAACCATCTTTTCACCAGGAAAAATTCTTAAAATTCCTGGTATGTGATCTTAAAATTAAAACATTTTTATATCAAACATATGTATACATATAACATGATTGGCAGATGGATTGATGGTCTTAGAAGGGACAGAAGTCTTGAAATCAGGACCCGGTTCCACGAAGCTCCTTAACCAAGCCTTAAATTTACCGGTAAGGTTTCTTCCACCTTAAATTACAGCCTTTAAATGTTCCACACACATCACAACTTGTCTTCATCTTCTTGAATATGGATGTTTTTTCCCCAGTTTATTAAAGCAGCGAAGCAGGTTCCTTTATTAGGGGTGACTATCGGATGCAGCAACACTATCACAATAGTAGCACGATAATGACAAACTATTGCGATACTATCACGGTAGTTCCTTTGAAGGAAATTTGAAGAAACAAGAGCTAATGCTGGTACCAATATCTTTCTAATTCATTCTGCATGGCTTTGCAGGAACTTTTGTGTGTGAAAAGGCATTTTATGAATGATTTTTGGCTTTAAACATGTGAAATGTATGGAATAATGTCCCATGATATTGAAATATAGTAGTTTAAGTGTGCCCTATACCAATGAAAAAACTACCGGGTACCATCAAAACTTTCAATAGTTGAGGTTGCTATCGACATGATTGATACTATTGCTATCAACTATCGCAATGTATCGATTTATCGATGTATCATTACACCCTTATTCCTTAATGGACGATAATAGTTATTTCCTGCTTCATCTTGATAGAAATTATCAGAATGCTTCCTATACTGAAGAAAATGTTTCCTCCCTAATCATATAACCAACTAGCAAACTTACAGCAAACAAGGTGGTAAAGACATGCATGAAAATTATCAAATATAATTGCATATTCAGCCATAACCGCACGTATATGCACTTGCAGGAATAAACACTTGCAGGAAATAACACAGGATGCCTTACAAGGATTTGAAAATATTAAATTAATCGAAATGCTTGTTTGGTGTAATGGTGGCACAAATTACCTATACCATACTATTTATGAAAGAGAAATCTGTGTAACATAATAATATATCTCTATGGCGCAGAAGAGTACATAAAGATACCGAAATTCTTACGGCATAATTTGACATGACGAATTTAAACACGGAAGCTATACCTGACGCAGGACTAATTCACAAAGAATACACATCAAATGACATTGTGATATACATGTAGCTGAGATATTTTATAAAATACGCCCAATATATAGTAGCCCAATATTATGTGATCTGCTTTCACGCACTGTTAAAATATTAATCATGAAAATATCGACCGAATCGTCCGCAACTAGGATTCGTTTATTTAGAGTGTCCCGTTCCATATAAGACTGCCATTCTTATATGTGTACTTCGGGCGTAGTATAGCCACTTTTATGCAATTAATCACCTTGTTTTCGAGCATTAAACTCCTCGTATGTCAGAACTTCATGCTCGTATTTCACACCAGCTAAGGCGAACATCCATCGAATGGTGTCTCCTCTGGCAAAGTAATCGAAATATATCAGCTTATAGCTAGGATTCTTGTTGCCCGCCATCACTATCGGATAAAGGCTGAAAGAAATGGTAAATAGCAATCTTTAAAAGCGCGTTAACCCCTTTCCTGGTGTAATTATGTCTTTTGGTTTCACTTCGAGACCAACGCTGCGCTAAACTCGCCCGCTGCCCAGCTTGTGATGAGCTCAGCAATCGTGTATGTTGTAGTACAGCTTTGTGTGGTAGTCATACAGGGTCACATCGTGTATACACTACCTCGCAGTTCTAACGTGGTCTAGCAACTTATTACACATCCTAGTTCAGTTGTGAAAGTCGGTCCTGTGCCCTCCTCTCACAAGCCTGTTTCACCTTCCTTGCTTCGTCGCACATGTAAAGGAAACATAGTTTGACTCATTCAGTAAAACGGAAGTGCATACACTACACAAATTAAGTTAAGGATATTAAATATCGTTAACTTTTTTGTATAGTGCATATATGCACTATGGCACGCATAGCATATATGTACTACACAAAAAAGTTAGGTATATTTAATATCCTTAACTTTTTTGTGTAGTGTATATACAAACTTTGTGTTTGTAATTATGGTTAAACATGCTTCTTTCGGTAAATCCATCAGCAGCCTATTTTCAACCTTTTTTTAATATGACTCGATTTGCGGCGGACACCTGAAAGTTGACTTACATCTTCCAGATGGCTGTCTGATCATGTATGTATGTTTATTCAAATCCAAATAAACATAAAGTTACACTTTTATCACAATATTGCGCGATAAATGATTGTGGCGTTGGATCTAGGCCATCTACAGTAGATCTAGTGATCGTAATTGGAAGATGAACTCCAGCCGGAGGCGAAAGCGTCCGCTTGGAGTACGGGGTGGGTGGGTGGGTGGGGGAATCAGGCTTATAGTCGGCTTTCAACCACTCATGGTCATATCACCGACTGCAAGTTGGATTCGGTGGCGTATGCAGGTGTATGCGTGGTGGCTTGGAGTGCGGGAGGCCGGGGTTCGATCCCCGACCGCGTCACACCAAAGAGGTAAAACTGGGAGGTTTGCGCTCCTCAGCTTGGCGCTTGGCATTAATGAGCTAGGCAACCGACTGGGCGGCTCGGAGCCAGTATAAATGTTCGGCCCAAACAAGATGGGTCCGCATTAACTCACACGCATACACCTGCATACACCACCGAATCCAACTTGCAGTCGGTGATATGACCATGAGTGGTTGAAAGCCGACTATAAGCCTGATTCACCCTACCCCCCAACTTGCAGTCTGTGATTTGCCCATGAGTGGTTGAAAGCCGACTATAAGCCTGATTCATCCCCCCCAGCCGGAGGCGTCCTGGGAGAACATACTAAAAGTCGAAGCAAATTTAAAATGCAAGAAATTTGCAAATAAATGGGAATAAAAGAAATGCAAGAAGAATGCAAATTCAAGAAAGGCAAATCATCATATTCCCGTACTGTTGAAATCCAGCATGCATGGTACCATTAATCATAGTTCTCTAATAAATTCCGCTTCATCCTTTTAAAAGATATATTTGTGTTATGGATCGTCTGTAGACGATTGCAAGTTTGACCATATTTAGGCCCCAGACTAAGATACTTTTAGAAGTAATATTCAATTATGTTGAACGCGGATTGGATCAATGTCGTGTTTCGTAGAGGTGCATTTGCTCATTATTGGTGAATGGTTCGTCAATTGGTGATTCATTTTTGAAGTAAAGATGCATCTGTTTTAATACATATCATTTGAACAGCTCTTCAATCTTTAGAATATGTACGCGTTAAAATATGGGAAAGGTCTGCTCAAGGTAGTGAGCCGTACCAATACAGCAAAAAGTTTTGCATCAGGCTTTTACAACGCACTTTATTAAAGGCGCAGAGAGATCTATGAGAGGATTTTAACAAACGCAATGATGATGAAAACGCTTTAAGGTAAATTGCAGGCTCACAGAATATAGTGGGGACTAAGTTACAACAGGTCAATTATTTCCATTGCAAATTAAGTTTGCCTGGGTTGCTGAATCCTATTTTAAAGCACGGCACCATATTTTAGGATATTCCTCTGGTCAGAGGCTCTGTTAAAATCGCGTAATAATGCTTGTAAGCTGCAGGGTGGTTCTATGATCGTTTTTCCAACATATAGAAACTACCAGCCAGCATTTAAGCTCGCAGGAATTAATCTTCGCGTTTTGGGGCCAACTGCATATTCGCGGAAATTAAAGTTCGAGGTTAAGCTATAAAGCAAGTGCCACTACTTGTAGATACTAGGATATAGGCACTGTCGCGAGAATTAAATTTCGCGATTTTTTTTTATTAACAAAATCGCGAAATTCGAGAAATTAAATTCCACACGAACATTTCCATTTTTACAGTATCAGTGAGAAAAAAAAACATGCTACATTTATTATGGGGAACATTTATTTGACAGCCGAATTACAACGAAAAGTAAGTAATTTCAATACTAAGTAAGACCCGTGCTGGAGTATGCGTGCCCTGTTTGGCACACCGACTTCTCGTCGTATTTCAATTGGCTGATAGCGTTGAATGTGCTCAAAAGACGGGTCTTATGTATCCATCCAGGTAAAAGTTACGGTAAGTTACTAAACTCATTAAAATTCCAACTCTCAAACTTCGTGGTTCCCAGTAAACAGTATTTGGTTAAAATGTGTACCGAAGGTCATAGGCTAAACCACCTTCTCCCACCTGCCATGAAGTCTGACACCTGCTAATCCCGTAGGGAACACGATAAATACCGGTGCAGAGACCCCGAATAGATGGATAACATAGCTCGTTCGTCCCATGGGGTCTCAGGTTCTGTCAATGAGATTTTTGTCTCATTACACGCCACTCGTGTACTCTCATGTGAGCAGGTTTTTACGTACTGCCACAGTATTTTATTCAATGTATATGTTTTATTCCTTGTAGGTTCAACTTTTGGTTGCCAATAAACGTATATATCATGTTAAAAGTAACAAGAGAAAATGTATTTCAATGTAAGGTAAGAGAGACTGACCGGTAATTCTACTGTGACAGGGGTATTGAAAAAATAGAGCACCTGGTTTTTGAAGTGCGAGTTTACGAAAATCTTTAAAAAGCTTACATTGGTTCAGAAAAACGAAGTGTGATTGTGTCTGACAGAAATGAGCGACATCCTTATATTCATATACTTATTCCTATATTATCCTATACCCTCCTCCTACCCCGCTCCTACCCCTCCTTCTCCTTCTCCTCCTCCTCCTCCTCCTCCTCCTCATACTACTACTACTACTACTGCTACTACTAGTAGTAGTAGTAGTAGTAGTAGTAGTAGTAGTAGTAGTAATAGTAGTAGTAGTAGTAGTAGTAGTAGTAGTAGTAGTAGAAGTAGAGGTGGTAGTAGTAGTAGTAGCAGCAGCAGCAGCAGCACCAGTAATAGTAGTAGTAGCAGTAGTAGTAGTAGTAGTAGTAGTAGTAGTAGTAGTAGTAGTAGTAGCAGCAGCAGCAGCAGCAGTAGCAGCAGCAGCAGCAGCACAGCAGTAGCAGCAGTGGTGGTAGTAATAGTTGTTGTTGTTATTGCTGTTGTTGTTCAGGAGCAAAGACATCTGCAGAAAATATGGGATAATGAAAAAGAATGTTGTGCCTGTTTTGCAAAGAAATGGTTCATTTGTTTTCCAGGTAACCGCTTTGTACACGCTATCACATCCAGTAGTCAGACATATGAACTGCGAGTTGATCTGAGTGATTTTGACGGCAGGGCGGCTTACGCCCAGTATGGCCATTTCTCTGTGGGCCCCGAAAGACAACGCTTCCGGCTGGAGGTTGGAGGCTATACAGGGGATGCAGGTAAAAGTGCACAAATCAAAGTCTAATTTAACATTAACGGATTTAGCAAACCAAGAAAATTAAAATGAACTAATGTCCAGTAACTAGCAAACTAATGTCTTGCAATAATCAAGCGGTTTTATTTTGTAAGCGTTCACAGAAAGCAAAATACAACCACTTTTGTTGTTGTTGTTGTTGTTGTTATTATTACTGTTATTATTATTATTATTATTATTATTATTATTATTATTATTATTATTATTATTATTATTATTATTATTATTATTATTATTATTATTATTATTATTCCTAAAGGTGAGAGCCTGATACTCCACTCAGGAGGAAATTTCAGTACCAAGGAGGACGGTGGCTGTGCCCGAACCCCGAAAGGAGGATGGTGGTTCATTCACTGTCACCCGGCCAACCTCAACGGCTACTACTACACCCAGGGTTACACCGGGCTGTGGGGGCTGGGCATCAACTGGTGGACCTGGCCGGGGTCCCTGAATGTGTCCCTGCGGACGACGGAGATGAAGATTCGCCCGCACGTTGGACGATAGACACTCTGAATTTTCATTACAACAACACGTGCCGACATACAGCGTAATTAGCAACTACAGCAATTACGGCACTCTATACTAGTAATAACCATCTTGCTACTGCGACTACTACTATACCATATTAAGATGATTTCAAGATGTGATAAAATATCCAAGGTTTCTATATATTTTAAGCAACCCCACCCTTAATATATGAATTGAGCACCACAACGCTAAACTGTATAAAATCTTAATAAAAGAATATGAGATACGTTTATAAGATAATATGCCAACTAATAATATCGTAATATATAAATGAAGTGATTTATAGACCGTCACACAACATGCACAAAGGCCCGATGAAGTAGCAAGGGAAATTCTCACAGGATTTATCCAATAATAGGCAATATACAAGCACACAACAAATAAACAAATAGAAAGTTTATTTCGAAAGGACATATAAACAATTATAACATAATATGACAATGGTCAATAAACACAATAAGGTGAATGGCAACCAGTTATTAAAAACTATCCACCTGGGTTCAGTTTCTGGAAGAATCTAAAGTTTAAGAGGCGTACTTAAGTTCACTAATTACCATGGTAAACCATTGTCTTTTCCATGCTTAATATCACTAGAGATCATTTGTCTCAGAGCCTATCAAAATAAAAATAACCAGCTTTCTTATTATACTTAGAATGTACTGCTAAGGGCCCCTTTATCTGTATCTGTTTGGCCTGTAGCATATGCATTGTAAATACTAAACTTTGCCCCCCTCCCCCTCCACCCAGCGCGAACACGTTTCTTTGTTTATCAGTATCAGATCGTGTTATTTTGAAAGTGAATGTCATATTATTGTACGTATTATACTCGATTGTGTACATGTTAACTTTTTGTTGAAGCAATGTATAAAACGGGCTTTCATGTGAATAAACGTTAGAATGATTGTATGTAGCTCTTCTTTTTATGTACCAATGTTTATAAAGGCCAAAACGCTTGTGCTTTATGTTTTACTAAAGCACTTAACATTCCAACAAAGCGAAATGGGGTTCCTTAATTACTCATCCTTACAAATGCATTGCATAGCGAAGTTTGCCCTGTAACTTAGCTTTATTTTTGCTGCAGACCCTCAGCACTTGGCTCGTACAGCCACACCGCTACAATCGCACGCAGCTTCAACTCGCAATTTAAACAGATTACTTCCTACGACCTGTGAAAGTTATAGGTTGAACCTAAAGATTGATGATAGCGACAGAACACCTTTCATAACACTCTCCATCTTCTGTGATTTCGTCGTTACACTCGTTTCATCTTTCCATTCTGTCTCTTACCATTAGGAAAAATAATGCCAGGAGAGGTTTTTTGTTTCTTTGTCTTGTCTTGTCTCTGTTTGTTTGTTTCGTTGTCTTGTCTTGTCTCTGTTTGTTTGTTTCTTTGTCTTGTCTTGTCTCTGTTTGTTTGTTTCTTTGTCTTGTCTTGTCTCTGTTTGTTTGTTTCTTTGTCTTGTC
>JAAUYG010070538.1_pt1 | contig 13601 bp, 8 predicted proteins | sample 7278091 | NCBI WGS metagenome assembly JAAUYG01 (sample SAMN14350201, study PRJNA611818) | marine sediment metagenome | isolation source: surface marine sediment (0.6m) | place: French Polynesia: Moorea | collected 2018-08
AAATGGAGGGATATTAATACTGAAAATATAAGAGTGGTGTCACTGATAAGTGGTCTTAAAATAGAGGGAATTGTTAAACGGAGGGGTCTTAAATTGCAGGGACCACTGTACTGCAATGTGGGAGATGTGAAACATGTCGCAAATTACAACAATACAATGTAATATGCGTGTAATTAAATGCCCGTGATGTGCGCTAAAAATTTTGAAATTTAGAAATTTTGTAAGCTGATCAATTCATTGTTCTTAGTTACTTTTAACTCCAAGATGAAATTGTGTGTGTTTTTTTTTTTTCAGACAACAGCCAAAGGTCATGGCTAGTCTTGAAAAACTGATCAAGGCTTTTGAAGCCTTGAAGGTTTTTCAGTCACCAGCATCTGCAGATGAAACGGCAAAGTATGTAACTTAAGCAACAATAATAGTGTGCAAATGAGACTGTATCCTTGATTAGCATGATTAGCATGATTAGGAAGATTTGCATTAAAAACAAATGTGACTTGCAGAATTGCAGTAGGTTATATCATACTGACACCTCATCGCAGTCATCACACTCGATGTGAATTTTCTACTTGTTGTTTTATAGTCACTTAGTGTTTATTATGTTTTAACATACATGTATATGTAAACAGGAACCACAAGCTGCCCTATTCCAGTGAGGGACTGAATTGGGCATGTTGAGAATGTTCTATAAAAAATTTACCTTACATGTGTGTAATTTGCTGTTTATGTGAAACCAGACACCAGCTACATAATGATACATTATTCCTTGAATTTCAAAGTACTAGATTAAGGAAGAATGCTTTTTCTTTAAAATGTTAATCTTGCTACAAGGCTAAATGCCAGTTTTATAGTTAAATGCATATTGACAGGGAAATATTCTTTTGTATTTTTGCATCAGGAAAAAAGAACAGCCGGTTTCTAAGAAAGACAAGATGACAAACTGTGGAGTTGTGGCTGACTGTATGTGTGCTCAGAATCTCAGGTTAGACTATGTTTCTACAGCATTTGATTTATTCATGTTATTAGTATCAACCTTAGTATACCTTCCTTTGATGTAAGTTGTAAATTGAAAAACCTGTTATTAATTGTGATGAGGTTCAATAGGGTTTTGGGCTAATGGTTAGCACTTCAAACTTTGGTGATATAGGTTTGAAATATACCTGAATATACTCAAAGATAAAGCTAACAGTACTCAAGTTATGCTATATCCTATTAACATGACTAAAGAGCAGCTTTTTGCATGATTTCAGGGATTCAAAACCTTGGAAGTAGGGTTGACTAATGGTTATAAACATGATCATGATAATTTTGAGGCTAAAGTTGTATGTAGATATAACCAATCCTTATACTGAATCTGCTTTCCAGAAGCCTTGGTGAATTTCCGAAATTCCTTGGGCTTGCAGTAGAAACATTTCTAGTGTTGTGTGATGATGGAGAGTCTGATGTCCGCATGGTTGCTGATGAATGTCTCAACAGAACCATTAAGGTAGAGGGAATAAAAATTAAGAAATTACCAGATATACAGTGAAACCTGTCTTGAAAGACCACTGCCATGACAGACCACTTGTCTTGGAGGACCACATATATTCCTGGCAGAAGGTCCCACATTTCAATGCATGTCACCAAAGACCGCCTGTCTTGGGGGACCGTATTTTAATGGCTATTGGGGTGGTCTTTTAAGTTAGGTTCTACTGTAGTAAACATAGCAGTACATGTATTCACATTTTATGCATTGTGTTTGTAAGATTCAGTGCCGGAAAAGGTTGCTGGTTTTACACTGTTACACAACAAAATTTACTGCATTATGTTTAATTATTATTTCTTACATGTTATGCCAAAAGAATACTGTGGTAGTAGCTGTATTAATACCAGGTGTCTTAGGAGATGTTCAAATCTATGCATTTTAGAGTGAGCTAGGCAATGTATTAAAGGACTCCCTCCCTTAGTGACCACTCTCAACAAATGCCACCCTCTCTAATAAGGCCGTAAATGTTTTCTGCTAGCCTATTACTATCAATGTATTTACTTCTCCCCTTCACCAAAGGCCACCTCGCTAATGTGGGCACAATGGCCTTGTTAAAGAGGGACAACTGTATCTGGTAATATTCGACTGTCTTTGTAGATTACAAATTACAATTATAGCTTGAGAACTATTATACAAGTATAAATATTTTATAACATACTGTAGTACTTTGTGTTTTTCATAAACCAAATTTTTTTTTTGATGCACTTACATATACACATACCTAAACACATACAGTGTATACCCTGTATTTAGCACAAGTATTCTGTGATTTTTCTTTAGGGGCTGCTGGATACGAACCTTGGTCGTCTTCAGGTTGAGCTTTACAAGGAGATCAAGAAGAACGGAAGGTCACGCAGTCTCCGGGCTGCACTGTGGAGGTTTGCCGACCTGTGTCATCTCATCAGACCACAGAAATGCCGGTACGTATGAGAATATACACAGTATGGTTTCTATAGGCCTGCCAAATAACCAACCAACCAAATAAACAGTAGCGGCTGAACCCTTAGCTGGTAGGCTTAAATTGAAAGTAATGTCCAGTTAGGAAACACTAATTACATGGGAGCACTGTTTTTCTATAAGTGGACATCTTGATTTCTAGAAGCACTGTGCAAGAAATCAGCTGCACCATATTTGTGATGTTTATAGAATGTCATGTGAAAATACAGTTGCTTCTGGTTCATTCCTTGAAAAAATTATATTCACTTATGAGCAAGATAAACGCATGTATAGGAATTGTTAGTCTCTCATAGTTGTAGAGGTACCTTCTGATCACTTCGAGTTAGAATTCTATAGACTTGTGCTAACAACAGCTGCATTCCAACAAACTTTTGAGTCAGGGTGAATGTAGCTGTTGGTCCATACAAAAATAACTCGTTGAAATCATGCGACAACCCCTTAATAATATATGAGGATTGCTTCTCAATCCAGTCCGTATGTAGTGAACCTGTTGCCATGTATATCCCGGATATGCCGGCGACCTGAGGAAGCTATACACGAAACTCTGGCAGTGACGATGAATAAACTCTGTCCTGTGTTGATGGGCTTCACCAACGATACAGAGGTCAAGGTGAGCGTTTTTGATTGGAAGGTGGCTGTGAGGTTTCATAGCACATAATTATTGCAAAAATTTCAGCCTAAATATGGTCTAAAGCCCTTATAAACCTGTCTATAAAAAGTAGTTCCTTTAAAAATCTTAAGTCTCCTCATGCTACTAGCGGTCTACTAAACAAAGACGATGGTTGCCAAGGCGATTAGTGAATAGTTTATTATCAGACTTGATTTTTTCCGAAACCGGCCTCTGCTCATCTAAAGTATAAATAACACAGAAAAGACAGGCTCTGTTCTTGAATATTATGGTGCAATCTAAAATCTGCAGAGAACTTAATGTACATCTCTGCCCATGTAGTATTGATATGTAAACGGAGTGGAATACCGGGTAATGCCATAAAGTCACCATGTGATGTCGGAATGTTCTATGGTTCTGCTGTAAATAGCTGTGTTCTCTTGCAGGCATTACTGAAGGCCTTCCTGCCGAACCTGAGATCCAATTCGCCCGCTGCCCGGAGAACGGCAGCCAGTTCCTTGTCCCTGGTCTGTCAGTACAGTCGTAAACCACAGGCGTTCTGGATCTATCTTCTCAGTCTGCTGCTAGGTATGTGGCATGAACTCAGAAATTGCTGCTTTCAGTTCAGGACTTTTGGAAATGAAAAAAAAAAAATTATATGGGTCAGATTCTTGATGGGAAACGTTGACTTGAGAATATGGTGCATTAAGTTTGTGTAGTCTGTTAATCTTTAATAAAAGGTATAATTATTTTTCCAGGGTCATGTCAAGTAAAGTAAAGCTTATCTTTACCTCCAAACTGGAAAGGAAAAAGTGATGTTCTTTGTAAAGGTTTTTTTCTCAAAATGTCTCAATTTTTTTGCCAGTTTTGCAAAATTCGAACAAAATTGCCCATTTCCATCTCTGTTTTGAAATATTTGAATTATATATTAAGAAACTAGCACTTCAATAGTTTATTATGTGAATTGGTGTAGGATGATAGTTCTTCTCTTGGTCAGGTTAGTTGCATCATGGTAGCCAAGACCTGTGATCGCTTCAGTGTCACCACTTTGTTTGAAAATCTATGCAAAGCCATGCTATTCCTAGCCTGGCAATGAATGTTCACGAGGCTGGTTTGAGCCATTTGTTCTGCAGTAACTGTCACATGGCAAAATTGACCGTTTCAAGTTTTTGTGATGTCTGAGGCGCAATGGCAGAAATTCATGGCTAAGTTGCCAGTGGTCCCAGAAACGAGATTGTACGAGGCATTACTTATGAGGATGCTTAAAATGTATTTCTGGGCCAGCGCTAGGAAATTTCCCTGGTTTGGCACTGTGGCTAAATGAGCCACAAAAAATGTTTGTAAAAGGTGTTGACGATATTAAATTCACAGTCAAAGATTCCGAATCAATTGCATGCCTAAATTCATGTTTACTGTTGAAATAGCGGGAACTCAAATGGCAGCTATCATATACATGTGTATGCCAGTGCTGTTGATTTGTGTAAAGTACATTCAATATGTGGATGTAATATTAAGGCTTTAGGCACTTTGGATAAGAGCAAACTAATTCTTTTAGCCACATAGGAATTCTTTGAGCGCATAGCTAATAGGTAACGCTAGCCAAGTATTTGATATCCAAGGGTCCTTGTTGCTCCAGATATGCTTTTACCGGTCGATGAGGAAAAAGAGGTTTACAGCTTACTCGGAGTCTTCCTGGCTCTCAGGCACCTCCTGCCACATCTGTCGTCTGCTGACCTAGATTCTCAAGGTCAAGGTCATGACCCCATGATGAAGGACAGTTTTGGTGGCAAAGCCAAGGAGATAGAGGTCAAGGTCAACCCAGAACAACTTTTGCAGGTTAGCTTTCAATTTACAGTAAAATAAGATGTTACAGTGCTTCTGTTCTTTGTGGATACCATTCTCAATGGTTTCTCAAAGCTGATCAAAAATGTAGCAAGAGTATGAATGCATTAGCTTTTCCCTCTCACCAAAGGCCAGACCCCTAACATGGGCATATTTTTTGCCCTGCCTTATTTATGCCTGCTTATCTAAATATTGATCGTGTGAATGAAAAATATGTTAAAAAGATCCAATAAACGGGATGAATTGGTTTCTGTGTTACATGTATTAGCTCTCAGTCACTAAAAGCAACTTAACCTGGTACAATATACCTATGATACAACTTTGGGTCAATAAACAGGAAAGGAAAGAAATGTGTATTTATAGTAACTGTGGTGCATTACTTGTGATGGGCTGAAGTTAAAAAATTCAAAGCAGAATTCTGAGCACTATAATTGTGTGAATTGAAAATTAATGGTAATAAAAAATCCAGTTTCTTTTTTGTGTGTGTCAACTTTTACCGGGTATTTCCAGGTGTATGAAGCTCTGCTATACTTCACCAGTCATCCTGACCACAACGTTGTAACAGCCTCGTTAGAGACACTGCAACAGCTGTTACGGAATACGCCACTCTCCCTCCTCAAAATTCTGATCACTCCCGGCAGCATTAGGAAAACCAGTGTTTACCAAAAGGACTTGTCTGCACTGATGAACCGAATACCTAGTAAGAATTTTTTCTCCTTGAGTGTTTCAACCTTGATAAATAGTACTGTCGTATACTTAATTGAGTTATTTTCAGGGTTACTTGAAGTTTAAAAATATTACATTGTTTACATTTTGTTGAAGATCATCTTGCAGCTGTCATGAATGCGATAAAGCTTGGCATAAAATGTATGGTGGAAAAATGCTTTTAAATTAATTATTAGAAAGCAACAGCAGTCAGGGTTGGCTGAGAGTAATGAATATTCAATAGCAGATTACTTCAGTTAAATGCTATTTCAGTATCATAGGTGTTTGTCTCGTGAAACGTGGGATTGTGCAACTACCGATACACCATAACCTTTTGTTATAAATCTCGCTTTTGTGTTCAAGGTCAAGCTACATTGCCCTCGGTTAGCGATGACGCAGCTTTGGAAGACGATGTTGATCCGAAGTCCAGTTGTAGCTCATCGCGTTCAGTTTCAAACGAAGACCTCACCGCCATTGGGGACAAAACCAAAGACCTGAGTTTAGCTGACATAGAAGGGGTGGGCATGGAGACAGAGACTGGGGTGACTGAAGCTTTGGTGAGAGACTTGGGGTCTCAGGTGCCGGAAGTTGCCATGGAGGACTTGTTAGATCCTGACGACAACATGCAGGTTTCCATGACAACCATTGAGGATTATTCCGGTATCGAGATCGGGGATGTGGAATCGACTGCCGATGACAGCAAAGCGATGTCCCACAGTAGCAGCATGGATACGCTAGGCGACCTCAAAGATGAGGAAATACCTGGAGAAAAGAGTGCAGCAGCCGATGATGATAAATCAATATCGGAGGAAATGGCTCGTGGTGATATTGACGTCAGCGAAGCAATTCAGGGGAAAGAGAATGGCGGATCAGCACAGAGACCGGGCGATATCGGGAGTTTGTTAGATAACGAGGTCCCGCTGGTATACTGCACCCGGCTGCTGTGCAGTCAGTTTTTGCTGACCGGGTATGACAAAGGCTTGATCCCGGATCGGCAGGTGCGGGTAAGCGTCAAAGCTCTGGCGCTGGGCTGTACCGCCAGCATTCTGGGATTGTACCCTCGCATCTTCGCCAAGCATCTTCACATCGCTAGTCCTGCCGCAGGTGAGGCTCTGCAACATCGTAATGGAAAACTCCTACTTCTGTTTAACATGACTTGGTAGATGGAAATCGTACGGTGTACTAGCATATTTTCTTTTGGCTGGCATTGGGTGGGGTTAAGTGTTTCGAAAATATTTGACTAATCCTTGGATGTGTGGAACTAATACTGCATAGTATCAATTTCTGATACTCCTATTGCATCTAGAGTAATAAACAGGATAAACATGTTAAAGCTTTTGGAGAAGTAACAACAGCCTCTCATCTGAGGTAATATTTGCACTTGTCGAACATCTTTCCAAGGCCATTACTGCATTGTGCTGTTGCACATGCATATATGTATTAAACACGTGTGTTTTTGCATAATTTTATACTTGTACATATATCATGCTAGGTCTGCTGAAATTTCCCCAGTATCATGGACTGATCAGTGTTAGTGTGGGTTATAGGGAGTATCTAGATGCCAAAAACCGGATCAGTGTATAAGTCATTGGCATTGTTGGATGAAAAACCTTGTCATGATACTTGTTGCACATACTGAGTAAACATCCCGGATATTGGCTTGGCCTTTTTGTAGCCGGTTGTGCCAGTGAATACGCCTCGCAGTTAACTAACCAGCTACTCGTGATGCCACTAATATGTGTACATTTTATGTAGTACATAATAATAAACCTATCCAGGAGAGCTACAGCCGCTACATGACCTGCTGCTCTACGCCAGTCACTCCGACCCTCAATTGAAAGGCACGACGGCAATCCTGGTGGGCAACCTTCTGGCAGCCTCCCTCAGGGAAGGACGCGGGCGGTTTGACCACTGGGCAGAGGACGTTAGCACTGGAGAGGGTAGGTATCTAACATTCTGCCTTGCTGCGTAGCCAGTACAGACTCAGAACTAGTAAATAGCTGCTGGCTTATTCCATAAATAGCTGCATGGCAGATAGCCGAACAAAAAGTGTTATGGTTCTTTCTGGACAAGTACTCCATGGAGAGCCACGGCCCGACCCTGTAGGACAGTGGTTAAAGCGTCCGCTCAGGGTGGGGGAGGCCGGGTTTCAATCCTCGACCACATCACACCAAAGATGTAAAAACTGGGAGGTTTGCGCTTCTCAGCTTGGTACTTGGCATTAATGAGTTAGGCAACCAACTGGCCAGCTCGGAGTCAGTATAATGGTCTGAGTGATTCATTTCTGATCACCTATGGTGGAATTGTGTCTGTGGCTTGGCACCCAAAAACTGTCGGGCATAGATCGTTCGGCCCAAAACAAGACAGGTCCAAATTAACTCACCACACCCATCCCCGCATACACCTGCATGCAGCACCGAATCCAACTTGCAGTCAGTAATATGGCCATGAGTGGTTGAAAGTCGACTTTACGCCCCCCCCCCATCATGGACCATGGAGAGCCACAGTTTCCACCCAACCTAATTCCCCCACCCCACCCCCCATGGAGAGCCACAGTTTCCACCCAACCTAATTCCCCCACCCCACCCCCCATGGAGAGCCACAGTTTCCACATAACCTAATTCCCCCACCCCCTACCTCCCCATGGAGAGCCACAGTTTCCACACAACCTAATTCCCCCACCCCCCACCTCCCCATGGAGAGCCACAGTTTCCACACAACCTAATTCCCCCACCCCCCACCTCCCCATGGAGAACCACAGTTTCCACACAAACAATTACGCCATTGCATATGACAGCCAGAGGTATTTGTGGGTGTGCGTAATGAGATCTGCAGTCTAGATGCTGTCTGAGGGCTGCTCCTTAAAAATGTGTATTTTGCGAAATTTATGAAAGGGGAAGAAAGGGGATGATGGTATTCTTAAAAGCGCCTTCGGTCTTGATTTGAGCACCAAAGAATTAACACTACATTAGCCTTGACTGTGGGTGGTCTTAAATCTGGAATTCCAATTTATGTACTTGGTATTGGCTGCAGCAATCTGTGTTCTCTGTAACACTGCTTAATACTGTGTGCTACGTGTATTTCCAGATGCGCTGTCCTTAGAACATTTGGTTTCGCAACTCATCTTCATTCTGGAGGAGGAGTCTGCCATGGCCACACGTCTCGCTCTGGTCGCTCTAAGGCTATGTCTGCTCGAGCTTCTCATCAGTAACCATGGCAACCTCGGGCTACAGATAATGCTGTCGCTGTTTCAGCTGCGAAACAATTCCTATTGGCTGGTCAAGGTCAGTGAAAATCGAACTGGTTTAAATGTGCACAAACTGTTTGGGTTGTTGAAATCTTTACGATATCTGTTGGGGCCAGTTTGGTAAAAAATCTTTAAGTTCACTAGTGATTCTAAACATGGAAAAAACAACGCTCATCAAAAGAATTAGTGAACTTTTAAGTCCATTTCTGCGTGTCATTCGATTTGACCTTGAGTATCCTGGAAAGTTCAAGTTCAGTGTCACTCATATATTAGACCCTTATATCTTCGAGAGGAGTAGAGTTTGGCCATATATTACTATTGAACACTAATAGGAAGTCATACACTTGGAATCCAGCAGCACTGTAATATCTTGCTTTGGGTGAAAAGTCAAATACAGGCTATCACAGATATTGTGTTTATCTTTATTGAAATAAGAGAAATACACCCCTGATGCAAAGAAAAAAAAAAGATTCTTAGATTTATAAAAAAAAAGCCAACTGATTGGAAAGATTCCATACAAAACTTTCTGCAGATATGTATACTGATAGTTTACCCATTTTCACACCAGGTGGAGCTGCTGGATTTACTGGGGAGCATGGATTACAAAGTCATCTCTTACCTGGAGAACTTCTGTGAGAGTCTAAAGAAAGGAAGCCATCATTATTGTGGGGTACGTATACAACGTCGCCCCTACGATAGGCTGATGTGTTTTTATCAGACTACATACAATTCACTAAAGCTGGCCACCGCAACAAGGAAACGTGTTAAATGAGAGAAAGATATGATTCCAAAAACCCGTCAAAAAAGAAAGATTATGATACACCAACAAGTTGAGTCAGTGTTTATTTAAGGTTGCCTTTAACGGGAGTGTTTTTTTACAGGCACGGTAATATGTAGGGCACTGTACATATAAACGAGTCCTACGTGGGTAGTTTTGATAGTTGCTGTGCTATCCATATGTTCCAGCATCTGGCCATTCAGGAACATGTCCTTCACGATGTCATCCTCATGTTGCTAGGAGACGAGGATATCCGGGTCCGGAATGCAGCGTCGTCTGCTCTTGTCAGGTAGGGAGACAAGGGAGGGGCCAGTGCACAGAATGATCTTAAGTCCAAAAACAGACTTAAGTTCTGCCATCAACTTGGTAACCATCAACTTTTCCTTTGCTTAAGATCACTAGCAGTCCTCAGTGTTTATATGAAACTGGCCCCAGTAGATTAAGGTCATTTAAGACAAATTAGGTCTGAACACAGGATTAAAACACATTGTACATGTACAATGGTGGTGTGGAGCTTGCCATTGTGACCAACTTGGAATTAAACCCCCCAGTGTATTATAAGTTCTGTGAATTGTCTGAATTCTGAGGTACCAAAGGTATTTGGGTTCTTCTGCCTAAAAAAATATTGTCTTTTGACACTGTTTGTTTCTTGTGACAGTGGTCTACCAACACAGGTTTTACTGTATTATGACTACTATAATAAGTACAGTGGTACCTCAGAATTAAGACCACCCATTGTCGAGACAAAATTAGTCTTCATTCTGGGGTGGTCTTATTTGTGAAATAACATACTATTGGTGGGTAAGTTTTGGCCATGCAATATGTGATCTTACCGGTACTTCTCATGATTCTAAGGTGATCTTTTTTTTTTTTTGGGGGGGGGGGGGCAGAAGGGGGAGGGGGAGCTTCACTGTATATGGCTGATGGACACATAGCGGGACACGAGGGGGTGGTCCCACACAATGGTGAGTTGTACATTTTAACCTGAGGTGATATGCAATGTGTACACGATATTAAATGCTATTTCTCTGTATTCTGATCATGGCAAATTTAATGTCGTATCCATCTCCTACCCTTCAGAATCGTCCCCAAGCTGTTTTATCCAGTGGACAATCCCCAGCATGACTGCGTCATTGCCAGAGCCAAGCAGTATAGCACAGATTATCTAGATCCCATCATGCATGAGTGGTCCGTCCCGCCACCCCCGCTCGTACATGGACTGGTCGCACCTTATCATCACCATCCCATACAGGCAGCATCGGCGTCGGTTGAGGCTGCGTTGTCACGTGTGGTTGCCATGGTTATTCAATGCCTCACACGGTCGAATTCAAAGCATCTTACGGTAAGTGTTCACCAAAGTTTGAACTTGTCTAAAGTTCATGCGTATTAAATCTTAACTGATGAGTGAGTTACTCTTTCCTAAGTTATCTGGTTGTTACAGGATTCACTAGTCCCACAACTGAAACATCCTCTGTGTCTCGGACTAACTAGTCCCACAACTGAAACATCCTCTGTGTCTCGGACTAATAATACATTTACAAGTACAGTTGAACCTCTTTTGAAAGACTGCCCCATTTCATGCATTGGCCATTTACGCATGGTCTCTCAAGACAAGTGGTCTTTGGTTACAAGTTCAATAAAATTTGCGTATATAGGTGTATTGTAAATCTTGGGTTTTCAAAACAGGTGGTCTCTCATGCCGGTGGTGTCTTAAGAGATGTACTACCGGTAGTACCGTGGTAAACACATTGGCTATGTAATATTACATTGAAAACTTCATGCATGAAATCCTCAATCAAAACAGCATTGTCAGTATACCACAATTATACAGATTTTATGAAACAAGATATTGTCTATTAACTGTCAGTGAGCAATTTAGGTTTATTGATCATTTTGTGTAAAGGTTCCGATATGGGACTTGCAATCAGGTAGCTTTGAGTATTGAAAGTTGCTGTACATTTTTCAAATAAAATACTACATTTTATAATTGAAATGATGTTTTATTTCAGTTTGGGTGCGTGCATGCACTGTACCAACTGTCAGAGCGTTACCAAGTTACCCAGCATGCTTTGTCATGGTGCTGCTGCCCTCCTGTTGCCATGACGACAAGTAATCCAGGCACCCCCTCCAAAAGCCCGACATCGAGACATCCATCGGGACGGTCCATCAGTGTCACTAGTGCCAATAGGTAAATATTGCATCATAGCATGGCTCTGTCAGGCCACTGGCTGAAAACATGAATTGGGGGCTTGAACTCGATAATTATAGCTACAGGGGTCCCTGCTATTTAAGACTGCCCATTCAGCCAGCAAAATATGGTCTTAAATTGAAGTTGGTCTTAAAATAGAGGGATATTTATACTGAAAATATACAAGTGGGGTCACTGATATCCGGTCTTAAAATTCAGGGAATTGTTTAGAGGGGTCTTAAATCGCAGGGACCACTGTACATGTATATACATTTAAATAGGCTTTTATATATGGTCAAGATTATACAGTAGATTAACCAGGGTCCCTGAGGCCTCTCGTGGATGTCCTACATATGTTGGGTAAGTCACATTGAAATTTTCAAGCCCAGAAAGAAGTTTATACTATTCAACCTGGCAACTATACATACCTTTTCATGCTCAAGACCAGCTAGTTTTACTTGTGATATTTCTTGAAACAGTGCCCATGTTTTGTATGAAGTACCCTACTACAACTGGTCTGATCCAGCTGTAACAGTCCACTGAGCATGCTGAGCACAGTGCCAAGCATGGGGCACCTCATGCATGCCAGTCATGAGCATTTGTCCTGAGCAGTTCGATGTCCGGAGTAGGCGAATGGTTCAAAGAGACCAACTAATGCTTTGACTTTTGGTAGCATGCAGGTCAACCAGATCAAGCCTAATCGTTTTGACTTTGGCCAGGCTGACCAATATTGCCACACCTGTTAAAAATTGCCCATGAGCTTTGGGACACCTGGTCTATTTTGCACTCCATTTACAATCTTGAACCTTGACCAAGAATTTTTAGCTGGAATTCAAACTGCATGCTGGAATTGTCCCTGGAAAGATTATCCATGCAGTTGTTTTATATTTAAATACCTTACAGCAAACAAAACCTGAACTGGTAAGTTTTATAATGTATCAATGGTGTTTATACATATACTGTTCTTATTGATTTCACCCAGATTTCTGTTCAAGTTATACAGTACTTTTTAAATTTTAAGTTCAGTTAGTTTGTGTTTGTTTCAGCAACAGTCAGAATTTTTTTTGCAATAAAGGAACTCTGAAGCATTAATTTAAAAATGCTATATGGAACCGATGAATGGAATATCTGCCAAGAACCAGTAGTCGATCCCTCTAGACCTTCATCTGGTAACGACTTTGAGGTGCTCCAAACTGAATGCATTCGATCCCCATGATATATACATGTAGTGTTAAGGTAATTAGTGAACTTAATACAATCATATTGAAAAAATACAATCATTTAATACTAGTAGTTTAGAAGTTACCATAAATTAAATTACAGGTTTTCTGTCAAGAAATATGGTCTACATGTACAGCTACATGTATCAAAGCAATGGATATATTGGCTCCTAAATGTTTTCAATTGTACATGTGCCTCGATCTGTGTAAAATATCAACATTGGTTCCTGGAGCTGCAATTAAGTAACTCAATTTGAGAATATTCACTCTGGGGTGATGGATAGGATCTGGAATTCATGGTGTTTGGGGGGTGGAATTGATATTAGCCAGGAAATTTCACATTTAAATCTACTCATAAATATATCCAAATTTTTCTCTTTGTAAAATGATTGATGTTTAATCATGCCTTTATGGGTAGCATTGTATATTACTGAGCAGTCATCATCATACTGCATTGGTATATTCACTGCCATTAGATCTGACTTTGAATGATGGATCAAAATTTATTCTTTTTCTTAATTTGTTCTTGTCGTGA
>JAAUYG010053663.1_pt1 | contig 13600 bp, 8 predicted proteins | sample 7278091 | NCBI WGS metagenome assembly JAAUYG01 (sample SAMN14350201, study PRJNA611818) | marine sediment metagenome | isolation source: surface marine sediment (0.6m) | place: French Polynesia: Moorea | collected 2018-08
ACAAAACAGAGCTACAGTCGACACTCGGGCGCCGTACATTGTCCGTCTGTAAACCACCTTTCTTACGAAGCCATCAAGCGAATACGTTAACATTTTGTGAAAAACTATCTGTCCACTATATCTTCAAATAACTTTTTTTTTGGGGGGGGGGGGTTATCACTAGTACAAAATATATGGAGTACCTCTCTTGCCTCAAGTATTAGTATATAGTTTTTTACTTCACTCCTTGCCTAACCAAGGAATGTTTGATCTTCGGATGTCAAAAATAGGATTAGTAGATTCGGCCATGTAGCTAGTAGCTACATGGCTGTGAAGCATAAATGTAACAATCTGACAAGTGACCAAGCAGAGCTTCAAGGCCCCTGCATCTCTTGTTTACAATAACTAAAGGAGACCTTTGATGAGTACTGATGAAGGTTACCAATTTACTAGTACTAGGTGCTAATTTCCGTGTGAAATATATTTATGTCTTGCCCAGAGAAAACAAACGCATGTTTTGCTGAATCCTGGAGTCCCGATTTTTATTGTTTAAAACAAACACCTGTAGGTGTGGAAACGTTCATTTTAGAAAAACCCTTAACTGACAAAGGGTGATGGCCTTTTTGACCTAGTAACCCACGTATACTCAAATGATATGCCGAAGCATGTACAAGTAGGAACACTTAAAACAGTATCGATCTTAATTACACCGAGATATAAAGTACAGATGTGTTTTATCTGTAGCATACTATGACGCACGGCTTGTGGTCGTTGTCAGTCAGTGTATTGGTTCGTGATTACTAATTACTAATTATTTTGTTCCTGCCATAAACATTTGTCATCAGCATTTTGTGGTAACAGTATGAAAATGTAAACCCCTGATTCCTGAAGTATATGGGGATATTAGGAGGATGATTCCACGGATTCACCTAACTACTAAGCCGGACGAATGTGTCTATTTGGACAGCTAAAAAGCGAGAGTTATACAAAGGTAACAGTTAAGTTCTGGCAGTTCTCGCTTACAGTTACTTAGACCACGGTAGTTTGCTTTTGTTTGCCGGAAAGGTGCATTGTTTTCAGCAGTCCATATTTAACTCGCCCATTTAATGGGTTTCCCTAAATGTGTCATTTAGGAAAATGCACGATTTCTTCTCAACGATATTTTCCTGTATGGTCGTTAGAATATAGGACGAGAGGTCACCGATATCACCTGAGAGATTTTGCCAGACTGCAAGCAGTTGTTTACAATACTACCGTTGTTAGGCTCTGCAGATATTGTAATTACCCATACAATGACTGTTTAGAGCACCATTTCCACCATTTTATTAAATATAAAGGAACACGGGAATTCTTTTGGACACTCGTTGTTAACCACTTAACGTATACATAAGTTCCTATATATTCACAACCTAGATGAATTTGAGCAGACGTGTGTTATTTTTGGTAAAAGGTCTACCTTGTTAAGTGACGAAGAATATTGGACAATCGACATATGCGCCCGAACGTGGCAGATACTTAGTCGGGAAAGTGAACTTGAATGTTGGGCGTAACTATTCCTACTGGTATTGATTTGTAAATATTGCTTAAAATGTTGTTTTTTTTTTAAATTTGTGTGTGTGTATATATATACGTCTCTTGGTGTTTGTAACTCTTTAGAAATGGAGGAAATAAAGATCATCCATCTATACTCTGTTATTTTCACCTTGTATTCCCCAGAATTATTTCCCATAGGCAATGTAATGTAATTTAGGAACACCATCTACATTGTTCTCTTACTTGCAGGAAAATCCATAATATAAATCGATTTTGTCAAACATGTTTTTTTTTTTTAATTTTTGATTGGCCTTTACCGTACTGGCCTTTACTTCATTTTATGAAGCTGTCTCATTTTAACACTACAAACAGTCCTCCCCTGATGGTTGTGAATACTTCAAAAGAAATACAATATAATAATATCTATATTCGTACTCGAAGTAAATTGAACTTTCATATATTATTACATTGCATCACATCATTTCATTTCCATCATGAGAGACATAACTCATGATGGAAATTAAATGGTGTGATACAATGTAGAATGTGGCACAGTTCAGCCTGTTGGCAAACATAACTGCAGCCATTGCGTGCATTTAATATTTCAGTCAGTGTAACATACGTTATGTTTGACAGTATCTATGTGACCAGGCAATTAGATAAAATCCACAATTATGAGACTGTAAAATTTATGCATAGTACGTTATGTCTAATTTGCTGACACCTTTCCGCTCATTGTTTATTTATTCAAGTGATGTGCACAATTATAAGACTCATCAATCCTTCCACCTCCAAATACCTTTCTGGCGACTAATTATGAGCGTAAGAAATATTTCATATCGTGTCCTGGAGGCTGGAATGCACTTCAGGAAACAGTAAGGCTGATGACTCCCGAAAAGTTTCTTCTTCTTCTTCTTCTACTACTACTACTACTACTACTACTACTACTACTACTACTACTACTACTACTACTACTACTACTACATACATGCACTGTGCTCTCTTTACAGCACATCCTCAAAACGTGAAAAAAAACGGCTCGAACTTATACATATACATATTATTTTCAAATGAATGACAGTGGTGGCCAACCTTCGTCAACGTATACGTGTACATATACATGTAGATTTATTTCTGGATGTTCGATATTCCAAGAATGCGAGCCCTGAATCTAGCAATGCAGTCCTTCCGGATCATCCAAAGCCGGGTAACAATCTGGGCACTTCTTCAGACAGGTGTAGGTGGAGTAGTGGCCAGGAAGGTTGGATCCAGGTGATATCCGCCGTCTGTTGACGTCATAGCTACACGGGATCCTCTCACTAAAGGGATTACAGAGTGGCGGGGCCGGATCAGAGCAGCTGAAGGCTTCGGGGGGATGGGAAGCCGGCTGGGGGTTCTGGATAAACTTCAATAGCTGCCTGACACTGACAAACCACACATCCTATATAGAGAAACAGAGGATAAAATAGGTAATTAATACTATTGTGTTCATTAGGGATATGTTGTTGTGTAAAATGGATATTATGTAGACATACACATACTTACTTCCCTTTCCCGCCCCCAATGAGAAACGGTATTTCAAACATAACGACATCACTGTTTTATGCCCTTAACACCATCAGCCAGATACGGCCTTTTATCGTAATTAAGGTACTGAGTTATACAGTAACTGTAATATGTAAACCTGAGTCACGAGGTTTTTCCACGAGATGTAAAAATGACTGCACTAACATGTTACTGTGATTCAACACCCCTGCAGCTGTCCAACAGTGAAAACCCGTCAAAATTTGTCTGTGTTATTTTTTTTTCTTGGCAACTCTCTGGATATCACAGTAATTGCTTGGCTACCAATGTGGCTACCTGGATATATATCCCCGTGGCTGTCTGGCTAACGGAGTGGCTAAAATGGCAATGCGTTGTTGCCATCTGCGTGTTACTAACGTACTTTTTATGCTATTACTTTATCTACATAAAATTTAAGTCTAGCATAATGTTTTTTCTTACTGGTTGATTAGCGACTTCGTCCAGAAACTTGAACAGCGCATCTCTGAGGGCGGGGTCTTGGAGATACTCGATGCCGGCCAGGAGCAGCAAAGGCGCTCGGTTGGCATGGTAACGGGAATTAAATCTGGATCAAGCAGGCGATCATGACATTTTCGACAGGATCTATATGGAATCTATATCAGTGATAATCAGTACAACTATACAACCATATGCGCTAACAGAGTGAATAAAATGTACTACATACAATGCCTGCCAAGAAATCACGAAATGAATCGACACTAACATATACACTGGGTGTATACTGTGTTAAATTAAATTTACAGTGCACTTATACGGCTACTGCCGCTTGGTGTAATATACTGATAATATCCGTCAGTACATTGATACAGTTACCTTCATGCAAAAAAAAATCTTTATAGCCTGCAAGTACGTACGCTCTACTTAGTGTGTTGTAAGCTTTGTCTGTTGTATCGTCCTTGCAGCTTCCCAAGTCAAGACACGGGCTCCCTGTCGAGTCCACCAATCCAGTTATTGCTGTTTCCCATAACCCTGGTGATTAAACAACAACGGGGTTAGACTGTATACAATGGATATGTAACGTCAGATAAGCCATTTTTGTAGCTCTTTTATTCGTTATAATTGTCACAGGTTTTAAATGGCGGAATGTGTACAATGCATCAGACATAATTCATAGCACCATAATCTAGCATGCACTTGTTATACGACGTTTATATGACATCATGACATGTGTGACGAAAACCTTTAACTAAATCTTTATACATGGTTAGGGGAAGTGGTTACTTGAAGCAGAAAGAATATATCTGAAGCACAGGAGCTGGAAGTAACGCTCTTCCAGGCTTCAGATTTTACTGATATCTAATCACAATCGAAATCTAAATTACACCGTTGTATGTACTACAGCAGGGTTACGTTGTCTCTCCTGAACCGTTGCTGAGTCCAGAACTTTCACCGGATTTCTACTCGAACCTATCGGTATCTTCCCATTGCTGGAGAACATATTATTCTATGAGTATTCCTGGAGAATGTCCAGAAAGACATGACTGTCTCGATATCTTCTAATTGTTCCAGAATGTTACCTTTCCAAGAGCATTCTGGACACTGTCCAGAAGGACAGGTCTCGGTGTCTTGGTAATCTTGTGTGAAGGGCCAGTGCAGGTTGGGGTTGCTGCTATCGCTCAGCGCCCCGCGCGTGGAGTCATACGCCATGTTGGATGACGTCAGAGCCTCCATCTGGATGTCGCCGCCCATATACAGGAAGGGGGTTCTCCAGCCGCGGATATCCTCGCTACTGATGTTAGACCACTTGGCTAACAGCTTCTTCTCGTCTGCATTAAGCGCGAAAACATAATACACACTGATGTCGTGAGTTCTGTACTTTACATGTATAGTTTTTGTTTGAGATAGAATGCACTTGAGATGAAATGTACGTATGGAAATCGTGAATAAGCAAATTTTAGAAAGAAAAATCATTAATAGAACAACGAAAATTATAGTCTGAAAATGTGAAGCCAGATTGTCATGTCTGACAACAGACAGAAACCAGAGCCAGGTCATGACATGTGGTAGCACACATTTTGCTCTTGTGGATATGTAACACGATCACAGACCAGTGCTGAAATATTTACCACTTACCCTGTACCTGTGAAAACGCAGGTGACTAGTGCTAACTCTGTATGATCCGAGTGTTTAACCTGCCAACACTAAACTGACTTGGATCTACTCAGTTTGTCTCTTAAAACCCGTCAAAACTGAACTGACTGACAATATGTACTTACTCTCCATCTGTGTCTTAAACATGCCAAAATTGAACTGACTCGGCACTTACGCTGCATCTGTGTTTCTATAAACCTGCTACGTCTGAACTGTGTCTTAAACCTGTCAAAAGTGAACTGACGTGCACTATGTACTTACTCTGCATCTGTGTTTTAAACCTGCTAAAACTGAGCTGCCTAGCACTTACTCTGCATCTGTAGTTTAAAATTGTCCACCGTCGCGTTCTGCCACCAAGCGTGGTCCTTCGCCTCCACCCCGTTACTGGCGATCTCGTGTCGCTCATGGTAACGTTTCTGGACCAAGTAATAGTCGCTCCAGATACCGGACACGAAGAACGTGCCGACCGCCGGGCAGCCATTCGGGTTCTTCCGGTCTTGATACATCCTGTCAAAGATACCTTGGTCGTTTTCACGCAGACTCCCGGAGAAAGTCAGGACGATCATTTGAGGCGTTTCGGTCGGCCTTAGGTCCCCTGGGATGTCATTTCCGGTGCAGCGGCAGTGTGGAAGTCGACAGGACTGAGGGTTGTCGGGACAGCGTGTAGCCCTTTCACATGCCGTTTGGTGACCTGTGCTAATGCTTCTGTGCCCCTTTCTGTTCTGGAACATGTTAATGGTGTTGGCCGCTCCGCATTGTACGAGAAAACAACTACACAATAAGCTGCCGACATAAAGGTGGTATATGGAAAACATGGCTACTGTTTGGATCTCCAGAAATCTTGGATCAGAGGCTGTAGTGGACAGCAGAGAATCCGGATACTGTGCTCGCTCTGACACGGACTCTGGATTATATAGGCTTGTCAGACCATGGGTGTGTGTGTTTGTGGTTGAGGTACATAACCCAAGTATGCCAATTATAATTGAACACACTCATATGATACTGCGTGGGTGGACTATTCCCAATCCAGCTGGCTCCAAAAATAACTGTCCGCAGCCAATTTTATTGTACACATGTATCCGGACTTAAGCTGCTGCAACTGCTGTCAAATGACTTGGATGCAAATTCGTCAACTAGCACTTTCGCTTTCGCTCGCTTATATCTTTATTAGATAGTTCTTAGATATAAATAGTAATTCAAATACACGTGTATGGAACAAGAATTGAACGTAACGTTCAACCTTTATATGTTTAAGAATCGGGTGATATGTGTGTGTGGCGACTGATTACGAAACCCTATTACTATATGGGTTGCTGCCTGACAGTTCTCGATGGTATAGCAGGTCAGGCGATTGATAATAGCGTTTGTAACAACGATTTGTGTAAAGCATAGTCTTTTAGCTGGGATTTCATGTTGATACACTTGATTGTGGTTTCAGTTGTGATCTATAGCAATAATTCCTTGCAGCCAAAAAAAAAAAAAAAAAAATCAACGCACATAATGACATGAATAAGCAAGAGATAGTCGCCCGGTCACACTAAACACTGGTGCTGATGTAGACACCGCTGAATCCTAGCTATCATGACTCACTTGTGATTTAAAGTTTGTCACCAAAATTCTTCATGAAAAATGAAAAGCGGATATGATTACGCAAATCACACTTCTCATCCCTGTATTTGAGAGTGTTTGTGATTTCCAGTAGACATATTTTAACAATCAAACAAAAAAGGTTATAATGCACACTATTGATTTTTACAAATATTGGAATATTATTTTTAACTTAATCACATGAAGCATTATTTAAACTTGCAAAGTACGGTTAGCAATTTACTCTCTCCTCCCGCCATCGCCACCCTAGCAGTAGACATGTCCACCATTCTATCAGAACACTATGCGAGCTATTGCTAGCATTTTCTTACTTTTTGTGTGCCCCTAAACCCCATTTAGCATTTACATCACTTTCTAGCCGGAATACCTGGCTCGCCTGCAGCTATTTACCATTTTCTGATGGACGCGGCAGGCCGTGCAATCATGTCGTGTCCAGTCAGGTGTGAAATACGAGTCTAAAGGCTTGCAGGAGACAAGTCTTCAGGCTGCATCGCTTTCCTGATACACTAAGCCAATGGGTTCAGCCAATGAGAACCAATGTTGATTTCTGTGGTCTCCTGCATGCAGGCTTGGGTCGTATATGCAACCACCTGGCAATCACCATGAACACAGAGCTAAAAATAGATCACTGTCGGTAGTAGGACTTGCTTCTGATTGGCTAAGACAATTTCTAAAAATAACCTTCCCTGTGACGTAAACCACAGTCTTTTTGAAGATGAGTAAAGACTGCTGTTACATAAGGTGTTTTTTTCTTAAGCTATCATTGCCCTACTTTGGGGAATTTCCCAGTGTTCTTATTAATGCACGGTATTGTTACCCTATCATAATCCACGATGTAATACTAGCTAATACTGTGGGGGTGTTCTGCTACTGATCTGTTTTACAATGCGAAGGTAAATCTCTATACCTCTACAGTTAAAACTCAGGAAATACTATGCCTGATAAGAACCTGTCTGTATATCTCAACCAGCGGGAATCTTCTGTCAGTTTTGTACTCCAGTGTTACTATCTGATAATGCTATATGAAGAACAAATACCTTGGAATAAGGTTTGTTTATTTAGTTTAGTATGCATGTGCGCAGTTTGCCCACACGCACACGTCAATGACCTGTTATTATACAATACTGTAGGTTCTTTATTATTTAAATAACCCTTTGTACCTATAAGGCCTTTTTGGGTAGGTGGGTGTGGGGGTCGGAAGGTGGGGGGTGGGGGGTGGAGTGGATGGATAAGAAGCCCATACTGCAAAATACTTTATCCTCATAGAGTAGGGAGTCTTTGGCGTAAAATTCTCATGTAGAAGATAAACGAGAAGAAGAAGCAGAAGGAGAAGAAGAGGAAGGAGGAGGATGTATTTATTAGAGTGATTTGTTCCGTTCAGCATTAAAATTATATAAAATCACACAAAAGGGAACCCAGTCACAGTTGACTTTAAGTCCCTTGATTAGTAAATGTATGTGTAAATTTAAAGAACACACTGCAGAGCAGAGCCCCCCAAATAGCATATATTAATTCCCTTAAAATAGACAAAAAGTTTTGAATGTTATTGTAAACCATTATTATTATATAGAATATGCCGTCGTGATACAGATATTACAGAAAGCGTTACTCAGGTACATCGCTATACAGCCTTGGTTTCCGCTTGCACCAAATATGGAAACTTTTCATCGGAACTCAAGCTCTCAAATTCCGAGCCCGATATATTGGCTTTAATGTAACTAGGTTACAAAATTTATCTCGGTGACTACAAAACACACTACTGCAAACAGTTACACCAAGGAAGAAAGGCTTATTCACCTTCTACTCTGTAACATTTATACTACATATTGCACATAAACGTACGGTTAATGTGCATTAATTGGTGATAAATGACAGCTGTCAACAAGCAGAGAGTATTACAATGTCACTGCACTTCTTGCTGTCAACAAGCAGCGAGTATTAAAATGTCCCTGCACTTCTTGGGATCTTGTTTCAGGCGGGGACGGTGTGAGCTCAAGGGTTTAGGCTTGTTTAGGCTTGCTGCTTCCGTTGAACTCCGTACACAGTATATGTTCATGTTACTGGATAGAGCAGTCCTGGCCGACCACTGAAACTTAGTGGATATTGGTACCACTTTGTAGATGTAAATATATGATCTCCACGGCCTTGTGTTTTGGGAAAAAGGCCTAGATAATAATCTCGAACCTTATATGATTCCGATCCAGATTTTGCTTTGCATACATCCATTTCCCTTCGGAGCTACTGCAGCACGGCCATTTTATGTTGCAGAACATACATTTTCATACGTTCAATTAATTCAACACTTGCATGACTTGATAACGGACAAGTCTGCGGGATTTCCGAACACAAATTTTCTTTACTATAGCAAAACTGTAACAAGGATTATACTTTATTAAGTAATTTATTCTGCGAACCTTATCATGTTAACTAGCCCCTGGATTATTACTAAAGCACTTACGTTCTCTTCTCTATAAAGCAAAGGTGCGAACAACTACACTCCCAGAAATTGCATACTGTTCAAAAAATAAATAAATAAAATAAGTAGCGACGGCGAAGTAATCTTACTTGTCACCCATGGCACCAGTGAGCTTCAGTATACCAACGCCAATCAGCCATATCTCCATACTCCTATAGCTCTCCTGGACACATCAGCAGAGGTTCTGCCATTCAGATGTCCGTCGCCCGTCCGTGTATCTCGGAAAGAAGTTCTATAGGTTAACATTAAATTTGGAGGATATGTTACTTATCTACCCCTATCCCCTTACAATTTACCCCCAAAGCTTAATTTTTGAGGGGGGTGGGGGACTGTTTTGATAACGTTACTGCGTCCTACAGTAGCAAGTAACTTTCCAACTTTAAGAATAAGTATGCCATTCTTAATCGCCATAAATCCGATGGCAATGACTTGCTCATAGGCGCTACAAGTCCACAAGAGTCCTAGTTTTGGCCAATGTGTTTCTTAAAAATGTAGATTTTGATGATTTAAATGTCTCTATTGTCATAATAGATCTGATTGACTGAGGTACAGCATTCCATAAGGTTGGGGCAGCTACACTTTAAAGGATCATGGACCATGGGTTTTCAGGTTGCGGGTTGGGTGAATCTCTAGCAGATTTCTGCTTGCAGATCTCAGGGTACGATCTGGAGAGTTAGGTCTTAAGTAACTCTCGAAGATACTGGGGACCATCATTATGCAAGGCCTTGACGGTTACTAACAGGATCTTGAACTCGACGCGGGACTGAACTGGTAGCCAATGCAAGGTCCTGAGCACAGGTGTAATGTGGCTGAATTTGGATGAACGAGTTAATATCCGTGCTGCAGTGTTCTGGATTTGAAACTTTGAAGTTCATTTCAGGGTAAAAGTCAGGCATCCACCATGTATGGCGTGCGTATCTCGAAAATGACTATCCGCAGAGCTAAGTGACATTTTGTTTTACCTAAATGGCTTTTTCGTGTGCTACATTAGAAGAGCGTACAGATATGACACAAATGAGGTACATTGTACTTTGAAAATTTCATGAACATGGTGGACCATTTTTCGTAACGTTCTAAATGTTCGTACCCACTGTAATCAAACTTTTCATCGAGATTCCATGGCCAACCGATAATTCCACACACAAAAATATTAATTTAAAGTTTTGGAATTTAACTATCGCCAATGAGAAAATTAAAACAGAACTCCAATTATCTTGAGAACTGCTAATAGTGGAGAGAAACGGGTGAAAATGTGTGTATCTTGGGGAAATGTCTCGTTTATGTGGGGGTATTTTGACATACGGCGCCTGAATGTTATTCTGGGTAATTCGGTGCACTTACATTTTTTCGAAAATAAGATTTTCAAAACGCTTCTTTCACAGAAGTTCTGTTTTTCTTTTCCTAGCAAATATTTTATATAGATTTTTTTCCTGTGACAGTCCACCCGAAATTGGTTGTTAGAAGGAGTTCAAAATTCAAAAAAATACAAAATAAGCAAAGATGGAAATTTCATATTGGGGCCTAGGGGAACATGCATTTATGGAAATATTGCATTTACTTGGAGAATGGCTATCGTAGAGGATCGAAAGATTGAGGCAAATTGAGCGGCTGATGTATCTCATCAATAGGGTTTGTTTAGTCTTTATGCCTCGTTTAGCCAATGTTATTTTGACCTATAAATGTCAAAAACTTTGGATCATTCGCCACACCTTTATCATTAGGCTCAAACCTAACTTGACCTGATTTAGAAAGTTGTCAAGCAGCAGTCTAAGCAGATGGGTGTCATGTTTTTACATATTAATAACTGGGGCTGCCGCAGCCCTGTCATTAATGGCTTCCGTAGAATTTAGTTGAGATCGCCGTATATAGCAGGTCTCATCGGTACGTTAATGAAACTAATGAAGTCCGTACATCATTTCCGGTAAGCAAAAAAAAAAAAAAAAAATTGTTAAGCTATCCCTGAACGCACAAATAGCAAATCCAGATTTCTTAAATCCTGTGGCTCTTCAAACTGACCAGTAGCAGCCATAAATTCAGAAATGCGTTGTTTCTTTTGCTCTGAACATTCGTTGCACCCGGTCACATAATATTCAACGGTTATGACGTCAAACGTTATCCGATCAAACGGGATGGTCTGTAGGATCTCCAGTTCTGGTCCTTCTACGTCTAGCGAGAAATAATCGACGTGGTCAACGTTTATCGCCCGCAGGACAGAATACAGTGGGAAGCACGGCACCTCGACCTCGATGTGCTCCACCTTGATGTGTTCCTTGACCCATTCGAGGTGTTCGACATCCATGTTCTGTTGCAAGCCGCCGTACACCCCCGAGGCATCAAACTTCAACCTAGACGAGAGCTTGGTCGGACTGATGCAGGCATTCATCGTGTAAGCGTTGCGTTGTTTGCTTTTGACCTGTTCAAACAAGAAAGGATTTGCCTCGATCAGCAAACCGGTCCACCCGCGAGACTTCTCGAAGAAGAGACTGTTGGACAACTGTTCTCCAGTGCCGGCACCGCATTCTATGAAAAATCCGTTCTCCCGTCCTTGTAGGACTCTTTCCACCTTGCCAGACTGCCCTATGGGTACCTGGGAATAGTGTTTTCTATCAGGCCTGGTCAGATTGAGCGGTTTGCCAGACGGCCTGTTTATCCACCGTTCTCGAATGTATTTAGCGAGAGAGGGGTCTTCCTGAGGCAGGTTCAGCATGGCTGCCTCCATTTCCTGAACGATTTCAGTAGAATCACCAGTCGTCTTTGCTTTTGTGACCGAGTCTGTTTTAGGTATATTCTTGCCCTCTTTGCCCTCGTTGTTTCTCCCCTTGTGCTGTGAAGCGCCAATTATCTCCGGATCAACTTCTTTGTTTCGCTTCTCATCCTTTGCCGTTTGGTAGACAAGTGCACCACCCTGGCTTTCCAGTTCCATCGTACCCGGTTCTCCGTTGTCATCTGAAAATAGAGTTTTTGCGCCCTTTCGCAAATTGAACATGATATATCCGATTACAAACAAGGTTGCGAACAGCACCAGCGTTCGTTTGGTGATCTCCATTGCTCTTTTTTCACTTTAATCGTCTGCAAACTATTTGCAAATCCCACTGATTCTAACTTGATCCTCCTTGCAGTGCATCACACCTTTGACTCCTCTACATCTGCTGTGTCTTACTACAGAAAGAATATCGACTATATGTTCAAAGGGCATATTGTTCATGGCTACATGAATCTGGTGACCTTTACATATTCTTCCTTTGGTTTGCATGATGTGGATGTCAAAATGGTTTAATCCTGCATCAACAGAGAAACCTGGGCAAGCAAACCGTATCTACACTTCAGTATATGCTTGAATGGACTTGCTAGTAATAGTAGTTCATTACAAATTTCCACAAATTACACTCAGTTGTATAGCAGTGCTTTTTGATTTGGATATCGCCGATCAAAGCCGAAATTCCACTTCTTGGGCTAGTAGGTGAACTACCAGAAACAAATGCAATCGAAATCTTTTAACACAGCAAGGTTTTTGCTCTGCTTGACTCGGTCAGGCAGACCTAATCGTATACATTTGTACTAAATGCTTTCGTTGTCCATCCGTCGTCTATGGTCCATTAAATGCGTTTTGGCCTGTAAGCCGTTGTACGGATTCACTCCATATAAATTAGATAACATTTTATCGCATGTGTGGACTACCGAGAAACCTTCGTAGAACAAGGTAGCTTTGCCATGACGACCTATTTGCCGGAGGAAACCTTAACTTAGTTTCGCGTTTGTAGAAACATCAGAGATTTAACCTCAGCCTTCAATGGCTCTGCGGTATCTCCTTTAATAGTAACGGCTTGGTTTAAGTATACGCCGATCTACTATAAAGCAGTGCATGCTTTGTTTTGGGCTTTGGCTTAACAGCGGTGCATGAAACGTTGTCCATGCCTTTAGATCACTGCCATATATCCGAAGGACAAAAATATTGTACACTCCCCTTAAAACAGCACCGTTTTCTTTCATAAGGATACTAGTATCTGTACAGTGCATGCACTCAGAGAAACTTGTTGCAAATCCCGTACTTGTTGTGAACATAAAAAAATGGTGACCGCGCATGTCGAGAATGTTGCTCCACACCTCTAGAACTTTCTTCCGACTTCTTTTCGTCTTGCCTCAATTTTAAATGTGTTCAAAAGACAATTGAAGACCTATCTATTTCGTAAAGCGTGATGTTCTTAGGTTGTGGACATTTAGCGTCTTTGAATCGTCTGAGATAAACTGCGTACAAATGACTACTACTACTACTACTACTACTACTACTACTACTACTACTACTACTACTACTACTACTACTACTACTGC
>JAAUYG010030240.1_pt1 | contig 13598 bp, 8 predicted proteins | sample 7278091 | NCBI WGS metagenome assembly JAAUYG01 (sample SAMN14350201, study PRJNA611818) | marine sediment metagenome | isolation source: surface marine sediment (0.6m) | place: French Polynesia: Moorea | collected 2018-08
TTGTGTTCAGACTTGGCCTCATAGCAAATGCTCTCACACAGTGCAGTTCTTAGACAGTGCAGTTCTCAGACTGTAGAACCACAACATGCTTTTCTAGTGGACTCACCTGTTTTGGAACTGTATGACCCTTTTGGTGTTGATGTGCAGTTAAACTTTGATATAATCAACGATATAAACAATCAACCCATCCACCCCCTCACCCAAAGTGGGTGGGATAGGAGGAAGTGATGGGGTCGAGCCATGAATGGCGTCCAGCTGGAGGCCTCTTGTTGGAGACCCCCTGCCCCCTGGCACCCTGCTGAGCCTGAGACTGAGCAGGGGCCTCGCCAGACCTTCTGTTGCCTCCCCTGTTTTTAGACCGGTGCCTTTTGGCAGCCGAACCTCCATCCCCTGAAGGAACCAACTAAGCGGTTGGAGGGGGAGGAGGAGGGAGAGCAGCCCTACGCTTCTGAGATTGCTGGAGGGCTCTGGGGCCAGAAGTTCCCTGAACCGCCCTTGAACCAGCAGAGGCAAACCGCCTAACCTGGCTCAACTTCTCCTGACTATGCGTGACTTCCTCGACTGAGGACTGAAATTGTCCACCAAAGAGCGAGGAGCCTACAAAGGGGGTAGACAGGAGAGTGGCTCTGAGGGGCCGGCAATCTCGAAACACGGAGGCATCGAGGATCATGCGGCGTTCAGCCGCAATAGCCACCGATGCCGCCTGGGCAGAGGTCTGGCGAGACTCGCAAATGGCCCCATGCAGGTGGTTACACACTGCTTTGAGGACGGGATCAGCCTGACAATGATTGTACAGGTAATTGATCAAAACCGTCAAATGCCATCCAAGCCGCTAGGTCGCCACTGATGACACAAAGGACACTTCCAAGGCTCTGCGGAGGTCAGGATTAATGGCAAGCGGACGGATAATTCTGACATGTTTTACCATTTCCTCCTTCACTTTAGGAGACTTAAACAACGACGTATACAGTTCCGCCAGGACCTTGTAGGTCGAAGTGGCATCCATAACTGTGTCATCGTTGAGGGCTCCTGAAAAGCCTTGGTCAATTCGGCTACCATGTCTGAGTTGATATTCAGGGCCCCAGCCCCTGATTTGACCTGGACTTCCTGATCCAGCCCCCAGAAAGAACGGGATTTAGGTAAAACCTGGTAGGTTTTAGGGATTTAGGTAAAACCCGATCCCATCAACGGGACCTGTGGGTTAACAGGTAGCGTTGGAAAAACCGGAGGAACAAACCCATTGAGGGCCTCAGGTAACCAGACAAAGGCTGTGAAACCTTAGGGAACTGGGGCCCCATACCAGAGTTTTAGAAGGAGGGGGGAAAGGCCGCAAAGATGAACCCACGGTAAAGGGGTTGGTAAAAGACGTCTGTGATGTAGACAAAGAGGTGGCCTGCCCCACCTGGTTGGCTGTGGCTAGATCTAAAGAGACGAGTTAATCCCACTCAGAGTGGTACAACCCTGATAAGGGGGATTAACCAAGTGGGTCTCTACAGAGACATGAGTGGTCTCCACTTCTTCGATATGCCCGGAAACTGCCAACAGTTCAGAAGCATTGGAGGGTAAAGAGAGAACCAGATCTCTGTGATCATGCAAAGCTATACCAGCTTCCCCCCTCGATGAAGTAACAGGCATAGAAGACAATGGTAAAATCGAGGGGAGGGGCCCAGCCGTCTGAAAACCCGATAAAATCAGAAGAGAAGATGGCTGAGAGTCAGCAAATGTGGTCTGAACACCCGATAAAATCGAGGCAGTGGCCTCCTCGAATGTCGGCAAAGCCGACCCAGGAGACCGAAGGGACGCTGCCTGGGGTGAACCAGTCACCTGAGGTTGCGATCCCGAGAGACTCGACACGTAAGAGTACCTAAACCTAAGGTTAAGGGAGAGACAGACAAAGGACGGCACTAAGCTAAAAGCTTGTGATTACATTGTCCACGATACACACTGGGAGGGATAATGACCAGGGTTCATAATTCCAATTTGGTGAAAATAGGTGGTAATGTCAAACAGGGGCCACAGGTATACATATCATGATCTAATGTGAGACAGGTGAAACAGTGGTGTGTGGGTCCTGCCCCGGGATGCTCAACTTACACCCGGGGGTTGCACAATGGTGGAAGTCCTTCTGTAGTAGAATATATCCCTGACTAGGCCGATTGGGTTGTGTTTTACCTGATAGCCCTCCCCGTTTGTGGGTGATGGCTCCAAAAATGGCAAAAGCCAAGCCAAACAGCCCAGATAGGGGAACCACCACTGGAATGAATGTAAGGTTCATAAATGCAAAGATTGGTCTGAAAATAAGGACAGGCGGGAAACTAAATACATAAATAATACTTCCCAGCATGTTCCCAGACGGGCCAAGTAGGTGCACGTAAGAAATCCGAGCGAGGAATTAATGCACAAGAGAGGAGTCCACAGCCCAGCAGTACAACACGTCTGCCCTGGCTGGAGTGAAGTTTAAACCTGAATTATTGGCCTACAACAATGCCTATTGTTCCTGGCTGTTCCAAACTACGCTTGGCTGCCTTTCATTTTGGACACACCTCCTACAGATGCTCAAAGGTGCCATGCAGATTTCTGTCATTGGACACCCTTTGGAGGTCCCATTTCAGGCTTTACAGCGGTACTTCATGACCAAGGTGGCTGGGTCATTTCGCTTTCAGATGGCTAGGGGTCCGTGGCCAGGAGCCACGGCATAGAGTTACGGTTTGACACAGATTTAGGTGATGAATATAGCAATTTTGGAAAGCGGTCTCTATCTCAGAAAACACTCCTCGTAGAGCTAAAATAAACTCAATTTCAACCCCCTGGAGTAGAAAGAGTATATATGTGCAAGTTCTGGAACTTTTGCCAGTGACCAAGCTTCAAGCCCAAATATGGCAATTTTGAAAATGGGCCTGTATCTCAGAAACTGCTGTATGTAAAGCGAAAATTCAGCTTAATTTGAACCACGTGGAATAGGAAGAGAGTATATGCGAAACTTCTGGAACATTTGCTGATGGCCAAATTTCACGCCCAAATATGGCAATTTTGAAAATTGACCCGTATGTCAATGAGCCGAAGTTTTGATTTGGGGGTTTTGACTGTGCAGTGAAACAGGTGAGTATAAATAAACTTAACACCTTAAACAACAAGATACTTCACTTCAGCAACATTGTCCATTACTCATTAAACTTATCTGGATGTCAGCGTTAGTGGTTAAGCACCACAAGGTGTGACAAGGCCCATGGGCCTCTTGTTTTTTAATGAAGTGTTTAATGAAACAATTTAAAGAAGTTTTAGCATGCTCACGCTATGCCAATGCTTGTGTACCAGTTCTTCAAAGTGTGTTTTTCAGGCATAACATCCCCAATTCAAGAAAAAACACTGTAAGAAGCCTGAACCTTTACCAAGTATTACGTTTTGTTTTGTAATGCGGGTACTTGTGTAGATCTAAGGTGATGAATGGATCGAAAACACACAGGAACACATCGTCATTGTTGTAAGCTTTATTAGCAGCTTACAGCAACGAGAATTACTACAGAGAAGCACAATATCTGACATATACACAGACAGGAGGGGCATACTGCAAATAGGGGCGGCGGGGGGGTTGCCAAGGTTTCACGTCATCATCGCTACTTCTCACAGGAACCAGTAATTAGCATAATATTCCAACATCAACAACAATGGAATAACTTACACTGGGGCTTAACGAGACACGTACGGTTTATACCCCACTACGCACTCCAGTGTCAATACTAGTCAAGACTGACCGAAAGCAGTCCGCTAGCCGCTATATTAGCTGTACAAATCGCTTATCAGCGCAAAAAAGTTAAAACAATTGTATGCGGGAGGCAAAGAACCACAACAAAGCCAAGTGGGTAAAACTTTCTTGATCTTAGAAAGTTACTTAAAATTTAAAATTTCTTTACACATTCCAAAATTTTCTAATGTGGTACTAAAAAAGACTAAATGCAGTAGTAGCATGCAATGACAATTTGTGAGGCGAAGATTACTTCCATATCCATATAATGCTGAAAAAAGAGCTAGTCCATACAATTCTTTGAGTAGAAAGCAGATTAAATTACAAGTTTCATTCCGTGGTCATCTACGAATATTGACTTCACTTGTTAAACTTTATACTTCTCATCCGAACCCAAACATTTTTTTCCAGCTTGAATATATTAATTGCATAAAATTGTTTCCACTTATAGCAGATATTTAACCCTTCCAAACTGTCCTTTTCTTACTTTTGGAAGGTCAGTCACGGTTGCAAATGGAAAACGAGGTATTTCCGGTTCATGTAGAAGCAAAAATACTACAAGTTTCACTATCTTTGTGTGTGAACTATCATGATAATTTTAAAATAGTAATTGTTTTATCATGCCTGGGATATTTTGCTTTTCGCCATTGTAACACCCCCACCCTGCTTCCCAACTCGCCGCAGCCAGCGAGAATGCTGAACACAAAATAACTATCTCCACCCTGAGCTACCAAGGAGATTATCAACCAAAAAGAACGCCCCACCCAGACAGGAGAGAAAAGAACGAAATGATACAATTCTAAACATTGCAGTATCTATCACTGTTTCAATATGTTTTAGATATGCTACCAACTGGAGCTGAAATCCCTAACTGGTTGTAAAATTGGTTGGGGAGGAATATGACAAGATGGCATTTTATGACATAAAACTGGCTACAGGCAATTTCCCTGACTCTTTGTCATATGTTTGTATACGATTCCAACCCATTCACAGCACGCTTTCTCTCTCTCTCTCTCTCTGCTCAATTTTCACAGCCTTACCTAATCGACCAGACAGAGAAGATATGATATAATGAAACCGAAGATACTGAGGGGATGCACATATTGTATTGTCAGTGAACAGTAACTTTGGCTCCCGATTCAAAACGGGTTCGTAACGTAACTACAAGTACTTTGTAACCTGATCCGATACGAGCACCGCTCGCAACGGAAAAGATTGCTAATGGTGGAAGTTGCCATAAAAAACTGAAACCAAAAAGCGGCCTTCACCGTACATTGTCTAGTCAACAGCCTCGCCCGGTCTGTTAGTGGTAACTATAGTAACAGGATTATACAGAGAGGGAGAGTTGTTCCAACCAGCTAGCCAACAGTGTCTGCTTGAGCAACAATGTGCCCCCCCCAGCATTTTTTGTTACTATTATACGTATGTATATACACAAAATATACCACACAGTTTCTTTACAATTTTTAGCACAAAAAAAGTAAGAGAGAAAACACATTTATAATAACACGGAAATGTACATGGTATACAGACGATAAAATCCCAGGCTGTCACTCTTCCCTGGCTAGTAAACTGTACAAAACTGGAAATCGTCTAGATAACGGAATAATAATGGGAGAGCGGGGTCTCTACAGCGATGTGACAGATATAGTATACAGACTTCCCCCGCAACACTCTCACTATGCACGCTATACTAACACTAGATATACTGTTCAGTTTTATAATATACGGCTTCAGTAAGCGTGTATATATATTTATATAGAGCTACAGCGAAAAGCAATTCCAGTATACAGCCGCTGGGTAAATTTTTTTTAATTTTTTCACACGGATTAGAACACGGTATAATAGTGAAACCAACCAGGGATAATATATTCAGTGCTGTGCCATCCGGTAACAGTCAGCTCTCGGCTATATTCTGTACACAGCGAAAATCTTATACACTACAACTGGGGTTCACCCAGACCTATTTACAGAAACAAATATCATCTGGTTGAGGAATCACCCCCAACACTATATAATTATGTAGATCTCTAGTGGACATGCTGAACACAATGATTTTGCTGAAGGCAAAGCGAAACAATCCTTTTCCCTTCTGCATTTTAACCACCGAATGGCAACATACATACAACACGCACAGACGGACACCGTGAAAACTATATCCCTACACCTAGCACTAGGGTAGAAGGTAAAACTTTGTAAGTCTCAGCTGCCTTTTGTTATGTAATAACCACCGTGGGGTTAAACGCCACCTATCCACATTAAGTAGAACAAATCTTGGATGCAATAATTTTAACCCGGAGGTTGGAACCAAGAGATTGAACCATACTATTGGCTAATAACAATAAAAGATCACTTAAAAACCAGAAATCTATATATGTAAAGACCACCTGTGCCTACACAGACCGGTTTCATGCACACAAGCGATCCTCCATCAAAAACCCAAGTATATTTACAGGTTGAACTTCGGTGACCCCCAAAAGCCCACCTATCTGTGGACTTCACATATTTTGATCATTGGCAAACAAATCCCAATTACTTACAAGAGGGTATTATCGTTTATAAGAGTACATGTATTTTAACTTCTGACTTCACAGGATTACCAGATAGTTATTTATAGCACTGCCTTTTGTAATGTGTTATGAACAACACGTCGAGCTTGCATTCAAATGCGTCTCTGTTTAACACTACACTTGCCTGGCTGAACTATATAACAGCTGTAAACTTCAGAAACTAGGCTCCAATCTGATTCCAACACCCAATTTGCTCTGTCTTCCAGATAGTCAGTCATCTGTAACAATGATCTTGTTAGCGGTTAATTGAATTGCCTCCTTAACTAAAACAAGACAAACATCTTTTGACTGTTGGTAGCTTATAAACACCAACGATTACATGACGGTATTGAATGCTTTTGTGCCTTGATGAAAACAAGAAATTCATGCAAGTGCCTCAAGAACAGTACAATAATACCATACAAAAATATCGAAGTTAACAACTTCATTTTTTTCAGCCTAATTTACACTGGTGTTCAATAACCAGAAAGACCTGTAAGAATCAGCTTTTTCTCCCAATAGGTTTTGGCTCCAAGAGCTTTACACATGTACATGTAACTAGGATTTGGTGCTCTCCTCGCCCCACTGTGTGGGTGGAAACATTGTAGTCTAGGAAATGAGGTAACGAAGAACACACTGAGACACATGAACATCTACAACCATGTCTAACTGGGAAACCAACCACGAGATGGAACCACCAGCACAACATGTACAAATCAGACTGTAAACCTTCAACATCACTCTTAAATGCAACAAAAAAATTTACACAACATACAAACCGACTGAATACCTGTAGTTTTGCCGTAGAGAACTCGCACCACAGGATGCTAACCCCCCCCCCCCCTCCAACCAATGGCAGGACTGAAAATGCTTGCAATGCCCATCTCGATAAAGGCTTGATGAAGACCCCAAGTTGATTACAATGCAGCCAAAACAGGAACTACTACTTCTCGTGCTACTGGGAAACTATTCTTCTGGTATAAAATAGAAACTAGTGAATGTAAAGGCTTTTAGCAATACTAAAAGTCTGAAGGTGCATCAAATTCAGGGATCAGTGAGAAGTACAAAGTGCCCTGTATATTTTGTGAAATTTAGTTACCAGAGCCCTTTTGACTTAATCTCTTAGGACGTCAATACTGTCTCAGCAACCATGGTAACAAGAACCACACAAATACTCGACTTTGTTTCTACGACTCATCTTTGGGCTCGCTGCTATGTTATGTATATATGGTTCTGTCCACTCCTTTCCACATTGAGTGTCCGGATTTCAAAATCTAGCAAATCTGGATACTTCGTGAGTATGGATCCTTCATGAGCGTTCCTGCTACATTATAAGGTTCTGGAGCCATTTTCTAGAAAATTCTCAAGATGACAAAGTGACTTAACTCCACTAATTCCCATAACAACCATTCTTTTTCATGCCTAGGAGAACAGTTTTGGATTTTGATTTTTTTTTTTAGGAAACCAGAGAGCAGACGACATATCCTTATACTGACTCCGGGTAGGGATAGGCTTCCCTATTTCTATGTCTTTACCAGCTTAACCCCCAGGCACCAAGTAAGCAACCTGTGCTTGCCACAATTCTGTATTTTACCCAACATACAATGCATTTATCAGCACCCAGCACTGCCTGTCAATGACAACAGGAAACATCGTCAACTGTAACCATGGTGACCACAAAAGTCAGACAAGACATATTTCTCTCAAACAGCATTATCACTAAGTAAGAACTGACATTCGACAGACGAGGCACCACCGAGACCACCAGTATCTATATTTTATATACTATCTACAACTTGATCCTTAACGTTGTCAGAATAAAAAATAGCCTTTTGAATTCTTATAAGTTTGATGGCCAAGAGTCCAGAGGAGCTTATCTCATAGTACATATACCGGTAGCCTGTATTGGATGTCTTGATTACTGAGGAGACATGATGTGTCTGCGGAAAAACCTTCCCACCCAAAGAAGACTGATTAATGATAATACATCGATCACTACTCTTTCATCATGGTTGTGCTGAGATTATCTCAAAGGTGTTATAGAACATCTGGATAATGATTTTACCTATTTAAAGGACAGTAGCTTAGGACAGAAATTTGTAGATATTTTTTTTTTAAATCTGAGCAGTCTGGCAAAATGGAGAAGCTGGCTGGTTCTCTGCCTCATAGCCAATACTGCCTCTAGTTCCTCTAGAGAGGGAACCAGCATGGGAGCCGCCAGATGGAGAACGTGATTCTGTGTTGGGCAATAGAGAAGGAATTACAGCGCTAAAAAGTATTTTACACAACTACTAAAACTGTGTGAGACATTGCATTTATGCCTCAGTGTCATTCTTTCTCTCTCTCTCCATCAGTGACTAGGTGGCAGTGGTAGTGCTGGGGTTGCTGTAGGCGGGAGGGGATTGGCTGTTGCTAGGCTGTTCTGGGAGGGCTGCCGTGGTGATAAGCTGTACCCCCGGTGGAGCCTGCGTGACGGGGAGCTGTATGATGGCTGTCGGGTTCTGCTGCTTCAGCTGCTCTATGATATTATACGCTTTCTCCAGCTCCTGCGTCAGCCTTTGTACCTCTTGGGTTTTCTCCGACAAGGCACTCCTCAGATGCTGCAGCTCGGTTTCCAGCAGACTCTCGCGGTTGTAGACCACTGTTTTCCCATCCCCGCCGGCCTCAGTTGTGGCCGTAGTGTACGCGCTCCAGGGGTTGAAGCCGTACGAGTTGTAGAGATTGTGCGCGGACGCCAGGCTCTGCAGAGAGGTGGCGCCCCCTTCAGGTCCGTTAGGCAATGTCTGGGCCGAGCTGGTCTCGGCGGAACTCCGTGATTTATCCTCTCTGCTGTTTGATTGGCCTTGAGCTTGGTCCGCGTTCTGAGATTCCTGGGTTTCCATTGGCTGCTGGGAGACCATGACGGGCTGTAGGCCGGCGATCTGTGCAGCCTGGGTGAGCTGGTCTGGTTGGGTGGTGGCGGTACCCTGGGCCGTCCCGGCAGCAGCCAGCAGGTTTAGGACGTTCTGTTGGGGGTCACCACTCAGGCTGGTGGGCTGGTGCCACCCCCAGCTCGTTATCTGGGCCGGCTGCCCTGTCGCTGCATCGGTCACTGTCTGACCATCAGCCTTTACCTCCCCGGCCTGGGACACTGCGATAGTGGTCAGCTGACCGTCACTGTAAACAACAAACAAATCTTGCGTTAATGTGCGGTATGGGGGGAAAATGTAGGCACAGCACCTACAAACAAAACTGACACCATTAAACAAGAACACATTGCAATTTACCACACCTTAAAACCTGTCTTGAGAGACTACTAATATGACCAACCACTGTCTTGCAAGACCACACATTTTAGGCAGACGGTCTCACATTTCAGTGTAATTGAACAAGTCACCAAAGTCTGAAAGACTACCTGTCTTGAGAGACCACATGTGTATGGCTAATGGGGTGATCTTTCAAGAAAGGTTCTATTGTATTAGCTCCTGTACAGTGAAACCTGTCTTGAAACACCACGTTTCCTTGCTGGCAGAGGGTGCGGTCTTTCAAGACATGTTCTGTATTTTGAGAATGCCATTTGTTTGTCTGAACATCTTAAGAACTTGTGCACTCTTGTTCAAAAGTTGTTTCCACATTGATATATCGGATAATCTAGAGGTTGCGGCACAGTGCTTCAGCAAAGCTTATGATGTGAAAGATCCCAGTAGAAAAGGCAGTATTCAGCAAAGTGTGTTCAGCAAAATCCACAACAAAAAGCCACCCTAAGAACTCTATGAAAGTGACTCCTACAACATGTATTGTCAGGTGGCTTTAGCATACTGGGCTATGTTATTCACTAAATTGTGACTGGCAACAAAGTAGTTGTGACTGGCAACAAAGTAGTTGTGACTGGCAACAAAGTAGTTCTGCACTCTAGGTGGGGCTATGTTGTGGAATGTGTAGTTCTGCACTATAGGTGTGGAGCTACGTTGTACAATCTGTAGTTCTACACTATAAGTGGAGCTATGTTCTGGAGTTTTATAAATTCGCACGAATTTATATATTCTCACCGTGAGGTTTCAAACCGTAATTCTTTGTTCATCGTGCTGTGCTGTGAGTGGGCCGGTAGCCCACTAAGGCAAAGAATTACAGTTTGAAACCGAATCAGGTAATGAATGTGTATTGTGTAGTGGTATTATGATACATCTTGACGTAATGATGTACAATGCAATAAGTATCAGCACATTCTCCAAGATTTCAGCACATATCTATTGGTAAACGTCCACGTAACGCTCAATGGACTGAGCAAGGCCTCTGTCAGGGACCACTTCGGTTCTGTGGTCATAATCATCATCATCATTAACAACTGTGGGCAGCCTTAGCCGCCAACTGGTTCAACCTCCCAGCTGATACATGAACATGGTGACAAAGATCTGGGCATATCAAACTATCTGTACCTACTGCCAACTGGTATTATGATATGTATGGTGGGCCAATATACTGATATATCAGGATGCTTTTATGTTCTATCTTGACACCCATAAGTGAATATTCTTTATAAAAATGTATAGGCTGCATCATGAGGTCAATAGGATGTTGTGTAAGTCAACGTACTCGGTCTTGCAGGGTCAGAGGGTTTTTGGGGGGCGGAGGGGGGGGGGGGTGGAGGGGAGAATTCTCGGTTTTCTGTTTAGTAAATGACTAATTTGGTAGTAGTGTAACCGAAGATACTTCTTTCATTGTTGGTTGTCTTAATGTACTTAAGTACTAAAGTATTATGACCAATGTGTTATTCGTAAGTTTACCGTGTACCAGGAACACACACACCACTTCCAACTGTACATGCTGTAAGTGACTTAACTACATGTACAGTAACAGCGGTGTTAACATATATAGCAACTTGTCCAATAGGATTGATTTCTGATACTGCAGTGTAGCCTACAGTAGTGCAGCAGAGTACCACAGCACATACAAGGACCGATAAGCCCATGTGATTCACGAAGGCAAAGCAGGATTCAATTCTCCAACTACTGACCAATTACTGAAGATGTTAAAAGGATGGCTTCCTGCCTTACATAGGCACTCAGAATTGTTTCCATATCATCACCAAACGAAGACATTTTCTTTTTGTCATCAGGTGTACATGGTATAGGTGTGCTTATACACGTAGCTGTTTGAGCAGCTGTCAAGAGCTTATCCTTGTGTCTCTACTCTCTACACGCCACGCGCCTCCTGTAAGTTGAGTGGATTGATATATTGGTAGGAACAGCTTCAACAGCAAAATATAGGCTGGGTAATGCTCTGGGTAAGTCACAGCAATATTAAATTATGTATATGAATATGCACGATAATATTACAGATGGCATGTCATGCGCATTTAATTAAACACAGCTGTGACCTAACCTCACCACTGGCACTGGACTGTAGCATAGTATTGATTGTGAATACCAGAGAGAATAACACTGAAATGAGCCCTATATGATTGCATGATGACAATATTTGACAAAGAGCTGAAGTATTGCAGTGTGACCAAGATTGGACATGGTGGGGTGACTTAATCGGTTTTCTTTCTCAAGCCCTATAGAAGTCCTAGTGAGTGATCTGCCTTCTGCCATAGATGTAGGGTATGGAAGAAATTGTGATATGTCAGCTGCCAGTATACGCAATGACATATATTACAGTGACACAAAAGAAACCTGCACTTTATCTGTGGTTGTTCTCTACATCAGCTTGAAAGAGATGTGCTCACCAAACGTCATTCCAGACGTAGGCTGACTGGACTACTGCTAGGAAATTGCCCTGGTTAGCCACTGCGGCTAAAGGATATCTTTTCTTTTTAGCCACAAATTAAGTTTGTTGAGCCACGAATGATGTTTGTAAAAGGCATCAACAGTATTAAATTTGGATAAAAAGTACTGAACAACATACAATTTTCTATTTGGTTAATTTGCTGTTAGCTTTCCAAATAACCTACATGACAACTATCAGTAAGTACTGACTGAGACACCTGTAGGTAAAATACCGGTATATACAATCTGACGTAAATGTCTCCAGGTCTCCTCTGGCTAGAATTTTCTTCTAGTTACAGCCAATCCTTGGCTCACAGAGGTAGGCCTGGATCTGACCTCTAACGTTTGTCAACTGATTTTGTAGAATGACCGTTGTCATTGTCATTATGTGGTTAGATCCAAAGAAAGCCACTGGGTCTAAAACCAAACCAGTTCTTTTAGCCACACAGGAATTCTTTTAGCATTTGGCTATTTGCAGTCATGTGGCTGCTAGGTAGTGCTAGCCCAGTGTGAAAGTCGAGCACTCACTAAATTGTCAGACATTCAGTTTCAGACAGATGGCTCATGAGATCAAAACCTAACTGGATTATAGTTAAAGCAATAGATTTCATTTCCCTTCATACCATATTGGCAATACTACAATATGTACAAAAGTCAACTGTAAAACATGTATTATAAGTATGCTACACATAGTCAAGCATCTGTAAAGTGGCTTCCTTTGGAGAAAAGCAGCCACTTTACAGATGCTGGACCATCTGTAGCCCAACCATCTACCGGTAACTTGACCTCCAAAATTTTGGCCCACTGGGAGATAGATATATGTGACTACTAGACACTAATAGGAAATCATAATGGGGGGTCCCAACTGCACCATTAGACTTGCCCTTGAGTGACCTTGAAAGGTCAAAGTCTAGGTCACTCAGGTTTTGAAGCCTATATCCCATAGAGGAGCTGAGGCCATATGTTACAGAGAACCATATATGGTGAGTCCAATGGCACTATCACATTATCCTTGGGTGACTTTGAAAGGTCAAAGTCAAGGTTACTTAGATTTTGAAGCCTAGTATCTCGCAAAGGAGCAGAATTAAGCCTTATGTACTGTTAAACAATAATAGGTATATATGGGGAGTCCAATGGCACCAATACATTTGACCTTCACTGACCCTGAATAGTCAGAGTCAAGGTCACTTACGTTTTGAGTTGTAAGAGATCTGTACCTGTACACGGTAGTACATTAATCTGGATGTCACATAACACAATTTGTAGGAAGACAATTTGTGGGTGGTGGGCTCTTCCGCTGTCCCAGCGGTCTTTCTTGTTCATAATCTTTCCCACTCGAGCGATTCTGTCTAATCGTAAGTTTGTATGTACATTAATACAAAGTGACACTTTTTTGGTCTTCTTTCTACATTGCATAGCATAGTGTATATTGCATAGTTTTCTTGTGTTACATTTAGACTCTGACAGTGTTTGAGATTAACACCTACCATTGTTTGTCTTTTTTTCAATTGGGGTGGGGGGGGGTAATTAAATTTTAATTTTAAATACAAAAATGCAAAA
>JAAUYG010139370.1_pt1 | contig 13597 bp, 12 predicted proteins | sample 7278091 | NCBI WGS metagenome assembly JAAUYG01 (sample SAMN14350201, study PRJNA611818) | marine sediment metagenome | isolation source: surface marine sediment (0.6m) | place: French Polynesia: Moorea | collected 2018-08
AGTACTGCACTGTGTGAGAGCAATTCGCTATCAGGTCAAGTCTGAACAAAATGTCCGACAAGACCCGATACCCAGGGGCGCCACGTGGAGGCTGCTCTCATGCACCCCTCAAAGTAAGGAAGGACCTTAACAGCAAAGTATACGGTATCTGAGTTAACCAGAAGCAGTGCCATCGATTAGTCTAGCAGTGGGAGAGAGCCATCCCACCAAAAGTGTAAGAGAGTCCACAGCATGTACTTCCGTACTAGACATGTCCGGAATATGTATTATCACCCATCCCTTAATTCTTGCACCTTCATTCACGTTGCCTTCTCTCCTTACATGAAACCATTAGGCTATTACTAATTTGCTTAATAAACCTATCCAGAGGTTAATGTTGCAGATGATATGTGTAGCATATTTGTAGAAAAAACTAATATTTTTAAACTGCTGTATTGGAGATGGACATATTTTCGTTAATTTTACAGCAGAAAATATAAATAAATTTACCCGAACGCATATAACCTAAATAATCCATTTATGTAAATTTATATATTTGCTTTGATTTATAGTTAATAGGTTACCGGTTAGTGAATTCCACATTTTCAGATCTGTAGATGCTACCAGTGAATTTTAGGTATTTACATGTACAGATGTTTCGTCATAATGCAAGTTGACACATAGGCACTTCCTTTTTTGATACATTATTGCAGTTCAACAAATGTAGGGCTTTTAAAAATTCTTATTGCCAGTATAAAAATTCCACCCATCACTGACAGTGAAGAGGCAGGGCGAGTTTCCATATAGGTATGTTTTGTAAAGAGCATCAGACAATATTAACAATATTTTAATGCATGTGAGTGTACATCTGAGTGACAGAATTCCCGGTACCTTTCCCAATGTTATAGTTGCTTTCCATTTCGTAACCCGAAGGGATTATTGTTTAATAGCAATATAAAGGCCTACCGCACGACTTCAAGGAAATATTCCCATTTAGCTGGTAACATTAAAATTTCAAAGGGAAGTATAGTAAATTTTATGAAAGTTAAACTTTTAAATTTGAAAGTTCAAATTGCCAAAACGTAGCTTTTGTGAGAACTGACACAGTAAGACGTTTGGTTGAAACCAAGAAAAACTCTTTGATTTTTTTCCCAGCCATACGGTGCTATCTTAAGGAAAATGATAAAGCTTAAAAAGCAAAATTTGAAAAACAAACAAGAAAAAAATGTCTAAATTTATGGCGGATAGTTTTTCCTCCAAAAATGGGGGTGTTACGTGGCTTTCTGGTTTCAGAGAGAAACGCGTTTTACGGACGGTCAGAGAGACGGACGGATGTGATGGATGGTGAAGAAATTCAATGTTGAAACTCATAACAATTACATCGTCTTTGACTATGTTGACCCAGTCAAGCAGAGCTAAAGATGAAGACATGTTAACGGTTAGTGGATATATCAGTACCTTGGTTTCTTAAGCTGATATTTTCAACGTCTACTTCACTCTTCCCCAGGCTCTCTTCATACTCCGCCATGTCCGAATCCTGCTTCATGATGAAAGTAACCAACAGCGCAACAGCTATAACCTGAAAATTGAATTTCAAATCATGTCATAACACAGATAGAAAAACAAGAGGCCCTGTGATCTTGAAAATTCTTGTGTCCAAACGCCATTTAAAATATGATCACTCGGGTCAGCAAGCATAAACGTCATGTCATAGTTTCTATCCTCAACATTTTATTTTGCCATGGTATAATTAAATCAATGAAACTTGTTATAGCCATCATCTCTTGAAACAACGTCAGCCTTGATGTTATTTCACATACATATTAAACTTCCACTGTTATCCACCAAAGTCAATATCTCGTCACATTTTGAAAGCCCAAATGTGGCTTCCTTGATCACATTGGTGCTCAGCGGTAACAGCATTAGTGAATTGCACTCTGTAGTAAAAGCTTACCATTTTATGCCCTTGATTTTGGTTAAATGCGAAACAAAGAGCAAAGGTCACCTCACATTTTAAATCCCATGTGATTTCCTATTGGTGTTCTAAGGTGTCAAATGATGTATGGTTGAGGTGTATGTATGTACCGGAGCTGAGCTACAGCATGATTAGTTTGCTTGACTTCAACTTTGGCCTTTCAAGGTCATATGACATTTTGAAAACTCGCCTGTGACTTCATACTAATTTTGTATAGTAACAGTCTGGGTAGCGTACCATTAGTGAGCTATCAAATCTTATATAGTGAAAATTATAATATTGTGACCGCGTAATCCTGCATTAGAACAAAGGGAAGACAATTCCAGAAATATCCAACTTCTGTATACAATATTTTGCAGGTGGAGTGCACACAAAAGTTGGTGACTGCATTCCTTTAGTGTCTTCATTGTTGAACCAGTGATTACAAACTCACCCTCACTCATCTATCATGAAATGCATAATATATACACCCGCATACATACCCCACCCCCCCCCACCCCCACACACACACATAAGAATCCTTATAACCACGCACAATAAAATCACAACTCATCCTGGCCCCTTGTTGTTAAAAGGACAGCAAATATGAAAAAAAAAAAAAAACAAATTCAAGATTTCCAACAAAATAATATCTGAAGATGTGTTTGACAGGTAGTTCTGTGTTTTCTGTTAATCCATGAAGCGGATGTGATCGAAGAGAATGGTAAAAATTAGAACTAACAAAGGGTTAGATGTTCCAAACAGCAGCATAGTCAAGGTGTGTATTTCAGTTAAACTTCTCTTGCCATTTATTCCATGCTTTATGTACTAGAAACAACAGAAGCGGGACATTGAATGAATGTGGCATGATAAATGCTCTGGCACACAGACGAACTAAACAACACCAACTAAATGGTCTCTTGGGTTGATGTAAATTTACACTGCTGACAACATCTGGGAATGCTTCGGATCAGACGACGAATGGAACCGTGGTCAATGGTGACCCATTCTTCTTTAGTGCCTCAGGAAGGGTCTGAACAGTTTGTGGCGAGGACGACGGGAAACACTTCTCGGAAGTATATCCCACAAATGTTCAATTGCATTTAAGTCCGGGGATCGAGCTGGCCACTCCATAACATTGATGCCTTCCTTATCCATGTACTGTATGACGACTCTGACCGTGTGTGGTCAGGCATTATCCTGCATCAGTATGAAACCTGGCCCCACAACACCAGCGAAGGTCCTCACAATTGGATGCAGAGCTTTATCCTGATATCTTAGAGCTGTCAGAGCACCCCTGTCAATGACATGTAAGTCCGTACGCCCATCCAGACAAATGCCAGCCCCACACCATAACGGATCAACCTCCGTATCGGCCATATTCAAGGGCACTGCTGTTGATATTTTCCACACCCTTACACGTCGGTCACATGTGGAAACATGGACGCATGACCCATTTGTGAAGAGAAACTGCCAATTATGGTGATTCAGTGAAACTTCAAGTCAGGTTTGACGGTGTTGTGGTCCGCTGTAGAGATTATCCTCATGGAGTATGTTTCGAATAGTTTGGTTACTCATACGCACACCGGTGGCCTGGTGGAAGTCCATCTCCAGTGCTCTGGCAGTCTCCTGGCGCTGGAGATGTGCTATTTGCCCGATGTACCGGTAGCTATAGCTGTGGTACATAATAATTGCTTTGGCCTGGACGTCGTACATGACCCCCGGTGGTTTGGAATTGAGTGCATATTCGAGACCCCGCACTGACTGCCCACATAGGCTGCTGCCACATGACGTTGGCTAAATTCATCTTCGAGCATCTGGATGGCTTGTGCCACTTCTGGGTCGGTCAGATAACGACGAACCCCAAACATAACACTTGCACAGACCAGATGAAGAAAAACAATGAAAAGACGTGGAATACTGCATGGCTGAATTCAAACAGAAATTCATCACAATGGACGTGTCAAATGCCATTCCTCTTATTAGGATAGGTGAATATGACTCTGCATTGTTTCATAACTTGAACTTAAATTGAGATGCCCAGTTGAGTAAAAGTACTCCCATCATTGGTCAATAGGTCTCTGTGATAATGTTTTAGTATGTCTGTCTATAAAACAATATGATCCACTCCTAAGAAATAATCCTTTATTTGTTTTGAGCACTATATTTTAAAATTGGTATTGTTATTATTAGAATATATTAGTATTATCATTACTATATATTAGTATTGTTTGGTTAGTTTGAATTCCATGGAGCTGTTAGACTTTTTTGGTTGAGTCTGAAGCACATGCAGAGCCCGGGGGTTACCCTTGCCGCAAGGTCCCCCAGGTCTAAGATGTGAGAATCAGGGAGGCCAAAACGTTAAGAGTCTGACAGGCCAAGAGCTTAGTGCCAGACAGGCCGAGATGTTACTACCAGACAGGCCAAGATGTTAGAACCAAACAGCCCAATATGTTAGAACAAGACCGGAAAAGATGTTAGAACAAGACAAGCCCACATATTAATAGTCAAATCGGCCAAGATGTTAAAGTCAAACAGGAAAGAAATTAGAACCAGACAGGCCAAGGTGTTAGAACTAGGCAGGCCAATATGTTAAAAACAGACAGGGTGAGGTGTTAGAACTAGGCAGGTAGAGTTGCTATAATCAGATAGGCCAAAGTGTTAGAACCTAACAGGCCAAGATATTGATGTCAAACAGGCCAAGGTGTTAGAAGCAGACGGGCCAAGATGTTAAAGCCAGACAGACCAAGATGTTAGCACCAGGCAGACCAAGATATTAGAACCAGAGAGGCCAAGATACTAGAGCCAAACAGGGCAAGATATTAGAAACAGGCAGACCAAGATGTTAGAACCAGACTGGCCAAGATGTTAGATCCGGATAGGTCTAGATGTTAGAACCAGACAGACCAAGACGTTACAGCCAGATAGGACAAGATGTTAGAACTAGACAGACCAAGATGTTAAAACCAGACAGACCAATATGTTAGAGCCAAAATAGGCCAAGATGTTAGAAGTAGAGAGACCAAGATATTACAACCAGACAAGCCAAGATGTTAGAACCAGACAGACCAAGATGTTAGAGCCAAGATAGGCCAAGATGTTAGAAGTAGAGAGACCAAGATGTTACAATCAGACAAGCCAAGATGTTAGAACCAGACAGGCCAAGATGTTAGAATCAGATAGGCCAAGATGTTACAGCCAGATAGGCCAAGATGTTAGAACCATATAGGCCAAGATGTTAGAAGTAGAGAGACCAAGATGTTACAACCAGACAAACCACGATGTTAGAAGTAGAGAGACCAAAATGTTACAACCAGACAAACCACGATGTTAGAAGTAGAGAGACCAAAATGTTACAACCAGACAAGCCAAGATGTTAGAACCAGACAGGCCAAGATGTTAAAATCAGATAGGCCAAGATGTTACAGCCAGATAGGCCAAGATGTTAGAACCATATAGGCCAAGATGTTAGAAGTAGAGAGACCAAGATGTTACAACCAGACAAGCCACGATGTTAGAACCGGACAGGCCAAGATGTTAGAATCAGACAAGCCAAGATGTTAGAACCAGACAAGCCACGATGTTAGAACCAGACAGGCCAAGATGTTAGAATCAGACAGGCCAAGATGTGGATCCAAACATATCCAGATGTGTGTTCATATGACTGCTTCAAAGGAAAACATAATCTTAATAAATCTAGATAACCATGTCAGCCATATAACAATTGTGTGATATTAGTATCCAGTACAGACAATAATATATCCAATAATGTATCTGTGATGTGGAGGTGAAATATTCTGACTACAAGATTATACCCCATATTATATTTTGTTCATTCCAATCTTCACCCCGTAAACGAGATATACACATAGCGACAATAAAGACGCATTACGGAGAACAAATTGAATTGTAGTATACTACTGGGTATAACCGAGCGTGACGTTCAACAGAACATGTCAAGGATTCATGTATAATGCAGACTTGCAGCTGATAACTTACATTAAACTTTGTATGCGACGTTATCATGTATAAGATAATATCACACTAAATATAAAGATAGAGACATATCTGTATCCAGGGGAAATAATACTACCTTACCTTAACAGGCTGGATAAGAAGGACGGATTCGACGAATGACAGAACGAATGCAATGAGCCAGGCCCGGGATTTCTCTCCGCCAAACTCAAAACTGTAGAGGATGGTGAAGAAAGCAGCTGCAGCAGTGGCCAGAGCTGTCAGAGCCCAGGCTATATAGCGACACCAGTGTGGCCAGTACTGGCTCTTCAGCTTGCTTCTCTTGTTGTTGTTATTCCTGTTCTCATCCCGTGGGTACACGGATGTCAGTGTGGTCGGGTAATACATGCTGTTGCAGGCTTTCTTCCTCCTTGGAGGTGTAGGGGCCGCCTTGACAAACAGTCCAGTGATCAAAAGGACAGGAGGCACCAGAATGAGGCTGCTCATTAAGCTGGTGAACAGTTCGTGGGTGGTGAAGGAAATGGGCCCAACTTTTATTGTACTGGCATTAGTGGTTGAGGAATCATCCGCAAGATACCTGCAAAAAGGATCAAGTAAATTATGCTTACATTAATAATAAGAGGCCAAGGGGCCTTTATGTTCTGTTTGTTCTGCCATGGCAAATGACAGAAAGCTATGCTTTGGGATATCTGTAGCTGAGGTAACTTATCCTCACTTTGCGCAGGTGACTTGTCTTCAAATCATATAACCTTAGCATATCAGAAAGAAAATGGTATCTTCTATTTTCCCTGGTTGCCATCCTTGACACAAGTTTGAGGATTAAACACTTCGCAGATATTTATCTCATCTTCAAAGTGTCGTCAATCTTTTAAAGTTTCCAGATATTCCAGATGTAGGACTTCCCTTTAATATCGGAATACCAGCTAATCTGGCGTGAGAGGATTAAGGTATTGACAAATGAAATCATAGTACAAATGTATCACTCTAATACAGAACATGTACACCAAATTTTCCCCCAAAGGTGCCCCCATACATGTTATAAGCACCGTTGATTCGCATCACTCCATTTCATTTTATTACCAGCCATGTACGGGTTGGAGGTCGTTTGAGGTAAGTGCAGCTAATGACCCCAAATGACATTGAACGTTATAAGCTATCCCATATTTGTCCTAAAGTCCCAAAACTGAAATCCGTTTGTTTTCTTCTACAGCCAGTCGTTCACCATTTAGAGGTCATTCGAAGACAAAGTCAGAGGCAACCAACATTTGTTCTATATATATTATTATCCCACGAGTCACAAATTTCAGTCCATGCTTGAGGGTAAGGTAAAAGTTTCTTAACACCGTCAGGTTGGATTGCATGCTTCTATGACCAACCATTTTCGAGATGCAGGCAACAATTGAAGCAAAATGATCCTCAACTGACCTTGACCAGCTAAAGATCAAAGTACCCAATATATGATTTTGTAGCAACATAGAGTCTCGTATTTTGATCGGGGTCGCTGTATAATGAACCAATGCAAAGATATTTTCCAGTTTGCATTTCCCCATTGGCCACTAGGTTAAAGTTCAATATTTACAGATAGTTCAAAATGCCAATAAATAACTACTGTGAAGATTACCAAAGGGATCATTTCGAACAATAGTTTTGGAAAAGTATGCAAAAACTGTATGAAGAGTAGTTGTTGTGAAACTTTCATTCCCGTAGGGTCTTATGGTAGACCAATCGTAGAATATACAACTCCTCCCTGGTCTCATTATTTGAAAGGAACATAGACCAGTCTGTATTGGGAGTTATTTTACTCTAACATTACTTGTTATATGTGGTATGGAATACTTGGATAGGCTAGATATTCTTCAACTTGACAGTATGGAAGTGCGTAGAATTAAACCTATATTGTATTCTATATTGTACTACAAGGCAATATTCAAACTCATATAATGCAATTCAATAAGACACAAGCACAGTTTTAGAGGTCATAACTTGAATCTTTACCCTTGTTATTGCCGAACAGAAGTTAGAAAGTATTCTTGTCGTAACAGTTTTGCATCTCTTTGAATTAATCTGGACTATTCTGCTATGACTGCAGCTGTCATGTCAGAAGGTCATGTTCACCAAACTTCTACACTATGTATCACTTAATGGTAGCGTGGGAGTCACACTACCATTAAGTGGTGAACTTAATGGTACAGTGTAGTGCGAGTGCAGACTTCTCAACCTCCGAAACCTTGGGTATTTTATTCTAGTACGGGAAATTTCAATCTTCTTTGTTAATTTGAAACTTAAAATTTCAAATGTCAATAAGTAACTACTGGAATATTTAGAAATGGATGGTTGAAAAGATACATATTTGAAAACCGTACCGTTTTAAAGTTTTACGTCCATTCATATACAAAAAACGTCAAACTTAGAGAAAATGGTCTGCAGATACGGTGGATAGCTACCTTTCCTGCAAATCTGGCATTAATTCGCGCAGGGTTTGTGGAAATGTTTTAGTTATGACAACAATGGACACCATATCGTGGTCGACGAGACGTCCGTGCCATGATTTTAGAGCTAAATAAAAGTTATTATCTATACAAAAGTACATTAATATCCCAATAATAATAGAACTTTCAAATCAACTGACCACATTGCGTTGGTAACCATAGCCAGAAACAGCGTGGCAAGACAAACTCCCAGCCGTTCCACCCGAGAGAAGTTTAACTGCGTCTGTCGGTATCCCACAGATAGCCAGATATGATCATCAAACAACCGGCGAGTGATATTAGCTGGTAGTAAGGCACCAGCCTCACCATCCTCAGACCTCAGACTGACTTGTAAATCCCTCTCAATCCGACCATCGCCTGCGTCAAGTGCTAGCCAATCATTGCACATGAACAAGTACCTAAAGAAAAGGTTGGCACTGTATAATAAACACTAAAATACTACTGACTACTACTTCTACTACCACTACCACCACCATTACTACTACTACTACTACTACTACTACTACTACTACTACTACTACTACTACTGCTACTACTACTACTAATAATAATAATAATAACAACAACATCAATAATAATAATAATAATAATAATAATAATAATAATAATAATGTATCCCTCTGTAATTGGTACTATGTTCAACTTTTTCGTCTTATCTCCACATCAAAGATGACTGCCCAGAACTGGTGTGTGTATTTTTCCAGCCTTGTCCATATAATCGGCTACACAACTACTCATATATCATTGTAATGAAAGCTTGGCATGTCTCATGTCTTTCTGCTCACCATTTCTTTGTCTGTACATCCACGATGACTATCTTGGCCAGGAACCAGCCGGCCTTGCTGCCCTTTCCCGAGTTATCATGCCAGATCTTTATTTGCAGCGGTATGCCGATATCAACCGGTGACGTCATCAGAAACCGGTTAACGTCACCGGCCTGAAAATTCTATAAACGGCAGAACTCAGGGTCAGAGGTCAGGCAAAGATATAACCAAGCAAAATCTCTGAAACGAAAGAGCAGTCTGGAACGAGCAAGACTTGGAAGTCAGTTGTTTAATTGGTGTAGTTTAATATTATGGCATTTTACTTCCATTAAATTTCTCTTCATATCCTATGATTTAATATCTGCATGTAGAACATCAGATAGGTTCCCCCACCAAGGGAGGAAACTGATGTAATATAGAACTAAAACAAGAATTCATCCCCATTAACTTTATAACCTGGTTTGTTCCATTCATGTTCCATTGTATGCTCATCTAGACCCGGCTTCATCTAGGCTTCTTTCCTAGATCTTATATTATAAACCAAATGTTTACCTTCTACACGTTCTAGTAAAATATACTGTCTACACAAACGTGTTCAAAACCCGAAGTAATCATGGGTTATGAAATTATTGGAAGTAGCATACAACTCCACGCCATTGCTGTGTCCTTGGGAGGTACCCACACGTTGCTTAATAGAGAGACACAACATACGTTTTAAATACGTTCGGCGCTAACAAATTAGCCAACTTGGATAAGCACAACTTGGATAGGAAGATTTAATATCTATGGGCGTATACCTTTCTAACGCCGTCTTCCATTTTCCGAATCATAGTTCCACAGCGAGAGCCGTTCACAACGAACATGACTTTGGAATCGGTGGAAGATTTCCCTTTCAGCCCATTGTATACATGAATCTCATAGCGGTATTTACTACTCGCGTAGTTGTCAAGAAGTGGCAGACACTGCGACTGAAATATAGCAAACATTTTCTGAAAAATAGGTTTTTGTGCTTGAAATGAAATCGAACGTTAATGCAGTAACTTTCTAAATGAAAGGGTTTTCACAAATCTGAAAGCCGAAATAACAAGTGCAATTAGTATTGCCTTAACTTAGAGCATAAACACTTTAAAGTAAATTTCGATGACCTGTAACCAGCTAGCTGTTTCTTGGGATATATTTTGGCAGGCAGTAGTTTTCTTATCTTTAAGGTTTCATTTTTACTCCTCGCGGTTGAAAGTTCGCCTATTCATTTTTAAAAGAATCTTCATATACTATGGCGGTGAAATTGAGTCACAGTGCACATTAAAAGTGTAAACTTACTAAGCCAACCTGAATGAACCAACAGTGTAGAATTAGAATAAGAATACTGCAGGAAAACCACGAAATTTTACTTCTCTGCCAAAGATGTGAAGCACCATGATTAAACGTGCAGCCATGTTAAATAACTTGAAAAGATCCAGGGATCTCGAATCCTAGCTGGCATCCTGTTCAGGTTACATGTAACGATGGTAGTGAATGAAGAACACTCATTCTTATATTGCTTAAATTTACTTTGGTGAAGTAGAAATATTAAGTGCACTTAAATTACCTTAAAATAACAACGTGCACTACAAACGTGTAAAAGGTATTAAAGGTATACCATATAGTTTATAGCAGTACAACCTGGTTCTAAATTTCAGTCTTTTTCTACCATAAACCATCTTCGACAGGTGGTCCAAATTTGAGACAAATAAACCGAATGAATTGAAAGTGACATGGAACGCAATTTGGAACGGAATTCTATACGTGATATATACAGTATTCTACTAACCATGAGTCCCGAATCTTTCAACTTTTTTCGCTCTACTATCACAAGCAGGTGCATTTGAGTTATGGGCCAATTTTGAAGCAAGTGCACTAGGATTAGCATGTTCTCTGATACAGGAAATTTATGACTACTTACACTGAGCCTTATATTAAATATTTACAGAGAGAGCAATAGTAAAATATCATACGTTTTTTATACAAAGTTAAATTCGCAAAACTTTATGATCAATACAAATTTTCCCTCCCGTAAAGTTTCATTTCATGACACCGCGACTGATACGGTTTGATGTTAACAATTCCACTTGGTGGAAATGCATCTTTGCCAATCTACAATCTACAATCTTTACCTCTCTACAAAAATGTAATTCAAAACTAAGATTTTCACCAACGTATTGACTGAGATTCGGTATATGGCTTCTTGTTTCAAGACATAATGATGACTTCACTCTTGAGCTGAATTCAGTAACGCTGCAAACAGGGAATCAGTCAATGTTTAACTCACTATTGGCGCATATTATTTGTTGACGTATACCTTTAGCTTATCCTTCTTGTCAAACATCCGACAAATCAATGAAAACGGGATAAATAATACCAGTATGGCAATCACAGTCGCCACTACGGGCATGTTCTCAACCAGCTTCTCGGCGAAATCGTCGAATACTGTCCCGAAGTCAATAGTATTGGGTGGGACAAACAGCCCGGTGCCAAAAGTTCCAAACAGGTTGCTTTTGAAAACTGGTTCAGTTGGCGTGGTGCCCGATGCCATCTGGAATTACACATGTACTATTATACTGCTTTCCGTTAGAGTGATATCCCATTTTAGCGTATGTACTATTCGGCAAGAAGAAAATCTTGCTACATGTACATGCTATGCAGTACGTATTCAACGCGATGTTCATGTCAAAATTTATACGCAAGTGTGTCAATGGCAAAGATTATAGAAGTTTGCGTAAGTTAGAAAGTTTTCGCAAATGGGAACATTTCTAATAACCGAGAAAATAGTCTACCTGACAACTAGCTGATTCCCACCTGACAGCTAGCTGATTCCCACCTGACAGCTAGCTGATTCCCACGTCCCTGTGATGTGATTGTAATTTTCACACTCGGTATTCTGAATGTGTAGATAATATTGTAGGAGGTCCGTGTCTAACTCATGGAAATCCTGTGGACAGCCTTCGCTAGGGCAGGTGGCTCCTGTAATCAAAAGGGCGTCAGACATTTTGGGAGATGAAGAATTTCAAAGGACAGCTTTGCAGAAAGATAATATTCTAAAAAAACGAAAGAATATCCTTGTGCACTTTCAGAGAAATAGCAGGACATATACTTTTCAAATTTAAGCAATAACAGAAATAAACATATCTTATGCTCACTCATTGTACGAAGCCCATGCCAGTTACAGGTACTTTTCTTTTTTTATGTTGGCTTTGTGCTGTGATTTACTCGACATTATTCAATGCAGCACATTAGTGTCAGCCATATAAGATGGAAAGTAACATACGCCATCCAGCCCATTACGTCATCAAACACATTACGTCATCCAGCATAATATATGCCAAACGCGCCAACGGCGAATCAATAGTAAAGGAAAATTGATTGATTTTTGTTCTCAGCGCAAAAATCATATCACCTGTTCTTCGAATTCCGATGTTGACTGTGTCATTGGCCAGAGATACATTTCTCATATCTTCAGCAGGTATAAGCAGTGAATATCTCGCGTCCCCAGTTCCGACACCAGGACTACCAGAAACGTTCATGGTCCAATTGTAGTTGTCCGGGGTTGGAGGGTTCCCAAGTCGGACATACACGGTAAGTGATTCATTTGCCAGAGGGTAGACAGCTATCACCATGGACTCGACCGGCTCTGTCATATTGACTGTGTGATACAGCATTTTGTATATATCAATGGTACTTCCGTTAACGTAGGACGCTTCTTTCCCAGGTAAATTTAGGGAGATTGCCATCACCTCATCGGAGTGTTCTGGTAAGGTCTCCACGGCACGTTTCCGTCTGTGAGAGCTGGTTCCATTGTCAGGATTCCCTGGTGTGTCTGCTTCTGTTGGCAATGATTCACGGCAGTTTGCCATGGTGAAATTGACAATCGATGACTGCACCTTATCCGAGCTGATGTCAGCGATAAATGGGTTGATATCTGAGAACATAATCTGAAAGATTGTGTCACATAAACGCAATGAAAATCTTATCAAAGCATTTTGACGAGGGAGAGGTCACTGATCTCTGCTTTGTGAACACTATCTCGATATCTAGTGGCCGCAAAATTACAAAATTATTAACCGTTTAAATTGTGAACGCATACGACCCTCACGTAATGCTCAGTTAAGATCATAGCACCACAATGTTTGCGAAAATAAAACAGCCAAATTAACAAAATATTGTTTATTTACTAACAGTACCTGACATTCAACACATAGTTCACTATCAAGGCCGAGTACTTCCAGTCTATCCGGCATTTGGATACCGCCCTGCTTAGCGCGGTACTCAGCCCCCTGTATGCGGCTGCCAGACTCCTTGGCAAGCAGGAAGGATACACCATCAAAGATGAACTCTGTAGCAGGATAATTTTCCCCCTTATCACTCAGGATTGACTGACCAATTAAATTTAGGGTCCCCAT
>JAAUYG010062500.1_pt1 | contig 13592 bp, 8 predicted proteins | sample 7278091 | NCBI WGS metagenome assembly JAAUYG01 (sample SAMN14350201, study PRJNA611818) | marine sediment metagenome | isolation source: surface marine sediment (0.6m) | place: French Polynesia: Moorea | collected 2018-08
ACGGAAGGTTTTAGAGTGAAAGATAATCTAGATCTCTGTGTTATCCAGTTTATGTGGTCATTGTCTTCCATCTTGTCAAGCAGAGCGCCAAGCCCCTGGGCTTCTTGTTTTATCTTGCGGCAGTTCAGGGCTTCTGTACGCAAACTCGCAGCGTACATGTACCATGCTGTATTAGTGGTTTGTTGTGGCTATTTGCAACCCCTCTAGGAATTATAATATATTGACTGGTTATGTAATAAGCAGCGCAAATAAATTTCATTTTTGGCATCTGGAAGCCGACCTAGCGACCATATTGGGGGTGGCCACATAGAAACAGAGTTATTGTGACCCAATATTATTCGCTGCCCGTTGCTATTTTATAACGACGCCGACTGGCGTAAATTGTGATGAGCAGACACTATGCTGATTGCGGATTTAGGCTGGGTGTGTCGGCACATTAGTTTTGCCTGAAGCGGCCTTAAGCCATGGACATGTAGGCAGTACGATCAATATGGATAGAGATTAAACTGTCCCAGTCGACGGTAAAGTGTATAAGCGTTATAAGGGATGTAACATACCCTACAACGCCGCCAGTCGTGGATGGGTGAGTTGGTGAGTGAGTGAAAGGTGACGGCTTTTCATAGTCGGCGTTCTACCAGTACAAATCTTTTGACCGCCCCCAATCCTCGTGTGTGCCGGTATGGGTGCGATGAGCTAATTTTGATTTGTATTGGTCAACAGCGACGTGAAGTACGTTCCTTATTGGAGATTGGAGATTCGAATGTCCAATGTCCAATCTCCAACAACTTCACGCCGCTTTGGTCGAACTGTGCGACCGACACGTTTGGTTGGAAAGATACCGATGTAGTTATTCTGTGGCAGGTGGAAAGAAGACCATATCATTATAGCGATTCTAAGCTGTCTAATCCGTTGTCTGATTCAGGTGTGCGAGACGCCACACTGAGATGAGAAAACCAGCCGCAAACAATACAAACACGAAAAAGAAAAACAAAACAAAACATAAAAACATAAAAATTCAAAAGGCACAAAAAATATCAAAATAAAAAAACACGAACTTTACACATGTGCAGAACAAAAAAAAAATCGTGTAAATGCTCAACACCCCACCCCACCCCTTAATCATAACAATACAAAACAACACCTGATCTGCGATTCTCGAAAATGCTCAAGTCTATGATTTAAGTCAGATTCCCAATCCAGCCAGCCAGCCAGCTGGCCCAGGTCATTAAGCAATGTCCCAGCGACCAGGTTATGTTACATATCTTGGACTGACCAGCGATACTCCACCCCCACCCCCACTCCCACCCTCACCCCCTCACCAGAGATGCAGTGTTTACAATGTACTTTCGGAAGGCGTAAACCCTTCGAACGTTTCACTTCCTTTACCTGAATTTCTTCTGTAAATAGGGAATGTGTGAACGCGTTAGAAAGGTTCTGAAAAATACCTGTACGAAGTTGCTTGCAGAATTGTGCCTGCGTTAAGTTTCATTTTCCCCGAACAATAAGTGCCAACAGTCATGGAAAAATAGGCCGACTGGTTGGGACGGAACCTAGAATCGCGGGCATGAAAGCGAAAAGAAAACAAGCGATAGGCAAGCTACAGACTTTATCCAGGGATATGTAGCGTAACCTTTCTCTGTAAAAGAGAAGTACGTAGACATCAAGGACGGGACCCTTAGGTCAGCAATAGCAAGACTTCGAATTAGTGCCAACAATCTAGCAATTGAAAGGGGCAGATATGCCCGACCTTCTATCCCTCTAGAAGAAAGCATAATGTACAACATGCGAAGGGCAGCCAGTGAAGGACAAACTCCACTTCTTGTTGCAATGTGATAAATATAGTGGCGATAGGAATAATCTGTTCGAGAAATTAATTAATTTATGCCCCAATTTAATGTAATTTTACGTCTTTAGCGTGGCGTTGGTGGATGAGAGAACGCTTACGGACGCCCCAACCACTATATATACATGTAGGCTAACAAAGGAGGTAGAGGTGGACATGGGCGGGAAACATGAAAAGTTGAAACCTCAATAGGTGAGAATCCTAACTGGTCCTAACTTTCCTTGAAAGATAGAGGTGTTTTAAGACAGTCCTAAAACATGAATAGTACATCTTAATCCTAATTCTCAATTACAAAATACAGCATTATATTCTATCTGACAAGGTAGAATTATGGTGTTGGTAAAACAAGTAACATTAAGACGGCAGGGCTACATCAATGCCCATAAATTCATGATATTTAATTTCTTGTAGATAAATAATCCCACCCAGGCGTCGATAAAAAAATCACGAAGTAAAAATTTTGGATGCTAAGAAAAGGAAATGCCGAATATCGAAATTATAGACACTCGAGAGTTTTAATTTTATTATTTGCAGGCATAGCTTTGCCGAAACGGATGTACATTTCTCAACTGGCTTCCCTCGACACCACGTCACTCTCACTCTGCGCCGCTGGTAATAAATCTGCTCTCACACCATGCACATGTTCGTTCTGAGATTGGCCATTAAGTGCAGCATGCGTGCGTGGGCACCTCTGGATGCATCCTTGCGTCTATGTCTCTCCAGAAACGTGGTGTTATGTATAGACTGGGATGTGTTCCTATTTCTTTGAGTGAGCAGTGGTGGAATGCAAAGCATCATGATCGTAACGCTTGGTTGAATAGGTGTTCCCCACACCTACAAAACCGTCAGAATGTCATTTCCTTACACGTAAAGTAGGCCTTACAATGTAGAGCAGCAAACGTATTATTACCGGTATTCTAAAGCTATCAATATTTATCATGAAGCCAGTGGCACATAGGCTAATAACCTCTCAAAACAAAATACCATAAGTCTAATATAAACATAGGAAAACGAGCTTCAAAATATGAGACATTCCATCAGGAAAATAGGATCAACAGCGGTGCACGAAGTACATGTAGGTCTGCGACAAAACAGACAACCAGCCACCAACATACAAGGCAGACCAGTATAAATTATTGCAACAGTGAGTGTTGTTCCAAATATCCGAATTGCCCACTTGAGGTCAACCATGAGCCTCTCGAGATAATCTAACATTATGGTTAATTATTTAAAAGCCTTGCGGACAAACCTTATTGATGTAACGTCAGATCGGTTTCTCTGCAACGAATTGGGTGTCCGTACAAGTCGCACATTTGATAGCACCTGGTCTGCTGTGCGTTTCATGCCTAATATTGATGCATATTGTAGATATGGTATTGCCAAATATACAACAATGGAACCTAAAAGCAGACAAATGCCACCAGAAGACACATAGCAAGCTGCTAGACAAGGCAGTTCCTTATCATGGCATAAAGACCTTCAATTGTTCACTCGTTTTCTTTTACTTTTTTTTTGCTCACGGTCAATGCATGTAAAGTCTGTTGTGACTCATCTATTTTAGCCAGTCGATCTGTCTGTCATAAGTGATCAGGGGGATACCTTATCTTGAGGGTCTGAATGGAAGCTACCCTCGGACGGACATTACGAGGACTTGCCGCTTCGGTAAATCTCTCTTAAACCTTGCACAGACTCCATCCATCAACATAGCCCCGCTATTAAACAGATATCCTTTCGAAGACATCCGCTAAGCTAAATCGAGTGGTTATCTGATGTATTATTTTAGGCTTTTGTTATGATAGAATTTATAAAGCATCCTGATTTCTCCGTGGAGCAAGAGAAAGGGCGCTCCCTGCGATTACTGTCAACAAACTGTGCTTTTAGAAGCCCCGTGTATAGGCAGATGTCTTACATCGAAAAAAAAAGAACAAAAAACAAAAAACAAAACAAAACAACAACAACAAAAAAACAAAAACAAGACGGACATCCTAGGTGTGCATGGGCATCTGTGCCAGGGCTATGCTGATCAGGAAGAAAGAAATTGCCCAGCTTACACCACACAGTAATCCAGTAATCCACTGCTAGCGCAATGGCAGGCTAAAATCCTCCTTTTTCAGTACAGGAATGGGTGCGTAGTACAGGTAAAATAATCCCCTGCCGTTGTAGAGACCTTAAATGACCGCAAAATAATGACCATGCTGTATTAAATTTGTAAATAACGTTGAAGAGCAGAAAAACATGCTGATAAAAATTTGGAAAGCGACAGTGATAACCATCTCCCACTACATGAGAAGTTTTACGTGGGTTTCTGGCAGTGGCGAGCAGTTTAATGAAGCACTCCTGAGCAGCGATAGTATAGACGCAAGAGCTAATATCCTTGTAAAATGTTATGACCACAAGAATGTAATGTTATCTGATCTAAACGATCTCTATAGCAAAGACAAACCTGACTTTAACTTCACCAAAGCAAATTAGATGATGAAAAGAAACACAACCATTAGCGCAACAGAAAGCATATGACCTTCAAGCTCAACTGTCAGCAGACGAGAAATAAAATTAGAAAACTAAAACGGTTCTACGAACACAGCCCTTTGATCAAAAATCGGACTACAATGTATGGCTGTCTACGCTGGCTTATTTCTGTGAATTTAAATAAAAAAAAATATTTTCTTTAAAAAATTTCCAATATTTTTGTTTACTTTCCAATTATTGTTGCTGAGTTTTCAATTATTTTAGTTTGGTATAACGGCAAATAAAATTTTTTAAACCGTGGTTAAAAGATTTCAACCGAAGTTAAAATGTTAAATGTTTAACCGCGTGTGAAACTTTTCGTCTTTTTCGAGGATGCAATTTAAGATAGCGATTTATACAGTGACACCCTGCCTTAGGACAATCCCGTAAATAAGACTAACCCATATATAGCTTGCAGAATTACATGTAATACGGCATCAGACTTCAGACCACCGTTGTCCCCAACTGTGGTTGGAATTGAGTCTGGATTTCACTAGCAAAATGCATGAAATGTACATTTGTCTTTCCCAAAGACTTAGGGAGGTTGGTTCAAGATATAGCTGGACATGCTTATACATGCATGAGGATCTTAAGATTCTCTTGACGTTTCAACATTAACACTTCTCGAAGTAAGGATCTTAACATAAATGTCCGACGACGTCCCAAAATCAGACACGGCATTCTAACACGCTTGGAAAAAATACATGTACTACACATTAGCATATGTCTAGACGACTTACTAAACACGGATCTGCATTGATTTCCTCGAAGTAATAAGTATTACAATGTATTACAGGACATTTTTGTCCCGACTGCTACCAGAGCGAGCCCAATAGAGGATTTCTGGATTAAGGTGAACTTCACCCAATAGGCTCTTGGAGATTCCAGTTGATCTCTAAGGCTGGATTTCAGGTCGAAATGCCGGCCCTACGCCGTTATGTCTAGATTGAAGATGGCCGCTTTTTCAGACTGTTGAAGCTAAGGCATTAAAAGGAGATGTCGTCTGTAAAGTTAGGTGATGCACTTGGACCAAGACATACAGACAGAGCATATCCCTAGACAGGGCCCTTTTCGTGGGATCTGAGACACATTATTGAAAGTGGGTCCTGTGCATGGTATTTTGGGGGATAAATGTCATTACGACATTCCACAGAAAGCCATTTTGATCCCATTGCAGCAGTCCTGCGGTCCCAGTGATAGTTGATGGGGCACTCCCTCTAACATATGCTCTAACGCATCTCTACTCCATTTTTGTAAAAAAGTCTCTTACCAGAAACTACTGTACAATGAGACGAACTACAGTCTACGAAATCAATCGCCATTAAAAGTATTGTGACAATAGAATCTATTATGAAAATGTAATATATTTAAGGCCTATTTAAGTGCTAATAAAGATGGTAAATACTTAATAGCATATTTATTACATTAATAGCAAAAGAACCATTGACAAAAACTGCACAAAATGAACCAATACAGCGTTATATTGTCCGGCAACTTGGTTCGGGAATCAAGGTGGCTGTGGAAGTGAAATTGTTTTACAATATCTTTCACGCATGGTGAAATAATTGAATTTTATAAATAGGCATATCACCTTGAGACTGTTCGAGGCTATCCCTTGGCTTTGACCAGCTCTAGTGGATTAATCATGCGATTAACACATTAAATTATTGGAGCTGGGGGCCAGAGACTGGGAATATTATCATATCTGCGTAGATTGTATTTATGTGTCAGTGCGCTCTTCTTGGTGGAGTACTTGCTTGCTTGCTTGCTTACGTACTTACTTACTTACTTACTTACTTACTTACTTACTTACTTACTTACTTACTTACTTACTTACTTACGTACGTAATTGCTGGTCAAGATACATATACATCTGCAATTAATTATGTAAATGAAAATGCAAATTGGAGCTATGCAAACTGATACGAATATCAGTTACAATCACCACAAATACATCAATACTCAAATCGTGCATTAAAACCTCATGCAAGAACTCAACACAGAATGTGAACAGAAGTCCACAATTACTGTACATGAGCTGTCCAGTATTCGCGAGAGTAGCCACATGCAATGAAGGGTACGAGGGAGATAAAAGTGTGCCTCTATACATTGCTGACTATGACTTAAATGAGGGGATATTGTGGTATGTGGTTTAAGACGGGTGTTCTGGATACTAGAAGCAGTGGCTGCTATTGGTCCGGTTACTCAAACGCTTTCTTGGAAAGGTGTGGTCAGAAATACACCGTGTGAGTTGCCATATTTTCTCCAGTTCAGGAAGGACTGTAAATAGCACACGCCTCTACTGCATAAACGACTAAGTAAAATTTAAACGATTTACATGAGTTAGTAGTGTTAATATTACGTTATAGCGCTCTATACATAACAATACTCTAAAGAACTTAACATAAAAAGTCATTGTAGACATATGATAAGTAATACATGAATAGAAGTAGAAATACGACTAAACTTGACTAGAGTAGGAATGTTCCGATAGATATGAGATCACTAAAAAACTGATTGGAAAACTTAAGATGAGTTTTTAAAAGTTCCAATAATGTGTAGGTTCAGAAGTTTGTCACACTGCGTTAGGACCCCGCTGCTACACTAGAGGAGTGAGGGAGTTGTGGTTTCCGTTGGCGTTCCAACTACGAACTTCAAGATCATATAACCGACAGAACAGGCAGCAACCGCTCAGTTTGAACGGCTTTGGTTTCCCGCGGTCATTCACTAAATCCTACCTCATGCACATTCCGCCCTGACAGGGAACACACGTCTCAGCCACAAGGCTATCTCGACCCTTCACTGCTTAAAGTACTCAGACTAATAATTACATGCGGGACACGAGCGTTGCTTCTCCACAAATATGTCTTCGACAGATCCAACTTAATTACGTAGGTAGGTGCGTATCCACGGGATGTCCCCAGATATAGGTGTCATAATAATCCCGAGTTTAGTGTCTTGTGTCTGTTCCGACCCCAATAGCAAGATGACTGTCCAATGTGATCTATCCCGGACGTCAATTCGTGTAGCCAGGGGCCAGTCAGACGGTCAGCAAGGGTTAATTAACGCCGCATAAATAACGCCCTGGACGGATATCTGCCCTGACGACAGTGAAGAACACGGGACCGGGGACCCTTCCTGGACAGGGGAAGATTTTATGGGAAATCGTAAAGATATGTGATGCAGTAATTTACCGCCAGCAACGAACTCCGCCCACCCCACAGAGACGTTTAAAGATGACGTGTTTAGGAAAAACGTGAATAATTTAGCAGAATCACTGAAACAAGTCAGTTTTCTAGTTGTCTTCGCTATTCTGTTAATAGCTCACTTAGTTTCGCACCCCTTTCGGTGAAGATTACATCCTCTTCTTCCCCCTCCCCCTACTCTCTTTCTCCTCTTCTTCTTCTCCCTCCTATCTAAACTGGGCGCCAGGTGAGAATACTTATTGTAACTGGCCCACCCAGTATAAAAAATATGTTCAATAAATAAATAAATAAATATATAAATATCTTCTTCTTCCTCCTCCTCCCCTCCTCCTCCTCTTCCTCCTCACCATCATCATCAGCAGCAGCATTGCGATTAGACCATGGCGGTGGGAAAACAGTTTCAGTTTTACAAAAATTTTGTTGTACTATCGTGAGGTTACTCATTTATATAAATCTAAATTACTTATTTATATAAGCTTGAAAGTTTCACAAAGAACAAACCTAACCGATCAATTTGAACTTGGAAAGCTCTCTAAATCAGGTTCCGGATTTATTACATCCGGTTTCTTGCTACAAACATTCTATGTAGGCTGACAGGTGCGAACATTCCCCATGTCGTGTCTTTTAAATGACTAGAAGAACAAGAAACGGTCGCACCAGAACATCAGCATCGTTGATTGGCGGCCGCGCACATCACTTATTTGGAGTTGACCTTCTCGGAGGCACTATTCAAGCAGAAGCACAACCCATTTTGCATTATATGATAGGCAATAAGCTGGCAGCCGTTGCCGGGGGTGAGAGGCTTAGACTACACAGACCAGGACCCTGTCACTTCCACCCGGGTTTTTATATCGCAATAAGGCGTCAGATGAGACCAATGCGAGGGTTCGCTTTGGCATGGCCCCAGTTCGTGCAATTTACGCCCAGTGACAGCCCATATACTTGCAGAATGGTACCAAGTGGCGATTTGTAGCGACTGAACGCAAAAATAGCATTACAAATACTACAAGGACGATGATAACGGTAGTAGACATTAGTGCAGGAAATTATTGCGGAATAATAATACGAAAGTTATTATGGTTTAGAAGTTTTGAATGCATTATTGGTTTTTTTAACTTTAACCTGAAAACCCATCTATTCAAAGAAGCATCCACACGTAACTAAGCGCTATTCGAGCTCTGAGTAGTACGCGTAATCGGCGCCGGTAAATGGTTTTTTGGGGTGGGGGATATACAGTGATATGAGTGCGGTATAAATTTGAAGATACTGCTATGCGGCTATTACTACATGTATAATGCCGATGGTTGCAGAACACGAAAGACCACTGAAACAGTGGAAAATACAGCCGGTCAACAAACCACGACATTTACATGTATCTCAAGTAAAATCCGATTAGTAGTATTATATGACGTCCTATCAACAGTACCATATGGCTTGACTCACCTATTTGGTGAGATATAACCCATCAAATCTGAGTGATCTTGACTGTGTCTCTTTTCAAGGGGTAACCCAAAATCAAATCTAAATATGCAGTTGGCCTCCTGATATCTGATTTCCTACTTGTGTTTAATAGTTAACAAGGTCACGTTACGACATATGGGGCGTCAAAATCAGCCACCTATCAAGACCTATCAAGATCAATCAAGGTCAAATTTAGTTACCGTAGCCCATATCAGCTCCTTGCCGAGACATAACCCTTTAAAATCTAAGTGACTTTAGCTTTGACCTTCAAGGTCACTCAAGGTGAAATTTATTGACACATTAGGACTTCATATCCATACATTTTCTATGTGCTTAACAGTAATGTGTTCCGATATTCAAAGCCTTCGGGAGATATAAGCTAGTAAAATTCGAGTGACCTTGAATGTGACTTTTCATGATCACTCGAGGTCAAATCTAGTACGTGCTGTCGTTGTCTCACGGTTCAGGTGTGAAAGTTTTTCTCCCTTCGCCTGTCTCTTCTCATTGGGTCTAAATTTCGCCCCCCCTCCCCCCCCCCACACACACACACCCTCACTAGCAGACGATTTTACTTTCTATATATAAATTAGTCGACTCATTTTGTTCACGAAGTCACTCCCGCATAAAAGTTCATTTACACAACGCGTCTTTCTAATTACTATGTAACTGTGAGTAAGATATTAGAATACATGTAGTAGTATATGTGTCTCTCCCAGTCTCAAACTTGAGCCTCAGTGGCTTCCTTCAATGTGACCTGCTCCAGTTCTGATCTCTCTCCTGTGCCCAGTGACAACGCCGCGTGAAAGATTTCTAGGAGGACCCGTCCAGAACACACCAAAGAAAGATAGCATATCCCGCTGACACGGGGACACGCGGCCACTTCCTCAGCCTGTCACACTAATGTGCCAAGGGCACAATAAAAGGGAGAAAAAGACCGATAAAAAACACTTATCTCGACAAAGCCCGTCAAGATTTGGCCATTATGTTGACAGACGACACGATGTGACCATTTACCGTAACACCGCCTAATCATTTCTATGGTTTGAAAAAAAGGACATTCGGATTCCAGAGAGGTGTGTGTATGTGAGACCCAGTATTTCTCTCGGGGCGTTTGGATGGCCGTAAAGAGATATCCGTCAAATAATTTAGTTTTCCTTCGAGTCATATATATTACATGCTCCATGCAGGATCTACACGCTCATATCGGCGCTCTCAACCTTCCAGAAGTGCTGCCTCTCCATTACTGGACAGCGTCAGTTGGACACCATTTCCTAGATGTCTACAGATCTTTTCTGCGCGGAAAAACTTCCTCATTATGAGTATTCGGCACAAACACGGCGAAATAAAAATTTCTTATCGCACTTTTTACTAACTGCAGTACGCCGTGTTTTCTTGGGGCGAAGGTTAATTTCTTGGCTGTAACAAGTACATTATATTTATATATAATACCCGAGTGAGCATCTTTCACTTCCATCAAGGCGGCTTATGACTACAAAATTTAGACTTCCTTTTCATTGGACATTGTATTTATTTCTGTCATTTTTTCCCTTTCATTCTTTTTTTCTTTCTTTCTTTCTTTCTTTTTTTCTTTCTACGGGCATGTTTTGGTGTATTTCGTCCTTTCCTTCATCCGGTCGTTTCTGCCTTATTCTCTTCAGTTTTTCTTCTTTTGCAAAGCGAGTGACAGGTACATACTGTGTATGTACAAGGTCGTTATGTTAAAGTGGTGTTACAGTTACTGTATTTTTTAATAATTATACATGGCTAATACACCGTGCATAGTGAGCCCACAAACTAGCCAATACAACACCCAGCAGTGAAAATGTCGGCAATTGTGGTACCCGTGAACCACTGGATAGTATGCATCGACTTGGTTGTAGAGGTTAGTAACCCAGATAACTACCATGCAACTACATACATTCACTAATATTTATTTATACATATTGGCCTGGATTAAACCCTGTTATTATGCTGAATAATGTCTTGATGGGATAACATTTTATCTGTTTAGGAAATGAAGTTATCTGTTTCAGGCCCCTTTCTTATACACAGATGGAGCTAAACTGGGCCAAACACCGCGTGGGCAATAATGTGAACAATGAACTGGATTCGAACCAGAGAACTGTTGGTCTAAATCTTAACAGAGAGCATTTGAGACCCCTTTTTGTCAGGAGATTTCCCGAAGATAACTGCGAAAGAGGAGAAAAGGCACGAAAAGAAGTAGGCTCACGATTGGCCGAAGCTTCATGAAATAACAATGCGATCGGTTAAAGGGCGACACGTGACCAAGCATAGTTTGGCGTCCGGATCAAACCGATTATTCATTTTGCGAATTTGTGGTGAGAAATAGCCCCATTATCGCTCGGCCAACGCTCTGCTTGATATATGTACAAAACGGTATTACACGGGTTATCTGCTTTGTTACCGAGGCCCTAGCGTGAAGATCCAATACACACGTCTCAAATGTTCTAGGATGGGACCCCATCTGTATAGACGCTAATTGTGTCGAGTATATCTGTTAAAGGGAAACTAACTTAAAGGCATGGTTAACTATTTTGATATGACGTCGCACAGACACAATTTGAAATATCACCCCCATCTTCTATACGTATCATACGAATCTGACTGTCTTTGAATTTTTGTCTCTGCGGTACTGTGTCTCAGGCTGCTTATAGTACCACGGCTATCATCATCATGATTCTTGCAGGTAATAGTGAGAATGAAGTCAGGAATCACGAAATTGATAGAACAGGAAGACATATCGATAACTATCTTATCATCAAATTACATCTGTGATTTTCCGTCGAAAGTCATGAGGACCATAGCCAATATCCCATGTACTTCATTTGTCGAACCTCCGTCGAGCCGGTAATATCGCTCGTTCCCCGAGTCATACGGCGACCGACAAACTAACCAGGCGTGATAGCCGCGAACGATAACCCATCAATCACCGACATTAATGGGTCATCGGGAAAGGAGAACCGGAAGTGACCCGCCATCTTGCTGTCGCGTGATACCTCCATCGAGGACACTGACAACTCGCGCATTCCTCGCAAATTGCTACCATTATTGGCCGTGATGGCTTACCATAGGGACGCAGAACTCTGCAGCCGGAAGGAAACTGTCCTCAAAGTGAAGCCAGGAAGCTCTGGTCCAGCTGAATAATGTTTTACGAGGAGGAGAATGGCGTCTTAGTCTCCGTCCAATAGAGAAGATATAGCTTTGATTTTAGCCATGGTGTCACTCCGGAAAAAAGCCATTCCCGTTTTCTGCTCAGAGGGACCCGGTAACTGTCAAATGGTTTATCCAGGTTATCAGTCGTTGTAGCGTCCCACTCCATAAACGGAATCGTAAATGACAAAATAACGATAACGACACAAAAAACGGCGTAATGATCTTCCGAGTTCTGTGTTATTTGGCCCCAGGAGTAATCCGCGTGCGCTCTGTCAGTATCGTATATCTTTCCCAATAACGCATCAGTTAACCTGTTAGATTCAAATAGAGCTACATATGTAAATAAACATTCACCTTTTACTATGTAGGCCATGTCCAATCAAGGTTTATTCTTTATTCCATGCCTCCGTTGATGGCACAGTGTCAGTGATCGCAAATAGACAATTTTCTGTTCGATTTACTTCTTTCGGCCTTGTTTTGAATTAATAACCGTTACGGCTTTAAAAACGCAATAATGGCTAAGATTACCTTTGTGACACAGCGATAAAGTATTTATATATGTGTGCACAAAAGGAATACTGCAGAGTTGCTGTCTGGTACCAGGTGTTTTTGTACTAATCTAATTTGTAAATCTGTGTTCCTAGACCGGTTCCAAAGCAGAATACATGTATACTCTAATCTACGCATTTCAAATTAGTAGGGTTTCCCAAAGCCACTCAATGTAAAGTCTAATGGCACGGCTGGTTCTCCCTTACATGAACACGATTCTTAGACATATACATGTAACCTATGCCCGAACCTTTCTAAGATATAATGGCATGAACTTTGACACACAAGAATATCCCAGTGAATCACAGGAGTACCATAGTGAATCACGTCCAACATAGAGTACTATTTTACTAGAAGAAATGTATAGAGCCAATGATCCGCTAGAAGAAATGCATAGAGCCAATGATCCGCTAGAAGAAATGTATAGAGCCAATGATCTGCTAGAAGAAATGTATAGAGCCAATGATCCGCTAGAAGAAATGTATAGAGCCAATGATCCACTAGAAGAAATGTATAGAGCCAATGATCCGCTAGAAGACATGTATAGAGAAATGATCCGCTAGAAGAAATGTATAGAGAAATGATCTGCTAGAAGAAATGTATAGAGCAAATGATCCGCTAGAAGAAATGTATAGAGCAAGTGATCCGCTAGAAGAAATGTATACAGCCAATGATCCGCTAGAAGAAATGTATACAGCCAATGATCCGCTAGAAGAAATGATTCCAGTTCTGGCACAATAGGCAAATATAGACTTGTGATGTTACTGGATAGACTATAGTGATGTCTCTAGATAGATCAGGTGTGTGTTATATAGGAGTATTATTGTTCATATGTTATGAGGTTGAGCGCG
>JAAUYG010165826.1_pt1 | contig 13590 bp, 10 predicted proteins | sample 7278091 | NCBI WGS metagenome assembly JAAUYG01 (sample SAMN14350201, study PRJNA611818) | marine sediment metagenome | isolation source: surface marine sediment (0.6m) | place: French Polynesia: Moorea | collected 2018-08
CGTTTGATTCCTAACTGACGTGAGCACGGGCTCGTTGCTAAGGTAACCATTATTAATGAAACAGGTGGATTTATTCCATAAATCCTAAGTCCGCAATTACAGGACCCGGCCGTAAAACCATTAGACTTTGACGTAGTAAAATACCTATAACTTTCGAACCAGAGGTCCGATTAACTAGCGGTAAAAACCGTCGGGCGGTCCGGGAAAGAGACTTTACCGTCCCGTCCGCCGGAAGACGACTGCTCGTCATACTAATTACGTACAGAAGGCGGAAAGGAGGCTAACATATTACAATATAAATTGGTGCGAATTTATCACTTGTCAACACTTTTATTCCAAGTCAAACCGTTATTTCTGTAGGTACCACGTTGGATCACCTCTGAAGAAGTTTGGTTTCAAAAACTCAGTAACTGTGGTAAGAAATGTTGACATATAACCACGCCCGATACGTTCATGGTAGCCAAAAAAAAAAGCCTCGTCAAAATTTTGAAAGTTAGCATCTAAATAACCATCATGATAAACACAAAGTAAAAACAAAGAAAACACTTATTTTTAATTATAGAGTCGACAACGAGAAACTTCTGAAAAACGTCTGAAAATCTTAACTGCAGAATAAGTAACGGTTTGAATTGTTTCCGATGTTAATACAAACTGGAATAATAATCAAAATGGGCCTGAAATATGGATAGCTCGAATGAAGTGTGGTCTCCAATTTTGTCTAATGTTCCCATAACCTTCAAACAGCACCGGGAAAACATGTACGTATTTATGAAGAAGTATAAAAATATTTGCTGAATCAGTACTAACAGTTGTTGCAAGTAAAAGTTAAATTTGATAAAAGTTTAAATGGTACGTGATAGTAGTGAGTAGTGTTTGCATAGTACACATATGCAATTGTCTTAGTTACTGTAGAACAATGCATGATATTTTTTATATCATTTGAGTCAGAGTAATATATAATTTTGTATAATGGCAGTCATCTCATTGGGAAAATGTCAGTACTTCTGAGATATATAGACAGACTACTGAGTTTACAATAATCTCTAATTAAAGATGACCTCGCCGTGATTCGAGTAAGGCCCTTCATGTGCATTATATGCCTGTGGTGCCCCAGTGCATATAAATTACCCATGTTACTAAAGGCGTTACATCAATTTACTAGTACCATGATTGCGCGATCATTTGTTAAAGCGAAAATGTACTCGTATATTTTCTACATGCTGGTTACTGTAGTACTAGGGTGATTTTCTGCATTCATTGTGCTCTGTGCTACCCTAAGTTGCTGCGTCAAAAATAAACATAATGCCGTTCCATAAAATTTGGCATTAATCTGCTTGACAGTTTCTTGTTTTTTTTTAAAGGCACATTTTACGGACGGACGACGGCGCCACGACATTAGCAGAGACAGATGACATGACAGTGCTGTCGTAGTCGTGTTTCTATGACTCGGTAAAGGGACATTCCCAACTCTGTACCTTGGCTACGTTTGGCACATTTTAGGACCGAGTCCCCTCGAGCACAGATGTCGGCGGTATGGTATTGATCGCTGCCATCGTCTGCTTTGTTGTTGAATCGCTGAGAGCAGCCAGTGACGCCGTTGCCTGGGTTGGTGCCGTATTCCCATGATTCTGGGGAAATGGATCAATATCTGTGACCACTCCAAGGCATTACATTGACTGCAATCTCCCGCTGTCTCCTGTGTAGTATTTTATTCCATCAGAATCTTGGTGTCCACACATTGGGTACGATCTGTTATATGTGGCCCAATATCCGTCCAACTATCCTCTGCATTCTGAAACAGATTAGCAAGAAGGGGACGTGGAATTCTTATGTGATAGCAGCTTAACTTCAGGCTCGTCGTGCACATTGAATTCTCCGGAATTTGAAGGCGACTATTGGAAATACGTTATGCAGCCATTTGCAGATCTAGGAGCCATTGTCGGAGTGGTGCTGTGCCCTCTTTTGGTCGTTCGGTCGGGTAGGTTTAATCCGTATATGTCGGGAAGTGATCTTATAATGGCAATAAATACTGTCCATAATGAAGTGGTTTTAATAAAGTGCATATTTCGTGTGGTAAGATGTAAGAATTGTCGGAAACATGAAGTCAGTGTTAATGGGTGTATTTTTTTCAGTTTCGTAGCTCCTAATTCAGTACATGAATTATGGCTGAGTGTCCTGCTTCCAGCGGTCTGTCGAAATCGAAATTTATTATCGTTTCTAATTTGCAGATTCTAATTCTAATTCAAGTATTCGTTTTATACTATGTCTACGTTCACGTATCGTAGTGGGTGGGTGGTGGTCGCAGCCGCACTGGCCAATAACACTTAATGTCTTCGAACCTTCCAGTGTTCTCGGCCGAATACCGAGTTGTGTCGGACGTTGATGACGTCACGTCCGCAGACCGGCGGGGCGGGAACTTGACGTGTTTCGAGTGTGTTTGGAGTGAACACGGCCAGAAATGTATTGATATGGAGGACGAAGATCTCCCCTATATGCCATACCGGCAATGTGATGAGGGCGAATATTACTGTTTGGTGAGGCACTATAGGGCTTTTATGTGAGACGATATATATACTAGACCCATTTACCATCCTGCCAAATATATATACTCAGCTCAGGCCAGCTCAAGTAAACTATGGTTTTGTGCGGAATCTGTGAATACTTGACTTGTAAGATTACTTCTAGCTACTTATAAAATCCATTTGTGGTCTGGAGTCTCACGGACAAATAAATTCATGCATTCATGGAACATGGGTTCGAACCCGTTCTTTAATTTGACATTTCTTTCTTATGGATGTGATTTACTTGAACCTCATTTAGACTAAAAAAAATTAAAGTGTCTGGTTAATTGCAGTCTTCAACCGTCACCCTCAATCTTATAGTAGTCTTCTGTGGGTTTTTTTTTAGAACACAAGGCAGTACATATAAATGTTAATTGTATTTATAATATTTCAGGCTGAAAGATACTCTGTAGAGGGTAATTTAACCACATTCACCCGGAAATGTGCCAGCACGTGCGAAGCTGGTTGTGAAAGCACCTACCTCTACGTCATAGAAAAATGCTTTGATTGTTGTCGCACGGACTTCTGTCGGGGCGAGGCCACGCGCGTGTCCCATACATGTATGTCACCGATCGCTCTGGTTCTGTGTCTGGTACTGACGCATTGGCTGCTCCAGAAGCACTGAGCATGGCGGCCAATGATGCATCCGGACTTTGTCGCACGAAGCCCTTGGCAGGATCGCCGCGTGATTCAGGGTGTCCAAGAAAGACTCAAATTAACAGGGCCGCTCGACAGTACTCAAGTCTAAGTCATGGGTTACGTGATTAATATGAGCTAAAAAAAAATTAATAAGCTTTTTCGAGAACATCACGTGCCGATGGCATTATAGCGGGAAAACCTGCCAGACTTATGGAAGCCGATTCTCTTACCGTTTTCGGCTGGTCAGAAAACGGTAATAGCTGCAGGCAAGACAGGTTTTCCGGGTGAGCTGCACTGGCAATGGGGTTCTTGCATTGTATGTAAAATAATAATTAATGCAAGAAACGCCTGGAGAAACTGGACCATGTGCGGCCGGGTACGTCGTCTTAAAGTCACGTGATCCATGATATTTCACCGAGTTATTTATTATATATAGTATATATACATATTACGTATCGCTATTATCATTATTAATTATAATTAGATCATGAACATAAGGTAGATGATCCGGTCTGGATTTGAACACCATTTATGCACAATGCGCAGCTATAGACTCGGGCAGGGTCAATTTGTTGACTCATGAACGACTCACGACGTCACACCAAATACATGTACAATGCATTTACGCAAAGAGAAGGTACTTTCCTAAAAAAAATTGTTACGTACTATCAATAGAACTGTTCTGTGTTTTGTGTGCATGCATGAAAGACTGAATCGCAAGGATTGTATTGGGAGAGCTTGAACGGATATAAGCTAAAACCTGGTGTGTATATACATAGCACGTATTTTGTGTCTCTGTCGTATTCAGTTTGGCATAGATCAACTAGAGACTTTACATGTACTTGTGTTTATGGATACACTGTTTATCAAATAAAATTTGTATAAAGAAATGCTAGCTTGTATAGTACACTGGTGTCCTGGTTGGTGTTCGAACGTTACGATAGTATACGTGTTTATCCACATCGACTCTCGTGCATCAGACCACAAGTCCCCAAATTTAAAAGAGGGACACGTGACTGCATATACTACCGCGTGACTTTCTGGAAGAAACAGGAAACCTCCATCTTTCTTGATGATGTGGTTATACGGCTTATTTTAGGCATAGAATTTACAAAACTGTCACAAAAAAATCTTCCCGCCATCCGACTGTTCTTCGTCCGAGATTAAGGATACAAAATGGCATGCCACAGTTGCCAAGCCTTTTTTCACTTTAATAGGACGTTAAGATGGCTATATACTGCCGTGTTAAAATTATAGTATTCACCACGCATTACTTAGAGCCAGCTTATGTCTGAAAAAAAAAACGCCTCAAGATCAAGCAAATCTTCAAGGCCGCATGTTCAGTACTCGGATAGGAAACGCCGCAGATCAATAACATGGTACCGGTTACTTAATTGATTCCACCACTCTGGGTGTGATTCACTGTGGGTAGTGACAGCTAGCTCGGTAGCAGTAAGGCAAGATTTTTAGAAACATATTGATTCGGTAATGTTCAGATTGGCCTTCAGTTTCTTCCTACGAGATACTGTCATGTTTAATAGATTGTGTTTTACCGCTGCTTCAGGGACCGCTGACCGTGGCTCTGGCGTCGGTGCGTCATCCGTAAAACGCCTCTCCTCAGAAAACGTAGTCACACTATTATATAAACGCAAACGTTTATGGAAGGGTAAAAAAGTTACCTGCCCTGTTTCCAGATTTTTCCCATCTTCTTAAATTTCGTTTTTATTCCTATGTTTTTTTCTTCTTTTTTTTTTGTGTTTGGAATTTGCAATTTTGGTTTATTATGTAAAGGTTATACATGCATACATGTACCAGTACATAACATTTTAAAAGTTTCAAGGTCATTTTTGGGGTAATCGATCTACTTGGCGATTTTTTTTCCCAGAAAATCAATTTTCAAAATGCAATGGAACAAAGTTATTTGTATTAATTGCAGTTTTGATTCTCTTCCAACCGAGTCGTCAACACAAAAGTTATAGAAAATAAATTTTAAAAATTAGGAATCACCGAAATTTCACATTGTGGGCAACTGGATCTCACATCGAAACGTACGGAAATCTGTGCCCCTGGGTGAAGGTAAGGGACATGTATGTGGGGTCATTTGGGGGTCATTCGATGTACTATTTCAGCAGAGGGATCTGCTATACGTCTATGTTAAAATCGACCGAAACACTGATATGGAAATTCGGGCATTGCCAACGTGTACGCTGTCGATCGATGTCTCAATTTTATTTCGGGGTTCATTTGGTGCTCAGAAGCTTCGCCTCAATCGTAGAGGAGAAATTGTTTGGGCCACATGGGCAAGGGAATACTGTACACGAAGTTCGTTTGATTTTCGAGGTCCCATTGTCAGTTTGGGGTCATTTGGTTCAGTTTTCAAAATTGGCTTTATATCTCAGAAACCTTCACTTGTAGATCGAAGCGGATGGCAGTTTGGATCTTGGAGACAGTTGTACACTGTGTACCCAGTGTATCAGAAAAATTTGAATTCCGAGGTTTCAAGGTGTCACTCGGTTTACTCGGAAACCATTGCATGTAGAGTGAGCCTGGCGCAAATGTGAGTCTTGGAGGTAAGGTACACAGTATTTCGGGTAGTTTTACTTCTGGGGTTCAAGGTCAATTTGGTCATTCAGTCTACCTTTTCAAAAGAAGAAGAAGAAGAAGAAGAAGAAGAAGAAGAAGAAGAAGAAGAAGAAGAAGAAGAAGAAGAAGAAGAAGAAGAACGAAGAGTGAACTGGACCAACGTTTGAGCCAACAGGAACAGCTGGACACTGTATCAGGTACATTGACTTCTGTGATCTTAAGTTATTCTGAGGTCATTTGGTACATTTTTTGAAAATTGGGTTGTAACTCAAGAGCAGTTGCCTGTAGTCTAAAAGTGAAATGGATGAAATTGGTGAGGTCCACTGTGCACGTTATCTCAGACATCTAAGGTATCGTCGTTTATTTTCAAAATTAGCTTGCATCTCGTAAACCAACACCCATAGAGCAAGATCATAGTAGTAGCGCAGCCATAGAGACAAATCTACCCAGTATACTTTAGACTTGGTCCTGGGTCAATTAGAGATCATGTGGTGCGCTGTTTGAAAAATGACTCGTACCCCGGGAACCATCATTCATCGGCGAATTTCGGGGCTTTAATAAGAGGTACGTGTATACCAAATTGTGTGGTGGATAACCGCCATATCTTCAGACAATTTGTTCTCTTTTTTTTTTTTTGTTGTTGTTGTTGCAAAAAAATGCTGATTTTTGAATTTTTAAATAATGTTTTTTTGCCTTTTCGTTAACATGGAACCCCATGGGAGGGAACATTTCAAATCGTTACTCCACTCATAGTTTTCGACAGGCTTCGACCAAAGTTAATAAGAAATACCCTAGTGATGGGAAAATACTGGCTGATTAATTTTCTTGGCGATCCGACCATGATCAATTTTTTATTGGACTATGTGACATTTTTCTTAACAGTACCATGTGGCTGGAAATTTAAAACGCAACTCTTAAATTTTCCATTCGATTTCAGCCAAACTTGATGGGAAATATCCTAGTAATTGGCGAACATGGGTATTGCATTTCTTGGCAATCTACCAAATATTAAAAATTTTATTCATGAAATTTTAATATGGGAAATCCCAAGATGTGAAGTATTCAATTTGAGGTCGTTTTCACATTTAGCCGTGCCACAAGCGGCTAATCATAGGGCGAAGCGACGAAAATTTACGACTCGTGATAGTATGTAGGATACTTTTAAAATTCATGTCAGATTTGTTGAGGTCATTTGGTGCACTTTTCATCATTTCCGATGTTAATGTCTCAACTGTCATATTTACTGCTATCATCAAGCCGAGTGCCAATGTCCATGGACCTCTTGTTTAGCTCTGCTTGTGTTAAAACACAAGAGTTTCTGTCGTCACGCGAGCGTCTGTCTTTTGTGCGATATGGTTTCGTTTACGTTAACATGGGACCCTATGGGAGCGAATATTCAAAACGCTAATTCTCCACACCGTTTTCTTCTGATTCTAACCAAACTTTATGATAAATATATTAGTCATCGGCGGCGGAGGGTGGTGCGTGTATGTGTGTGTGTGTGTGTGTGTGGGGGGGGGGGGGTTATAGGCGATTACCTTTGGGCGATCTGCCAAATTAAACAAAAACAAATAACAGATATGACACTTTGAAATATAAGACTATGGGGCTAGAAATTTAAAAACGCTATTCTTCCTACCGTTACAGTTTTCATCCGATCTCATCCAAACTTTATGAGGACATTCCACGCAATGGGGAAATAGTGATACAATTTTTGGTCACTTTTGATTTTTCTCAATACAGGAAACTGATGCATATCGGGGTTGGGAATTTCAAAACGCTACTGTCTCCGGGAAACTTTAGGACATTTATATTTACCATTTAGGAAATGCTTTTCTTTGCAATCGACCATCACGTTTTGTAGCACTTTGCAATCTGCAATTGTAACATGGGAGTCAATGCTAAAATCCCTAAATGTTGAATATCTGGAAAGCAGCTGATTGTAGAGCGAAAAGAAAGAAAATTTGTGACTCCTGTCAGAAAAGCTTCTCTTTCATAAAACTTTAATGACGTCTTTACATTGGCTAGGAGGCCTACATATAAGAGAGCAGCCTCCCCGTGGTGCACCCAGGGTACGTATCAGGTCTTGTCGGACATTTTGTTCAGACTTGGCCTGATAGCGAATGCTCTCACACAGTGCAGTGCAGTGCTTATAGACTGTATAGCGACTTAAATTGACGTTGTAATCGTTATCACCTGTTTTGGCACGGTATATGACCCTTTTGGTGTTGACGTGCCGTTAAACTTTTATAACACTCACTCACCTACATATAAAGACTTTATGTTTTGTGAAACGGAGCTGGCCTTAAGAATGCACATGTATGCAGGGCTTTTCAGATCCCGCTGTTCGAGTTCAATTTGAGGTTAATTAATTTGGTGCACTTCACAAAATTTCCGATGTTCAGCTTTTTATGGAAAGTATGATAACTTGGGGGGGGGGGGGTACAGACTGTTACGTTTTTGGCAATATGCCAATTTAAAAATTTTCATGGCACTGCAATTAATCTCAACACAGGAACATATAAGGGCCTGGGAATTTCAAAACGTCACCCCTACAGTGTTCACCCGATCTCAACCAAAATTTTCGAGGAGATATTGGCGAACATTGTAGAATAAGCAAGCTGTTACTTTTCTTGGCAATAGGCCAAGTTTTAAAAATTATGTGGCATTTTGTGACTCGTCGTCTTAACCCATGTATATGTGGGGGTACTTTTCATGTCCGATTGTTTGAGTTCAGTTTGGGGTCATTCGGTGCACTTTGCAAAATTTCCGATATTTGTAGATTTTCAAAAGGCTATATACTGCTGCCACAGTTTTCATCCAGTTTCAACCAAACTTTACGGGAATGACAGTATGCTAATCGGGGGGAATACAGACTACTACATGTACTTCTTTCGGTAACTTACCAAATTTTAACACTTGACACTTTTATCATTTTTTAACACAAGACAGTGGGGCTGACAGCTTCAAAACACTACTCTTACGACAGCTTTCATATGATCTCAGCCAAACTTCATGAGGACATTGCTTAGCATGCGGGAATACAGGCTTATTTTGATTACTTTTCTTGTAAACGACTAAGTTCTGCAAATTTTGTGGCACTTTGAAATTTTAATGGCACTGGAGTCAATGGGAAAATCCTAAAATGCTGAATATCTTAAAAATTTTGACATTTTCTGACTCCTGGTCTTATGAACATGCAGATGTAGGATACTTTTCATGTCCAGCAGTTTGCAAATTTTCTGATGTTAAGGGCAAATCCTTAAATCTGAAATATCTACAAAGTGGTGTATCCTCAAACTTTGTGGAAAGTATGATAATGAGGGTGAAATAGAGGCTATTAGGTTTTGGGATAAGTCACTTTTAGCAACATTTACTGTAAATTCATTAATATTCATGGAGATGAACATTTGCGTTTTTGAGCAAAACCTTGTTCACAGGGATTAATTAATATATGCACTTAGCTAAGGTCTTGTTAATTATCTAGGTACATGAATTATGTTTGCGGGTATTTATTTTTTTGAATTAAAGATGGTCATGAATTTCGCCAAATAAATCCTTCCCAAACAGTACATGTAATAGGGCTCTACATGCGTCCAAATAACTTAATAATATGCTGTGTCACGCATCCCTTTTTATTGCTTTTTTCTGTGTCCCATGTCATTTCTTATAGGAATTTTACTTCGTCAAGTCACTTTTTATAATATTTTTATATATGTATTATATTATAATTATATTTTATAAGACTTTCATGTCGATCTTCGTCTTCTATAAAATTTTGATGTTGATTCTACAATTTTTATAAGATTTGACGTCACTTTCTACAGTTTTTATGAACGCTCACGTCGGATTCTACAACTTTTAAAGTGGCCGTGTCACACTTCGTTTTTTACCCATGTCGGGCCCTAGTAATGACTTTAGAGTATTCATTAGATCCCTCCATTTAGCAATTCCCTCCAGGATGACGGTTGGGAAGCAGTATTTTCTTCGTGTAGTGGTGACTAAGTAATAACCATAGGGGTTACCATCGCAGGGTTACTATCTCAGCTTTGCCTAACAGGCAGTGCGTGTCTAGCAGTACGTGTTTCTGCAAAACACGCGAGCAAAATATCTGACCCTGATTGGACGTCTGAAGACCATGCGGATGTGAAGACCGCTATGCAAGATTGACACCACAGAAGCTTTCATTTTCAATGTGATATTTTTTATTGATCAGTACTTACTTATACATGTATAAATGTAGTTTACATATTATACACATCGTCAGATCTAATAGCCGTGATAAAGCACACACTCGCTCACACACATCGGTGTACACCATACAACAGCTTCTCATACTCATTCACTTTTTCAACACATCTGCCATACATAAACATGGACCTTAATGTACCATACCATGCTCTCTCTTACATTAACACACAATCAGCTTTTCAATACTTTTGTACCATATGCATTGTCAAGCGTTGCACCGTTGAGCTGATAATTTATTTTTATTTGCAATACAGCCACAATTAATTGGACACTGCATTTGTTACAGGTAAAGCTCTGGCCAGATATTGGTATTTGTTCTGCTGCAAGTCAAAATCAGTATGGTCTGTTCAATTTCCATATGCAGGAGATCAGCTGATACATACATGTATGCATGGACATCTCACGCATATGTACATGTATACAAATACATGCTCCATTCATTGATTCAGAAAAAAATCATTTCGTACAAGAAATATGGGCTTTTTTTAACTTTTAAAGGAACAGTGACAAATGTTGAGGACTATTTGATTATTACACTGTGTTACTAAGACAAATAAATTGCTGTACATAATGAATGCAGGCTATTACTGTGAACATTAGTCAAAAAATCTAGCCTAGTGGAACTGTTAAAGCAATTCTCTTGCATTCTACCAGTCACAAAAGTTGTATCCTTGAAAGTACGGAGACATGGGAAACTTCCAATGACAAACCAACTTCCGTTTTGGTACTTGTCAACAATGGTTGAGAACATCATATATATATACCTGGTGCAATGGTCGACCAAAATAATACATAATATGCAGTATTAATGTTTAGCCGGAACAATATGAGTGACACAAAGTAGGCCATATGGTTTCCTGGCAGCCTGTGTAGCTCTATGTAAACTGACACACACACACTCCTGGCACCACTGCATACATACACCACTGCATACATACACCACTGCAAACATACACCACTGCATACATACACCACTGCATACATACACCACTGCATACATTCCAGTTTCATACCAGCACTGATGATACATGGTACACAAGGATCACACACTTAGATGACCTATGATATGACACTGCAGGATAAAATTTACAAACCTTTCAGAGTTAGAAATGACAAAAAACACACAAATACATATCGCAAGCTCAAAAACCATTAATACCTGAGGTTTTAAGCATTCAATTAGGGCATTGTTTGACTAATGTCAGTAATCACCTTGGCAACCATGGTCTTTTCCATGCTTAAGATCGTTGGCGGATTTAAGATTTTTGAAGAATCCGGCCCCTTGGAGTTTAATCCAGGCCTGGAATTTCACATACTGAATACACAGACCATAGCATGCTATACAGATTGTTACTCTTCAATTGTAGTTCTTAGGGGATGTTTTCCATGACTGGACAAATTCATTACCAATTGTATATGTATTTAGATGGTTATTATATCAAATAAAAGAATACATCTCCAGAGACACCTATATATGTAGGATGATGATGGAATAAAGCAGGTTTAAACCAAAACAGAAACTTTTAAGTTAATTGACAGAAAGTTTGAAGCATCAAACAATGCCCAAAGTCTGCGCACTGTGGAATAAATCTTGTTGGTTTGGAAGGAATAGCTTAAGCAGAGTGATACTGCCCTTAGAATTGCTTTTGAAGTGTCAAACATGCAAAACCTGTCAGGGTCAAACAACCAAAATGGTATTTCATGAAAGAAAGAAACTTGTTTTCATAGGACTATGAATATTCATGACCGAGATCTTCACACTGAATGGAATTTTCCACTGGCCCTACGGGGTATCTGGTTGTCATAGCAACAGTGATATGTACATTCGCTAATCCTTGGAATGATTACAGGTAATCTGGATTTATGTTTCTGTGGCAACATGTTATTTTACAATACCCTCATCACATGTTGAGGAAACAATGGGGTGAGGGGGGTGGGGGTAAGAACATGATGATGTAAACAGGACAAACCTCACATGTTAGAAAACAGTAACACACACAATGTACAAGGTTCACTGTGAATTTATGAGCAGTATACAGACTCCGATAAATTAGGACTACAGTGGCCCCCCTCTAAATAATGACACCCTTCAGCCAAACAATTATACTACTAGTATTATTATTACTTAGTGCTTATTTTTAGAGCGCCAATTCCCATATACAATGGTAAATTACAAAAGGTTGAGATTTAGCAGCCATACGCTTTCCTAAAGAGGTGGGATTTGAGAAGTCTTTTGAATGTTTCGACAGTTTTACAAGTTCTCTATTCAAATGGTAGTTCATTCCAGAGTTGAGGAGCTGCTACTGAGAATGCTCGGTCTCCAGCCGTGTGCAGATAATTCTGTCCTTATTAGAGTGGTGTCCTTTGGTCAGAGGGACCATCAAACACATTCATAGTACTTGCTGTCAGGAATTTGTATCCTTTATAGAGGGGTAGCCTCTCTAGCGAGTGTCCTTTAAGAAAGGGACCCCTGTATTCCATTAAAAGTATGGGGGGGGTGGATCTGAAAATTTTTGACCTCCCCTGGCGACATATTTCAATTATTTTTTAACCCCCCACCAACATATGAACAATATATTTCAATTCCTCTCGCAAAACACATATGTACAGTGATGTATCGTTCTGTACTCCCCCATTGAGGTAGCCTTTAAAGAAAAAAAGTTTATAAAAAAAGGCCAAGAAGGTCACCTTTAGCGGTTTAGAACAGTAAGACCCTGATACATTAAAGCTAGATTTTGTTCATTTCAAGTATATAAGAAGCAGTCTTTAGAGATGTGGTCTAACATCAAACAATCAATCTAGGCACTGCGGGTATATAACATAAATATTATGATTGCACAGTGTTGGGCAGTAAACCCTACCCATCGGCGACAGTCACTGGATTGATTTGAGGACATTGCCACTGATTGTTAGAGACTATCATTAACTTTAAACTACAATGCTTTCCCTATTAGTAGGGGTACACATGGGTTAAAATTGAATCGACCGAATTGCCCGAGCCGGCCATTTTGGCAAATCGATCTAGCGAACCAACCAAATTCTTATCTTGCGAGACACGATCTGCACTCCTCACTAAATAGCCATTAGCAATGTGGTGCTACTGTTAACTGCTGACTTGTGAGCCAGCCCACCTATAAAACTGCGATCTGGTGAGCCAGTCCCTCGCTAATATAGCGATCCGCGGCTTGCAGTTGCTTACAAATTCCGATCTGCTGAGCGATGTCTGTTATAGATTGGTCTATGTCTAGACCATGGCTGTTAAAGATTGATCCGCGACTAGACCGTTTCTGTTAAACAGTGATCTGCAACTCACCATGCCTGTTACATGGTTCATACAGGCAAGGTCATATTAAATTCAAGGCCTTTCAATCCAAAAAAAGAAAGCTTCAAGGACTTTTCCAGGATAATTTTTACCGGCACGGAGCTCTTCCAAGGATACTAGAACACAAGAAATTTAGGACTAAATTTAATGTATGCAATCTTTTCATAGGGAAACAAAGGATAAAGAGCAGAGCAAGTCCATGTTCATTTAGGACCAAAATAATGCACATATAAG
>JAAUYG010124155.1_pt1 | contig 13586 bp, 3 predicted proteins | sample 7278091 | NCBI WGS metagenome assembly JAAUYG01 (sample SAMN14350201, study PRJNA611818) | marine sediment metagenome | isolation source: surface marine sediment (0.6m) | place: French Polynesia: Moorea | collected 2018-08
CGGAGGAGTATTGGGGGCAACAAATTCATTAACGGCGATCGCAAAGGTATCGGATACGGTTTCATTTCCAGTATCAGTCGCGGTAACTGTAATTTCCAACTCAGCAACATCACCTGCTGCGGGAGTACCACTGAAAGTGCCTGTGGCTGTATCAAAGGTTAACCAGGCTGGTAATTCGCTACCATCGGCTAAAGTAACCGAGTAAGTTAAAGTATCTCCTTCATCCGTATCAGCAAAGGTGTCTGCAGGAACAGTCAAGCTAAATTCACTATTTTCTGTAGCTGTATCATCTGCTATCTCATTAACTAATGTCGGTGGAGTATTGGAAGATTCGGTATTTCCACCTAAATTAAGAGTTTCACCAGTTAAATCAAAAGTTCCTTGTCCTTCTAAGATGATTGGTGTTCCATCAGAGATGTCTCCGACAACATCAAAAGTGAGATCGTATAGTTTGGTTTTTCCATCAGGATATCCAATGCTATTTGCCGTAAGCTGAATCTCTTGATCAGTTTGTTCATTAGAATCATTTGTATTTTCTGGCTGATCTAATTGAAATCCTGTTGTTACTATCGGTTCAAGATTGAGAACATTAAAACCAAGACCATCATCTATAATTTGAGGCTGTAATGTGGTTGAGTCATAGTGCAGGCGCAAAGTTATAAAACTAGCTGGTGTAGTAGCATCGCCTTCTGCACGTTCTACTTCATGAAAAACGCTGACTGTAGCTGTCTGAGGTTGACCCTCAACAATAGGATTAAGCTCTAATTCTGCGCTGACGATTTGATTTGGCATAATTTTAGTTCTGGTTAAATTACAAAGTGTTGTGTGTAAAGTTGAGAGAAGGAAAATTTAGCAGCGAAAAAAGGGCAAGCCTAGTTGGGAAAAACTAGACTAAACCCTTCAAATTCGATTTATGCGAAATCGAAATTATCGGTTGTTAGATCTTCAGAAGATTGGATAGCAAGAGTACTATCTGCACCAAGAGCTAATTCAAAACCTGAATCAGTAGTAGAGATGGACAATTCTTCAAAGCTAGTGAAACCAAGACTAGAATCGAGAACAATTTTGTCGACCGCCTCAAAATCTTGAATTGCGTCGTTACCACTATTAAGTCCAAAGTTAAAGACATCTTCGCCAGCACCGCCAATCAAAATGTCGTCGTCAGCACCACCGTAGAAAGCATCATTACCCGCATTTCCAGTAAGCTCATCGTTACCAACACCACCAATAAGGGTGTCATCTTCATCAGCACCCATTAGAGCGTCATTGTCATCAGTACCGTTAAGGTATTGACCCAATATGTCGGACTCAATATCCGATCCTGATGATTCACTTACTTCTGGTTGGAAAGTTTCAATAAAACTACTAATTTCTGCACCAGTAGTACGAGTAGCATCATCGGAGATCAAACTCAATCGCTCAGCGAGTATTTCAACACTTGCTTCAGGAAACTGACTATTGAGGAAGGCTAACTGAATATCCTGTACCGATGCTTCGCCATCACCATCAATATCCAGCATATTGTTTTGGGCAGTTTCTAGATAATCGGCAATATCTTCTCCAGTAGCACGAGTAGCATCATCGGAGATTAAACCCAATCGCTCGGCAAGTATCTCCACACTTGATTCGGGGAACTGACTATTAAGGAAAGCTAATTGAATATCCTGTACTGATGCTTCGCCATCACCATCAATATCGAACTCGCGACGAGCAATATTTAATTCGTAACCAGCATTTTCTTCACCGACGACGTAAGCATAAATTTCGCCACTTTGTTCGCCAAAGCTAACTGATTCGGTATTTCTCTCTGCATTGGCTGCCGAACCGATTAAATTGCCTTCCGCATCAAAGAGATGGAGATCTAAGTTACCAGGATTATCGGAAGTAATGGTTACTGCATTGGGACTAAGGGCAGTATTACGAACTGCATTAAAGACAAACCAGTCACCACCAACAGGAATGCTACTAGCTGCGGTATTGTTGGTGATTTCAGCTACATTAGCAGGAATGTCATTAGCGTCCATGGTTAAACCAGTAAGAGAAAACTCGTCGTTACGAGCGATCGCGCCTAGTTCGGTGGCTTTACTAAAGGTGTCATTACTTTCGTCGTCTGCTTCTTGGCTATCTTGAGGAATTTGTGTTAGTTCGGGAGCATCAAGAACTAATGCGTATTCGGGGTTGGTTTGTCCAGAAACCTTGATTAGATAGTCTCCTGCGGGTTGAGCATCTAGGGAGATACTTTCGTTATCGTCATCAGTGGCGGAAGTGGCGATCGCAGTTGACAAGTCTCCTTGGCGATAGAGTTCTAGGGTTAGATCTCCTTCAGCGTGAGCAAATTCAATTCCCACACTGGCTTCTGCCGTGCCATCGGTAGGTAGATTAAACTCGAACCAATCTACATCGCTATCGTTATCGATACTCAAATCGGTAAGGCTAAAGTCGATATTTAATTGTTCTAACTGGTAGGGAGTGCTAGGACTATCGGTAAAGTTGGCACTACGAGTACCATCAGTACTGTTGCTGGTTTCGGTAGGATCTTGATAAACCAAACTACGATAACTGCTATTGGCAATACCTCTAGCAAAATCATCCCAAGCATTATCCGCCAAGAAACTAAATTGACTTTCGCTGTAGTCACCGCGAACATAATAGCTGTTGGGCGCAGGTAAATAAATACCAATACCGCCGTAACCCAAGCCATCTACCTGATCGATTACAGTGGCATCTACTTGAGCGATAACTTGACTGGCTGCATTTTGAATCGAGGTGGCGATCGCATCATTGTTAGCAATACTCTGCATAAATCCTTGGAGATCCCGTTCATCAGGTAGTTGCCAATCGTGTTCGGGAGAAGCGTTACGAGCTTCGATAATACCCTGCCAATCTGCATCGCTGGCGTTGTTCAGCACCGTCAAAGCAAAGTTATCGATTGCCGTTTTTAGAGTTTCAAACTCACTAGTTCTAACTGCTGATTGGGTATAGCCACCATTGTAAAATTCATCGTAGGACTCTACTACCGCCTGAGCTAAATCTTCAGGATCGATATAACCATTGGTATCGGCTAGTTGTTCTAACCAGCCAGTATAGTCCCAACCGTCTCCTGGTTCGATTTGTTGTGAAGAAACTACGACATCGGTCAAGCTAGAGAGATCGTAGCCAACTTCGGCTAATGCCATCAAACAAGCATCAAAGCCAACCATACCCAGACTTTCTCCTAGATCGGCAGCACTAATGGCTTGAGTGACATCATCAATGCTGAGGTTGTCGTAGTCATTGGTTTCATCCCAAGAAATTCCATCCAAACCACCACCATGATCCCAAACGACCACAGAATAGTTTTCGGCGGTGTAGTTTTCTTTACCCCAGTTGATAAACTCAGTCAGACTTGCTGCTTCTCCCATATTTACTTCACCGATAGACTGTAAATCGCTGGTGACTTGATAGGGGTTGTAGTCTGGAGTAATTAAACCGCGACGAGTATCAGTCCAACTATCAGAATATTCGGTACTGCGATCGATTTGAACCACAACATTAACGCCTTCTGGAAGATTCATCGCTGCTTCCATCTCGTTGATGTCGTCCATTCCCGCAGCGTCTAAATTGTTATCGGCATTGATGTAGACCATCACTGTCCAGTCATCAATACCGTTATCGTCTGCTTGTGGTGGTTTTTCCTCTTCGATTATTTCTAAGCTAGGAGTGTCAATAGTGAGATGATATTCAGGATTGGTGTCTCCTGCATAACCATATACTTTGACAAAATAATCTTCCCCTGCGATCGCATCGGGAATAATTACATTTTCAACATCATCAGTACTTTCAGAGTATCCTTCTAGGACAAGATTGCCATCTTCAATACGATAAACCTCTAAGTCTAAATCGCCCAAGTCATGTTCAAAATCAATGCCAACGTTAACCAAACCATCGGTTTCGGTTTGGAATTTGAACCAATCATCGTTGCTAGCGGTGTGGATACTGAGGGATTCAGCGGTATCGGCAAACAGTTCGGCTGTCGAGAAAGTACCGCCTAATGTCCGCAAATCAAAGGCATTGTCGAGGTTATCGTTAGATTCATAAACATCTGCTGCTATGCCTTGGCTACCAGCAGTAGTTGCCTGTACTTCCAGACTGTATTCGGTAACGGAATCACCAAAAGGTACAAAGCCTTCAGTACCTTCAAACTGATAATCATAGTTAAAGACTTTAACCGCATATTCTCCAGCAGTTAAACCTTCAAGAGAAATATTTTCGCTATCACTAATACCATCGGAACTTCTTAGTAAGCCATAGTCATCATGTAGTTCGAGGTCGAGATCGGCAGCATTACCATTGAAGTCAATCTGAACATAGTCCCCTGGTTGAGCGTCTTCGGTTAATTCAAACTTAAACCAATCTTGATTGCTTTCGACAATGATGAGATCTTCTAGAGGCTGTCCAATTTTGTCGGTAATATCGATCGCTTCTTCGATAGTGTCGTTGGGTTCTGATTCATCATCTCGGAAGCTGTCTTGAATGTTTTCTGGAGTATTAAAGGTGAGGTCGTAGTTTGGATTGCTAACTCCATCGTAGCCGTATACCTCGACATAGTACGTGCCAGGATTTTGATTGTATAAAGTTACGGTTTCACTATCGGTAACGTCATCAGAAATATCGATTTGATTACCTTGAGCGTCGTATAGCTTGAGGTCAAGATCTCCTGCTTCGTGATTGAAGTCAATTGTGACATTGTGCTCGTCACTTCCTGTCTGACTGATTTCAAATTTGTACCAATCAGGATCTTCGGTAGCAATAGCTAGGTTAGTAAACGAGTTACGCTCGGGATCGTTACCTTCTAATAAACCAAAATCTGTAGCATCTTGACGGGTATCGTTCTCTTCATAATTATCATCGCGATCGCTTTCTCCTACTAAGCCTGGGGCATCGATTAATAAGTCATAGTCATTGGTTGCACCGTTATAACCGTAAACATTGATAAAGTAGTTACCAGCTTCGACATCTTCTAGGTTAATAAATTCGCCGTCAGTAATGCCGTAAGAACCATCAACTAGTTGATTGTTAGCGTTGTAAAGTTCGACATCCAAGTCCCCTTCAAAATGAGGGAAATCTATGGTGATACCGTTACCAGCTTGTCCTGTTTCGGGAAGGATAAATTTAAACCAGTCCGTATCCCCTTCGGTGATATTTAAACCTTCAATGTATTCACCGACTTTGGGTGTTAGATCGGCAGCAGTTTCAAAGAGATCGTTTGATTCGTAGCTGTCTCCTTCAACTAGAGTTTCTGAAGCAATATTGAGGTTTAGACTATAGTCGTCGTTACTCGCTCCCCCGTAGCCATATACTTCGACTAAATAATCTCCTGCGGGTAAGGCATTAAGACTGATGATTTCTTCATCGCTAGTACCACCAGAATAGTATAGAGGATAATCTGGATCGTCAACAGAGTACAGTGCCATATCGAGATCTCCCACATCATGAGAGAAATCAAGACTAACTTCGTTATCTACTTCTCCTTCTTGAGCGAGAGTAAAGTAATACCAATCTGCGTCATCAGATTCAATTGAGAGGTTGTCCCAAGTTTTGATTCCTGTATCTGGTATTTCTGAATTTAATAAACTGGCATCGCCGTAAGTATCATTGTCTTCAAAGCGATCGCTAGTTGATTCTGTCGTAGTAGAGGGGATGATATCGACAGTCAGCTCATAATTGGGGTTACTAGCTTCTGCATAACCATATACCTGTAGATAATAGGTAGATTCGGTATTTAAATCTAGATTATCTAGAGCGATCGTTTCGCTGTTACCTACTCCCGCAGAACCAGTAATGATGCGATTTTGAGAATCGTATAAAGCAATATCAAGATCGCCAAGTTCGTGGTCGAAATCGACAGTAATAGTGTCTCCTACAGACGGAGCATTAGGCAGGGTAAAGCTATACCAGTCATCGTCTCCCGACTCGATCGATAAATCTGACCATGAAGATCTATTTTCGGTAACAATTAAGCGACGTGCATCTTCAAAAGTATCGTTCTCTTCTAAGGCATCTCCCGCACTAGATATACTGAGGCTATAGTCATTACTCGCTCCTGCATAACCATAGACATCAAGATAGTAGTCACCTGCTGCCAAACCGTCTAAGAAGATAGTTTCACCATCGTCAACACTACCAGAACCGTCAACCCAGTTACCATCCGCATCATACAACGCCATGTCAACATCGCCATCTGCATGGAGAAAATCAATACTAATTTCGTCTCCAGCCTTACCTTCTCTAGGGAGATTGAAGCGATACCAGTCAGCATCACCCACATTAACAATCAGATCGTTCCACTGAGATTGGGAATCTAAATTGAGGGTAGCAGCAGTATCAAACTCGTCATTATCTTCAAATCGGTCATCGGGAGTGTTGGCTATATAGTTGTCATAGTCTTCGTTGTAGAAGTCGTCTCCATAGAAGTAATCACTGTAGAAATAATCGTCATAGGAGACATCGTAGTCATAATCATAGAACGGATCGTACTCTTCGTAATAATCGTCGTAATAGTACTCTTCGTAATAGTAAGGATCGCTATAGTCAACAACATCACCATAGGCAAAGATTTCTAAGTCATACCAAGAATTGCTACCGCCACTGTAGTTGTAGACATCTAGGTAATATGTTCCCGCACTCAAACCTTCGAGAGCGATATTTTCATAGTCACTAGTTCCAGCAGAACCTGCAACATAGTTTTGGTTAGCGTCATAAAGAGCAATATCGAGATCCCCATCATAACCATCAAACCAAACGCTGATTTCATCGCCAATACCACCATCTTGACCCAGTTCAAACTGATACCAGTCACGATCGCCACCATATGCGATCGCGCCATAGCCATAGTAGTAGGTATCAAAGCCCAGATTAGTTGCTGTCTCTAAGGTTTCGTTGGGTTCGTTAGCATCCCCATAACTATCTATATATTCATAACCATAATCGTCGTAGACTTCATCATAAATATCATCTTCGTAGACATAGCCATCAGCATAGATACTCAAGTCGTAGTAAGGGTTAGTTCCTCCGCCAGCACCATAGACTTCTAAGAAATACTGTCCTGCTGTTAAACCTGTAAAGGAAATTTCTTCGTAATCATTTTCACTATCAGAAACTTGAATGGGGTTAATCGGATCGTCAACACTGTAGAGAGCTAAATCGACATTTCCTTCGTAATTACTAAAATAAACCGATGCGCCATCATAAGTTCCGCCATCTTGCGCCAGATCGAAGCGATACCAGTCGCGATCGCGAATTTCACCCAGACTAAAGCCATACTCGGAATAGTAATCGATAACTCCTAGTTGAGTGGCAGTATCGGAAGTGTTATTGGGTTCATTATCGTTGTCGCCAAAATCACCTTCATCTGCGATCAGATAATCATTTGCGCCATAAGCATTGATAAAGAAGTCATAATTAGAATCGGTATCGCTGATACCATTAACCTGTAAATAATAATCCCCCGCTGCGACATCTTCTAGAGAAATATATTCCCAAACATCAGAACCAGCAGAACTACCAATTTCATTTAGTTGCGCGTCATAAAGGGTAATATCAATATCTGTTCCTTCGTCAAAGGAAACATTGATACCATCGGATGCAGCACCAGTGGTATCAATATTAAAGTAATACCAGTCTTCGTCTCCACCAGCATCAATGGTTGCATAGCCGTAATAACAGTAAGCTAAACCTAATTCTGCTGCTTCACTAGCACTATCATTGGGTTCGTAATAGTCTTGTTCTTCATAGTAATAATCTTCTTCGTAATAGTAATCGTCTCCGTAGGCATAAATACTAAAGTCATAGTAGGGATTGGTAGCCCCGTCAAAACCATTAACTTCGAGGTAGTATTCTCCTGCTGCTAAACCATCTAGAGAAATAAACTCATAACTATCAGTTCCAACAGACTCGTCAATCAAGTTTTGATTGGCATCATACAAGGCAATATCCACATCTCCCTGTTCGCCATCAAACCAGACGCTAACCTCATCCCAAATACCGCCATCTTGGGCAATTTCAAACTGATAAAAGTCGCGATCGCTACTGGGTTGGATCGAGCCATAATCGTAGTGGGAATAAACTAAACCAAGATCCGTAGCTTCAGCGAAATCATCATTGGGTTCGCCAACATCGTCACTGTAGTAAGCTGCTTCTGTCGAGATTTCAAAGGAGTAGTAAGGATTAACTGCACCACCAGCACCATAAACCTGGAGGTAATATTCTCCTGCATTCAAACCTTCTAGGGAAATATATTCATCATCCCCAACTCCTGTGGAACTAGCAATTTCATTAAGATTGGCATCGTAGAGAGCAAGATCTATATCTCCGTCATAGCTACTAAAGTAAGCAGATATCTCATCAAAAGATCCGCCGTAATTATCTAATTCAAAACTATACCAGTCTTCATCGCCACTAAATTCAATTCCTGCATAGTCGGAATAGAAACCGCCGTAATTAGAGTTAATTGAGCCTAAACTATAGGCTTCGCTGCTGCTATCGTTGGGTTCGTGATAGTCGTAGGAGTAAGGATCGTAGTAATCAGGATCGTCATAATAAGGATCGTAGTAATAGGGATCGTAATAGTCGATAAATCCATCAGCATAGATCTCAAAGCTGTATTCCGAACTCTCTCCACTATCAGCACGATAAACTTCGAGATAATATTCTCCTGTATCCAAACCTTCTAAGGAAATATTTTCGCTATCATCTACCCCTGTAGAGCTATTAATAAAGTTTAAATTAGCATCATACAGGGCAATATCGACATCTCCTTCTGCATCGCTAAAGAAGGCATTAATTGCATCATAAGTACCGCCAGTCTGACCGATTTCAAATTGATACCAATCCGAACTACTCGGATCTATGCTGGCATAATCATAATAAGAATAGACATAACCCAAGTTATAGGCTTCATCGCTACTATCATTGGGTTCGTAATAATCATCGTATTGGATATAACCATCGGCAGTAATATTGAGATCGTAATAGCTACTATCTCCAGTAACTCCTAAGAAATATCTCCCTGCATCTAAACCTTCTAAAGAGATACTATCGTAATAATCATCTGTTTCTACAGACTCACTAATTAGATTTTGTTCGCTATCATACAAAGCCAGATCGATATTGCCGTCATAAGTATAGGTACTAACTGCATCGTAAGTACCGCCAGTCTGACCGATCTCAAATTGATACCAGTCTTGATTGCTTGATGAAAGAGAAGGGTAATCGTAAAAATAGGAAACATACCCCAGATCGTAAGCTTCTTCTATAGTGTCGTTGGGTTCGTAATAGTCTTCGTATTCAATATAACCATCTGCACTAATATTAAGCTCATATTCTGAGCCATCTTCTCCAGTCACCTGTAAGAAATACGTTCCTGCATCCAAACCTTCGAGGGAAATATTATCGCTGTAGTCTGAACTTACAGATTCACTAATGAGATTTTGTTCCCCATCATACAAAGCAAGATCGATATTCCCGTCATAATTATAGGTATAAACTTGGTCGTAAGTACCACCTGGTTGAGCTATTTCAAATTGATACCAATCTCGATCGCCAGACAGAGATAAATAATCATAGAAATAATTGGTTTCGCCTAAGTTTGTGGCTGTATCTATACTCCCATCAGCATCATCAGATTCATCAGATTCAGGTGGAACATAACCAAAACCATCAGCATAGATCTCAAAACCGTAGCTGGGATTGGCATCTCCATAAACTTCTAGAAAATATGTCCCTGCATCTAAATTACTCAAGGAAATATTTTCGCTATTACTTACCCCTGTCGAGTTAGTAATCAAGTTTTGCTCCCCATCATAGAGAGCAATATCAATGTCTCCTTGGTTGTGATCGAAGTAAGTGTTAATTGAATCGAATGTGCCACCTGGTTGAGCTATTTCGAATTGATACCAATCTCGATCGTCTACGGAATCGATGTCTTCGTATTCAGATATGTAGTAGGAGACTGTTCCTAACTGGCTGGCACTATTAGCAGTATTATTGGGTTCGGTCATCTTTTATTTTTTTTGTGGTTAGATAGAAAACCTAAACTACTAATTGACATTTTTAATGCTTCAAGCTGTATTTTTATCTCAGTAAAGAAAGTAAATTTTAGTGACTGTTAATTTTATTTGTTGTGGGATAAATTTATTTTTCTTTAATTACTAGTAAGATAAAATTAATTAGACCAAAAATAGTAAATAGTAATTCAGATTATACAAATGGTATAGAAAGCGTGAAAATTAGTTTAAGTAAATTTTATGCTTATTGATATACCAAAATGTTTATTGATTTGACATTGTATTAATTATCTAAAATCACCTAAAAACCATTGATATTTTTTTTATTTCTATTGTAAAATAAACCAATATATCAATAACTTTAAAATAGGCTATCGTTACAAAAAAAGATACAATATCTGTTGTTTCTGTGACTAAATAAAGATATATCTGAGCAAAATATAAGATATCTTCTGTATACAATTTACCAAAATAACAAATATTTGTTCAGTGTTATTTTTACCTAAAACTTTTTTTATGCTAGTATTTTCACTTAAAACCACTTAAAATAGTTTTTTCATAATGTTTGGTTTTTGAATAATTATTTGTAGCAGTTATAATCACTATTAGACACAGGTAAAAGCACCTTACTTTTAATAGTAGGATATAAATAAAATTTTCTTTCAGAATTAGTTCCTTGAAAACGAAGTTTTACAGTTGTAGCTGTAATTTGTTTTGACTGCGAAGTCTCAATGATAAAATTAACAGTTTGATTAGGCAATATATCTTGAGGATTAAGATGTTGAGCTTTTGAACCTAAATATTGATTTTGGTCGTTAAAAAAATAAGCGATCGCATATATATTGTTGCTAATGGGCGAGCGCGAATTGTTACGAATTTCTCCCAAAACGCATATAGTTGAATTGTTACTATAAGCTGCCGAGGTTTCTAAAACTAGTTCTCTACCAAATTGAAAACTATTCTGACTTTTAAGAGGTTTTTTGTTAGTATTTTCTAAATTTGATGTCTGCGAACTATAATCAGTATCACCTGATAACTGCTGTCGATAATTAATAAGTTCTTTGATTAACAAATCAGTAATTTTTCTAGCTTTATTTATATCTTGATTATCTACAGCTCTTTGCAGATCTTGGTTCAATCTATTAATCTGGTCTGCTAGTGGTAATTGCGCTGTGACAGTTTTGCCAATTAGTAAAGTGAGAGTAAAAGTAAATATCACCCAATATTTAATATTCATTTTAAATTGAAATTCATGTGCTGATATCGGTTGAATTAAAGCTACTTAATCAAGTTCTATTTTGATAGAAGATAACCAAATAACTTAGACAAGAGGTTATCTTCTAATTAATGTTTAGCTTTGGCTATGAATAGGCTAATTTTACACAGCTACATACTCGGCTAGAACAGGGGTTTGAATATTGCCAAATTTACCGACGACATCTTGATACAGCTTTAAATCTTGATGCCAATTATTAATAATTTTTTCCAATTTTGGCAAGCGATCGCCAGCCTGGTTGTAAGTTAAATTGTAATGAAATTTGCCAGTAAATAGAACAATCGGTAACTTTTCTGAATCGGGTAATTTTAGCGCAGCTTCATTGATTTTAAGATTCAATTGCTTTTCATCATAATCAAACATCAAATTAACTTCAGATCTAACTGAACCATTACCACAATCTTGCCATGTTCCAGGCTTAATTAAATTGTCGAAAAGATAATTATTTGAATCTACAGTTGAGTTAGGACAATTAATATATCCGCGATAATTAATATCAACAGCCAAATATTCAATAGTACGCAAAACTTCTGTATAGCGACCAGCCAAATTAGGAATGTTTACAGTATCATCTTCTTGACGATTTAAAGGTTCTGCAAATATCAGACGATTAGGTCTAGAAGTAATCACAACTCCATTTTGAAATACTAAATGAGAGTTTTGATTATTTAATATAGGTTTTTTGGCTAATTTCCAATCTTCAGGAATAATTCCGCTATATTTAAGCAATCCAGGGTTTAAAAAACTAGGGTCGTAGTTTTTAGCAGTAATAATAATTGCTAGCTCTTGAACCTCTAAAGTTTGATTCATAGTAATAGTAAATTACTTTTTACTTAAGTATATACACTGCAACTAAACTAACTTTATATAAAGTCAAACACCTTGGTAGTAATTACTATTTATTTAATTTTAAGTTACTTTAATCAGCATTAATTACTATTGACAATAAATATATTTTCTCTTACTACCAAACATTTTTGTCGGGCAAAAAAATAAAAAAGTTGATAGCTTTTTCACAAGCAATGTGAATTATAAAATTTAGGTCAAAACAATCAAGATAATGTTTATTGCATTCTGTCTATAGTGCGATATTGAATAGCTTCTGCTAGATGATTACTTTGTAAACTGCGATCGCCTGCCAAATCAGCAATAGTACGAGATACTTTTAACACCCGATCCATTGCTCTAGTAGATAAACCTAGTTTGCGAATTGCCCCTTCTAATAAATTGCGACTAACATCATCTAATATACAAAACTCTCGCAGATGCGGCGATCGCATTTGGGCATTGCAACTAATTCCAGTTTCTCCCTGAAAACGCTTTTCTGCTAGCTTGCGGGCAGCAGTTACTCTTTTTCTTACTACTTGAGAGTCTTCTCCTATAGTTTGTCTGGTCATCTCTTCTGGCTTAAGACGGTTGACTGCTACTTGTAAATCAATTCGATCCATTAATGGTCCAGATAATTTTCCCCAGTAATTCTCTCTTTGCCGAGGAGAACAAGTACAATTTTGAATTGGATCGCCAAAATAACCACAAGGACAAGGATTAGTACTGGCAATCAAAGTAAACTGAGCAGGAAAAACCACCGATTGACGGGTACGGGAAATAGTTACTTGACCGTCTTCGAGGGGTTGGCGTAAATATTCTAGTACGTTGCGTTTAAATTCCGTCAACTCATCGAGAAAAAGCAGACCTTTGTGAGCTAAGGAAATTTCTCCAGGGCGAGGATAACTACCTCCTCCTACCAAAGAAGGACCTGATGCCGAATGATGAGGGCTACGAAATGGTCTTTCCGTAATTAATCTGCCTCGATCTTTAAGTAAACCTGCCACAGAATGAATCTGCGAAACTTCTAAGGCTTCAGAGAAAGAAAGACTAGGTAAAATTCCTGGAAGACGTTTAGCCAACATGGTTTTACCGCTACCAGGGGGGCCGACGAATATCAGGTTATGTCCCCCTGCTGCGGCGATTTCCAAGGCTCGTCGGGCGTGAACCTGTCCTTTAACGTCTTTCAGGTTAGGTATTTGTGCCAGAGATTCCTGGTTTTTAAGTTGATTTGCTACCGTTACGGGTTGATATTGGTGAGGCTGATTAAGAAAGTCAGCTACCTGTCTCAAATTATCAAATCCATATACCGCAATATCTTTAACTACCGCCGCTTCTTGAACATTACCTGCGGGAACAACTAATCCTGTAATTCCTATTTTGCTGGCGGCAGCAGCGATCGGCAATATTCCTGATACTGGTCTTAATGTACCATCTAAAGA
>JAAUYG010037643.1_pt1 | contig 13585 bp, 11 predicted proteins | sample 7278091 | NCBI WGS metagenome assembly JAAUYG01 (sample SAMN14350201, study PRJNA611818) | marine sediment metagenome | isolation source: surface marine sediment (0.6m) | place: French Polynesia: Moorea | collected 2018-08
TAGCTCTGCTGACACAGTCAAGCAGAGCTAAAAATCACCTTCACTCAGCATGGAAAAGGTGACGGCTGTCAAGATGATTTAGTGGTCTTAAAATATTTAAGACACTAAATCAGGGGGGAGATTGAGCTTATAGTCGGCTTTCAACCACTCATGGTCAATATCACAGACTGCAAGTTGGATTCAGTGGTGTATGCAGGTGATTGCGTGTGAGTTAATGTGGACCTGTCTTGTTTGGACCGAACGATCTATGCCCGACACTTTTTAGGTGCCAAGCCACCGATTCAATTCCGCCACAGGTGAGCAGAAATGAATCACTCAGACCATTTATACTGACTCCAAGCCGCCCAGTCATTTGCCTAACTCATTAATGCCGAGCGCCAAGCTAAGATGCGCAAACCTCCCATTTTTTTACGTCTTTGGGGTGACGCGGTCGGGGATCGAACCCCGGCCTCCCGCACTCCGAGCGGACGCTCTAACCACTGTGCTACGCAGGGACGGTCAAGATACATCAATCTGAAGCTGAAGAATGGCACGTGTTGGTCGAGTGGTAACACATTCGGCTTCGGATATCGATGAGATTCTATGACTTCAAATCCATTTTGAGGTACTTTCATCCATCACCTCATTGCCTGCATGCTGCTCGGCCCAGCTTATAGCCAGCCATCGCTTAATTACGCTGAAAAAGGGCCTAAATGGAACGTTTCATTTCATTTCAATCGGAGCCGAATGTTTTACAAATTGGCCGATGCGACACTAATGCGGCTTATTATATATTTGTCTTTGTGCCAAGATAGTGTGGTCTTTTTTAACATAGGTGGTCTCTCAAAGCAAGTTTTACTGCATCACCGATACACATCCACTGTTCTCTATTTTCTAATGGTATATTATTGTCAATCTGTCAATGATTAATGACAAGATTGATTTTCTATGTATGACACAGGTCACATCTACCGTTATCTTACCTGGGTGTTTGGATGGAGCTAGAAAGGCTGAGGGACGACCTTCATCCTGAGGGTCAAGGGTCAAGGATGTCCCTCTGGACTCTGCAATGAGAGATGACACCAAACCATTTAACATAGCACAACATAACAACATGAATCTTGGTAACTAAAGTTTCAGTACAGTACACACAGGCAGCAGATATTGTAATTGAGGTGGTAGGCAGAGGTTGGGGTAGGGTCTTTTGTTGTAAAAAGATAAATCCCATAAATTTACATCATTTACGCAACTGACAAATGATAGCCTTATGAGATTATAAAACCAGTAGCCCTAATATTAGTATACACACATGTGGTTATTGTCAGTTACATAAGTGTAAATAAATTTCTGAAAAATTAACAGCTACCATATTCATTCTACTAATATGGGCACTAGCACAGTTTCTACATGCCCCGCAGCAGTGCTCAGGTAGCCCTTGGTTGAATACCGGTAAGTTGTTAGGGATGATTTGAAAGGAACTTTCAATTTGTAAACATTATTTTTTGCCTATTAAAGTGATCGAATGTAAGATTTCTACAGACACTGCATTAAACTGCAATAAATACAGTGCTGGTGTTTGAAATTGCTAAGTATGTTCAGCTGGCACATGAAGACTGGACTGATCTGTCTCCACCTCAAAGAATAAGTGATGTGCCATAATGCTGCCAATGTGGTACACCACAGATACCACAATGTGGCATATAACACAGAATTCAGATTCCTATACAGTGAAGCCTCTACTTGATACCAACTGAACAAGGCAATCAAGAAATCTGATCCATTCATGGCAGACAGTTGAAGCAAAGATTAAGTGGCATGCAAATCCTTGTTTATCGCATTTTTTTTTAATAAATGTCATGCTCTTAAATTTAAGGGTTGCAAAAATTGTTCCCATGATGTAGCAGTGCCCTGAAAATATCCGCATCATATTTGAAATAGCAATGGGTGAAAATCTTCTAGTTATCAGTGACATTAGATTTGTTTCTGGCGCCAGTTCCCGGAAAACGCTACATATTATAAGCCTTGTGATGGATTTCAGGTTGTAGATAGAAGGCAGTGCAGCTTCAGCCCCAGGTGTTCTGATGGAAGGCTATAAAAGACTTGCAACTCTGACAGTGAATGTAACATACACCAAACTCTCTATTACTATAAATAATGACTACAAATATGAACCGGTCCTACCTATTACTAGTACATGTGCCCATATATACAATGGATATGCATTACCATTCTCGGAGACACCAGGGACACCCAGCATGACAGACAGATCCAAGCTGAGTCCAGCCCTCCTGCGCCTTTCCCTTCGTCTTTCACTCATTCCGAATTTTCAAGGTCTTTTCATGGTAGCCATAATGTCAATGTTGTATACATGTAACCCGATGGGTGCTAATAAACCGGTGTGTGCTGGCTCTTCCGAGCACGAGTAGTTACATACTGACAGATGGCTGCCCCTGAGCATCGTCAGAGGTCAACAACATGGGCCATAAGAAGCTGATTATCCTGGTGAGGCCATTCTCACAGCTCAGACAGAGGACTGGGCCAGTAATCATGGTGATATTAGCTAGGTCCTGGTTTGAAAGGTGAACCCAGGGGGGTAAACCTTCAGCAGGCAGTTCGGCTGCACCCAGAGGTCAGAGATCCCCGACACTGAACAACATCTCCACATCCCACATTGTCAACTCTCACTATCACTGCCGGTAAATCATCACCTAGTACTAAGACAATATGATACTCCTACGCAGTTCCCAATGATTTAAATGTCTCACCTGCCCTTTACACCTCCCCCTACCGCCTCCTCTACAGCCAACTGGCTCATAAGACTGCTTATCGACAAAGGTTAATTCAGCAAAGTGTCAGTCATTGGGGGTGGTGGAGCGAAATAAGTCCTCTATCTTACATACACACGCAAGATGTGTTTATGGAGCAGGGCAACAGGTGCAGAGCCAACACGCACCCTGTGCATGCATGCACAATCGCCAGGTAAATACAGTGAAACCACTCTTCATTTTTAAGATCACCTGAAATGGGGACGACCTGTGCTATTGCATTTCACTAATATCCTTTGCTCTACTACATCCACAGCAGTCTGTCTCTGCTAAGGCCATGGCAAGAAATTGTGGCCACATTAGAGAGGCGGCCTTTGGTGAGAGGGAGAAGTAAATGCATCCATAATAGCAGTGGCAAAAAATTTTTGTTCACATTTAATAGGGTGGCCTTTATTGAGAGTTGGCCACTAAGAGAGGGAAGACTGTACTTTATATAATGCAACAGAAACCAAGTGAATTGGTTCACTTTTCTAATGCACTACCGAGTACACTGGAACCCACTTGAGAATGGGACGATGTCAGAAATCGGGGACATGTTTTTGGAAATTAGAAGTTCCACTGTAGCTGCTCTGTAGGCCAGCCAGTCTGTCAATTGCCTACATGCAACAGGAGCAGACCAATAACACAGGAGGGTCCCCCAAGTGTCTGGCCTTCTCTGGGTGGTCTGTTATTCATCCGCTCATTGCTGTAGTCGGTGATATTACACTTTGCACAACGTCCCCAAAGCCTTGTCGAGTAGATCAGTCTGATAGACCGATATAGCCTGAACAGCCCCTGCCCAAATATGGTTTTCTCTCATGCAACATGTAATTTAGACCAAAGTTCTACAGAATGGTCCTTAAAGTTAAGAGTATTCTGGAAACATCAGGGGTGTGTTTAAAGCTGACATAAGGGAGCTTAAAAAAACATATTAAATGTACAGTGAAATCTCCCATTTAACAACAATTACCAATATCCAGGAGCATGCAAAATTATTACGAAATTTGACCTTTTTGTTAAAAAAATGTGCAGTGTGCTGGTAAAACCTGTTACAATATAGTCTTTAATGACAACAATATACAAATATATACATACTAAGTTAAGATATACACTGGAATCCTTCCTTTATTAACAAATCTGGATAGCTATTTGAAAATTATACCAGATGAATCATTAACATCTATATGCAACTATGTGTCCTGGAAGTTGTACCAAAACAAACTCCCCTATTGACCAATCCTGGTATTAAAATAGTGACCAGGTAGAAGAATTAATAATTGAATATTACCGGTAACTATTAATTATTATTTAATTATTATTACACAAGAAACTAGTACATGCAATATTAAGAATGGAGCTGATCAACGACTATGCAATATTTAAATGTACTTACTGCAGTTAATTGATAAATGTCATTATTCCATCATTTGTGGTTGCACACTATGTTGTGTGGACGAATGTGGACCCTTTAAAATACACAAACACACAACTCGGCCGAATGAGTAAACATAAAACTTGCTTGCCCACTACTTTCCAATATGATGTCAGCTGAGGCAATATCCCAAGTCGAATGCAGTATAATCCATCTGATGTGCAAAACTCCGCTTTCCTCTATGGACTTCCATAATGTTGGCTGCCAGTCAAAAACCCAGCAAGGCACTCTGACCTCAAAATCTACCAAAATAGCTTACTCCAAATATTGTAAGGGCTCCTGGTTCCTTCCTTACTCTTCTAGGCCCAAGGCTCGGGAGCCAGGGCCTAGTGGACTGGCCTATATGGCCCAGCCTCCTCCTCGGTTCCTCGGCCAAACCAGACAGAAGGTAGATATCTACAGGCCTGGTTATCATGTAAGGGAGAGCCCAACGCAGCAGCATCAGCTTCGCTTTTCAGTCTTCACTTCTCTGCAAAGTTCTACTTCTGGTCCACAGAGGGGCTCCCGACCAATGCCAATGGACCAGCCCCCACTGCAGATGAGCTCCGAGAAAAGCCTTATCCAACCCAAACCTCCTCCCTCTCTCTCTGTACCTAGCTCCAAGTGCATGCAGAGAGAGAGAGAGAGAGAGCTATAATATAACTTCAGAACAACATGAAACCAGCACCAGCCTGCTGCCAGATCTGGTGCCAAGTAAGACCCAGGGCCCAGATTGCTGGAGAACTTCTTGGAAGTGACCGCTGCTACCGTTGTCCAAACATGCTGGAATCACTCCACAACAGTGGGGCCTCCGCCCATCCATCATACACTCCCCATCTTTATAACTTTAACACAGTATTACAGCAACCGTGGGCCCTCTATTTTAAATCCTTTATTTCAAGACCACCTTGATTACAAGACCACCTATTTTGGTCTCAAAGTGCGATTCTGTGCACTATTGAACCTTTATTTTAAGACCACCTGCAGTATAAGACCACATTTTCATTGTCCGATTGGTGGTCTTACAACAGAGGGACCACTATATATGCTCTATATTTTCTGGGGTTTGCATATTCTTTAAATTATATATTAATTAATACCATTTGTGTTTTTAAAATGAAATTACCGGTATAGAATACAAAAGAACATGTAGAATACAATGTAGTTTATGGACTTATAGATTACAGATATTTTGCATTTTCAAACATTAACATACACATTAAAAAAAATGCAAGATAATTACATAATAGTACATGCACCATTCGCTAATTAGAATACTGCTTCAGTATACCCCGGTAAATATTATTATTATTATATTATTATTATTATTATTATTACTATTATTATTATTATTATTATATGCATTTATATAGCACCTTTACAGGAACCTGCTCAAGGCGCTTAACAATACACACAAAGTCATATAGATCCAAGTAAAATTTAGGTATAAAAGAAAGTTTAGAACATTAAGTATTACATAATGTAAAAATATAATTAAAAAGTTAAATAAAGTACAGTTAACATGACTAGCAATTGTAAAAAACTTTCCAAAACAGATGTATTTTGAGACTAGATTTAATAATATTTAATAATATGCAAGTCTACCAATAAATATACGCTCAAACTTTAACTTTTAAGGTTCTTGAACTTTTCATAATAAATTAATGCAACCTGCATTTCTATTATTCCTTCTTGCCTCGACATGTCCATAGAAAACATCATAAATGTATATAATATGTTCAACTACCAGAATGACATGCTGCATAATTTGGAAGGAATGAGTCTTGAATGCCATATGATCTACCGTAGGCTAGTCTGATATCTACTCAACAGAGGTAAAATTGTACACTAATTTAGGTGCACCGTCTAATCTCTGTTGCCTAACTTGCCTTTATACTATTTCTGGTGTAAGTCTCTAAGCACAAGACCTATTTATAAATACATGTATACATGAGAAATGATGACGTACAATATGACAAGTTTTAGGGGAGGAAGCTACAGGAAGTTCAAGTCCATTTCCTTCCTGTCTTCCTGATCTCATATCCTCTCTCGCTCGGGCTGGGTTTCCCAAAATTACTTGACTTATTTTTTGAGGGCATTAAATCTACATATTGACCCATGTATTTTGTTCAATCTGTGATTTCAGCTCAAAATCTTTCAGCCGATACTGTATGTCTGGATAATTGTGATAGAGTAACAATTGGATTTAAGTAATATTTTAAGGAGCAGAAAGTTTCTTATGTAAATTCAAGAACCAATGCCAGGCCTCACCAATGTATTTTTGGCAGCTGTACCAAGTGTTACCCCCAGTTCCGGTAACGTCAATGTTAGCAGTGTGAATTCCCCTACCCCCCCCCCCCCCTCCATTTCCCAAAATTGGTTAGATCTAGCATTTAGTTTTTCTAGGTTGGCCAGCAAGATCTATTGGCTGAATGTTGTATTTTTATGAAAATTTTACAAAGGTTGTATTTAAAAAGGTACTAATCTGGCCAGTTTGATCATATTACAGTGAAACTGGGTGTTGAGAGACACTGCCATGGCGACCAATTTTGTATTGAGGTACCAATTCCTGGCAGCCATGCACATACAGTTACAGAAGATTATCTAATTAATTATAAATTATCATCACAAACAAGCTGTACAGATGTACTATCACATGATGTTGCAATAATAAAATATGACCCCGCTGTAGTTACACGTTACAAAGCTCAAATGTATTATATATCAGATCTTTTACCAAACCAGTTGCTGATCAACTAGTAGTATACATGCAAAGAAGCAGGCAGTACATAGCATATTCTGGTACACGTGTACCTACTTACTGCCTACCATTATGAAAAACACCTCAAAAGTTCAAAACAGTAACCATTTTCCACAGTGTTTACTGGTCTCTTAGTTATAAACATGACAAAAACACCGCTTTTCATATGGACCATTTGCGGCAGCCCTATCATCAGTATATGGACATAATCAACATATCAATAAATCAATAACTGTGTCCTCAATATTATCAGATTTCCACATTGCACTGACCTCATCCTACAATCTGTCCCCTGTATGCATGCCAAAATGCCTCAATGTCATTCCTAGAAATGATCCCACTGCCAACTGTCACTGGATTTTCCAGAAACAGGATTAAACTTCAGGCATGCGCGCCACAGCTTGGCTCTAAAGCTGCACTGGCACCTTCATGACTAAACATGCTAGAGGACGAACACTTCCTTGTTGATGACCAAGGGGAGTATTTCAACAATAGGCTATAACATCTGTTAAAGTTTGCGCCCACCTCTCCAGTCACATGTACCACTAAGCCACCCCACCCTACCCCAAACACACACTGCACACTAAGCCTTTAAAAGGGTCACCACCACACTGACCTCAAGGGTGCAGTCTGAAACCCAGTGGACACAGGCTGAACAATTCCCCAATGTCCAGACCCCACCCTTCCCCAACCCTAATTTGAAGCTGAGATCCAATGAGGAGACCAAATGCAGTGGACAACAATACCAACAGGTGGTCAGGAACCCCAATGAGTGTTGGCCTGTGTCCCAGCTTCAACAGTGCAGACCTAAAACAGGTGACACACCTGCTCTCTCCCCCACCCCTTGGGCCGCCCCATCCCCGCATGCCCCTAGCTGCAGGTTTTGTCCCATATAAACTGCCCTCAAGGGCAGACTACCCTAGGATTTCAAAATAAAGTGTGATGTCAACAGAATAGACATCTTGTCTTGTAAAACGTTAAATGTGTTCACATCATGCTCATATAACACCGAGCTGCTGCCAGTTGATAAAGTATTAAATATTGTAATAAATTCCATAGGATGGATTCATTCGTAAGTTTGTTGCTATGTGCATGTGCTTTTTGGAATGATAAATTTTGAAATCCACATGAATATTTTTTGTAATACATATGTCATGTATGTATAACATGTATAAGGACACTGCAGACCAGACCTGAAAAGTTAAGATAGCTACAGTTCTGTTCAATATTGTTTTGTGACAAAGACCGCTGTTGTGCACAATTACCACATGCAGCGGGATGCATCACTACTTTCACAGAAGTGTGTTTGTCTTTTTGTTCTTGAATCATCAACACCAGTTGATCCACCACCACCGCCCGAACTGGTGCCCCCCCTCCAAACAGAAAACACACTTCAAGCAGATACATCAGTAAGTGGCCAAAAATATCGCTGTAATCTATTTGTCATCAGACCCATGAGCACTGCAGTACAAATGTACTGCAATTATGCAGTAGAATCCCTGAAGGAAGAGTACAAATAAAATAAAACCTGTCTTGAAAGACCCGTAATTAGACTGCCCCGTTGACTATAAAAATATGCTCTCTCAAGAATAAGTAGTCTTTGGTGACAGGTTCATTAAACTGCATTGAAATAAGGAGCCTATATGTGGACCTTCAAGAAGGGTGGTCTCTCATGGCAGCAGTCTCTCAAGTACACCTCAACTGTTCTACAAATGTTTCTGACATGGAACATTTAGCGGACATTGCAACTACTACACTCAGGTATTCTATAACACAAATAAGATTTCTGAAAGAAAAAAGTTCTGAAAAGCCCCATGAAAGCCCTGAAAACTCTGTCTTGGTCTTGCCGACACTTCATTATGTATTTAGAAATTATTTTAAATATCAACTTGTGTAGCCAAGCGGTTTTATTGGCTTGGTGTTCACCACCATCCAAGAAGTGTCTGTCTGTTTAACTTCTTATAGAATTTAAGACCCCTATATTTTAACCCTTACAGCGCAACTCCATAACTATACATGTATTTGCGATTTCTCTCTATTTTAAGACCGGCCCTCATCGACACAACCTTTGCTTAATTTTCAATATAAATATCCCTCTATTTTAAGATCACCTTCAATTTAAGACCATATTTTGCTGGCTGAATGGGACAACTGTAGGTATGACTACATTCTTGTAGCATGTAACAGTGAATGGTATATTTTTATCCAGTGTGTGATATTCGCAAGTTGCTACACTGATACATATATATGTACCGTACAACATCATTCATATGATAGTACTTGGAAGCTCCACAAGAGGTATTTGCGTACTTTTAGAAAATCTACAATGCCAGAAAGCAACCGACTCATCCTGCACTTGTTGTTCTGCACCCCACCCACCCACCCTTGTCTTCCATCCAGACTTTCCACTGAACCCAAGAAAACTGACGAGTGTCCCAGACCAACCACTGCCACTTGCGGTACCACTCTTGAAAGCACTGATGCCAGGGAGGGTACGGTACAGGGGTAAAAATCAACCCTAGGGTCAGCTGGTTGGTATCAACTTTCAACACTGCTGTCATGGATTTACAGTATATGTACATACAAAGAAGCTCCTATAAGAACTCTCATCAAAAAGACTTCAGCCAGCCAGTTGATCCAGGAAATATTACTGTGGATCCAGCAAATATGACTGTGAGACATATAGATTTATAGACCGTGATGCACTGCGCTGTTGCAAGTCACTATGGTTGAGGATCAGTCAGCAAGACTCCCCTGATCTGGCAGACTGGCAATCCATAACAGAGTAACTATTGATTAGGAACGTGGTGAACAAAAAGTATACATGTAGTTTTTTTATTTGGGCAGTGCTTCCAATAATAAGGTGGCTACTTGTTATTACACTCGGCTTTCAAAAAGTTTAAGTAGTTTAAAATGAGGATAAATCTGATAGTCTAGACAGATTTTTTTGTCATATTGACATCATTATACAGGACAGTCACTGCTGTACTGCCTATAGATATTTTGTTATTTTCTAGAGTTTTGCTTAAAAGTATTCTTTTGACTATTAATTAGTAATCGTCCATTAATCGATACTGAACTTGACACCAATCCAATAATCGATTGTAAGATTGTAGCCGATTCATATCACTGTCACAAATGATATTCCTGGGGTAAGCCATATACACCATGTACCAGTACATGCATTTCTGACACTCTGACAAAGAACTGTATGGCATAGAAAATGGCATGTTATGTACCACAGAAGAATCTTAATAAGTCTTACAAGTAACACTTTCCATTCCCTCCACTTGAACAAATTTGGGACAGATTTATTTTGATGTAGCTAACATATATTTTTTTGCTAGCCAAGACTTGTTCATGTTACTCAGTTCAACATGTTCGAGCTACACAGAGCGATGCCCATCGCCCACTGAATTTTGCCACATTTGTATGCAACAGTACCAGCAACTTTCACGTATTGGTTACCATGGTTACTCATCTGCCCTTTAATATTGAAAGAATCCACCTGGAATCACTTGCTAAATATACACTTGCTAAATATATACTTGCTATATATATACATGACATGTATATATGCAAAATATACAAATATAACAACCGGGGTATATGGTGAAAGCTCACTTTCGAATTAAGACAACCTCAAACTAACATAGGCTGCCTCCCAGCAGTGCCAAAACTGCATTTTCACTGCTAATGAGTCTCACAAATCAGACCACTTCATAATGAAGACCATTTTTGAGCAGTCCCACGGTTGATTTAATGCCTTAATTCCAAGGTACCAAGGATATATATTTATTGGTACACATTTTCTTTCTGGTGTTGTTGCCCATGCTCTGCAACCCTCTGTTAACATACCTGCTTCCAGAGGAAGGCAATCTTCCAGAAAATGTTCCAGATTGATGCAATCTGTATCCTGATCATCCTCCCCTGGAAGATCTGGTGGTGGCGTCTGATCATCCGTCAGAAAAGCCCGAGGGTCACCCGGACCTGCCCTGTGCTGGATACAGGCCAGAACCAGTTCCAGGCTGCTATCTGATCCCAGGATTCGGCCAGGAGGGAGAAAGCCCACCTTGGAGTCCGGATCCTCAGACATTGTGTCTTCCGCTGCTTATAATCTTTACTTTACTGTGAGCTTTCCTGGGAGGCTACATCCAGTATAAAGTGCCAGCAAATACTGTTATGTGTCATAAACAAAGTGGGCTTTTTTCCCCAGTGGCTTCCTGCATCATCTGATTTAATTCAGTGGACAATGAAATGAGTCAGATGGCAGTGCTAACCAAAAGGCTTCAAATCCAAAGTGGTATTTCTTTCAAATGCCATGTTTAAATATGCTATATATAAGTAAGTATATGTGATAGTCTATTTTATTGAAAATACTAGAACTGTGCTGTTTTCTATTTACTTGCAGTTTTTGTGAAGTCAATATCCTCTACATTACAAATTCTCAAATAATCTTGACAACAGCCAATAATTAAAAGATATAAATCATTACATTTTGATTACATCTCATTCAATTTACTACATCAAATACTTATATATACCTGTTAATTACAAATGACTTTTTTCTGTTCTTTTGCTCCAATTTTAATCATATTGGCCAGTCGTGTAAGCCATACACACGATACACCCCTACAAATTATACAACACAATAAGGCCATTAAAAAGTATAATCGCAAAATCGTCTCGCCATATATTTTGACTGATTGCCAGCACAGTGGTCATGATTGCTGCTGCACAGTTGTTAGCCAATTTCCATTATATTGGACTGTGTGTCTGACTGTGACATCCTGGCAAGTCGCACGAAATGAAGAAAGAGTTGGTATTTGTGTTTCTTGCGGTATTATTCACTGCCATCCACCATACTTCCCCAATATTGTTACCTCCGCTGCCAAAAATATAATCTAAACTCCTAGATTCCTCCATAAAACAGGAAGTAGTGAAAAGAGCGATTCCTTGACATCATGCAAAAGCCTCCTGAGACCAGACCAGGGACACGTTTCCGACTGTTGTACTGGTTTACTGCATATTGTATAGCCAACAACACCTACACCTGGCTCCATAAATAGGGCCCATTGACAAGTGGCTGGACTGAAACAAACTTTGGTACAATGGAGAGGCAGTATATGGTTGTTACAGGAGTAGCTTCCACCCTCAGGAAGCTACTCCGACTACCGGTAGTCCTACAACAGCCTGGCGTTGTTGTTCATGCAACCTGGCTGGCGGCCCAGAAAACATCGAGGTCTGGCCAGGCTAGTTTTTCTTTTTTTTTTTTTTTTAGTGCATTTGCATATTTCCAGGGTGACAGTTAAGCAAAGTGTATTCATCAGGTACCCACGGCACCATACACAGGCACACCTGAAAAGCCAGTCAGCCTCAATATGAACATCGGGGCTGCACCATAGCCACTTACATATGAAAACTGCACAACCCAAACATGTTGACTTCCGAATAGAATCATTTACTCTAAATGCCAGCAATTTTACCATCCCAACCAAATGTGTTGGCTGCCATACTAAGCAGTGAGTGCTCCATATATGACAGGACACATTAACGGCAGATGGCATATTGATGAGGCAAAAGTTCTACACATCTACACATACACATGTACCCATATACCATAAAACTCCTCCATGGTCATGATGGTCCCCAGACAATACACATCAGCATAGTGCTGCATGCCCAGCTGAAGGAACGACTACTAAGTATGTCTCTGGGTGATTCAGACTAACACTCTTACAAACCACACAATGAATATCCCTATAACAACCACAGGGTCTGACAGGGACCCATCAAAATTACACTTTTTTACCCACGTTACAGGAAGAAGAAAGATGGAAAGAAACCACAACAAACCGAGAAGGAGGAACACAGAAAAGTAGAAAGAACTGATCTGCTAGTTTTCTAAACTAATTTTTAATATACATAAAGGGAACATGTCACAGCAGAATCTGTCTTGTAAGACCTCCCTACTGGCCATAAAAATATGGTCTTTCAAGAGAGGTGGTCTTTTGGTGATAGCCTGAAAGGTATTATAAGGTTCATTTACATTGAAACGTAGGACTTTCTGCCAGGAATATCCGGTTTATCAAGACCATTAAGACAGGTGGTCTCTCATGGCAGTGGTCTCTCAAGACAGGTTTCACTATTTTCATGTTCAAACCACAATTAAAATAACGATGGGAAGTATTGCAATTTTAGACCGAAAATTGCCCCAATCATATCCCATATACACATCAGGTACTAGTATGTGCTGAAAAATTATTTTCTAAAAAAAGTGTACTGAAACTGCCAGCTGGAAACGACAGAATGTGTTGTAATACAGCAGAACCTATCGTGAAAGACTGCCCCATTGGTAATAAACAAGAAGCCCAGGGGCTCGGCGCTCTGCTTGACAAGATGGAAGACAATGACCACATAAACTGGATAACACAGAGATCTAGATGTATCGTTCACTCTAAAAACTGCCGTTTTCGAGACACAAGGTTTTTGAAAATCTGAAATACACTGAATGACCCCAGAATGACCTTAACCACTTAAGTGTCAAAAGTACCCTGTGTTCACTGAATACTCAACCCCGAAGCCCAAATTTCAATCCGTTTCACTCTACGACCAGCCATTTTCGAGATA
>JAAUYG010086885.1_pt1 | contig 13585 bp, 5 predicted proteins | sample 7278091 | NCBI WGS metagenome assembly JAAUYG01 (sample SAMN14350201, study PRJNA611818) | marine sediment metagenome | isolation source: surface marine sediment (0.6m) | place: French Polynesia: Moorea | collected 2018-08
GCCGTAAGAAAAGCTTTGCTGTTCTCAATGGGGATCACGATGCAGGCAGACCAGGGAGGACCCGTCACTGGCACCGGAACGTGGGGTTCCTGCTAGGGAGGGTTGGTCAGGTAGACGACAGACGGACCGAGATAGAGTGAGGGGAGACCCCCGACGTCGGGACGAGAGGAAAGATAGAGGATTGGTGCCCCCGCGGTGGACCTGAACCGCCGTTGTAGAAGACTCAGTAGTAGGGGAAGCTGTGGAGCGTCCCGCAGAAAGTGACAGGCTCGACTGAGGCAAGTCCAGAGTATAACGGACCGCCGACCGGGACGTGCCGTCGGAGACGGGGCGACGAGCCAACGAAACCCCCCTAGACAACCAGCGAAGGCCCTACGACTTCGATGACGACCCGGACGCAGCGCGGACGCCACACTATAATACTATAGACTAATAATACTTTTCTAGTACCAACTTTGATGATCAGCAGGTGGTTGTTTTCCTGTCATTGCAGTCAGTGTTGTGGTTAATAAATATTCCAGTTCCAGTATGTGCTATATATGCGTTATGTGCGTCAGTACTAGTATTATTTGCACCTCACGCAAATCTGTTCTGCGCTTGCAGATTTTACAGAGAGAATAATGAACTGGAAACTATCCGTGGTACATGTAACTGAATACTTGCCTTTGGCTATGCTGTAGTTATTGGCCCAGTGCACGTCGGTCATTTCCATACATGCCGTATCCTTATATACTTGGATACGAACTTGCTGGTAAGAATTACGTGCACCCAATAGTCATTAAACTAGAACTTGTCCCCACGTTGAACTTGCCATTTGGATCTTGTTTAGGTTAAGACAGACATTATATCACGCTAGAGGAAACTGTTTGAAAATTTAGCGGTGCCTTAAGACATGAGAATTTCCCATGGCTTCAAAGATATAATTTTCTATTTTTGACCCTACGTTGTCATCGGTGAAAGATAATCAAGAAAATTAAAACATTCAAAATTACTGTGAAAGAAACTGCAGCAGATAGTATGGACCAGTCGACACATAAAGCAGTTTCTGAGAAAAAATATTTATCAGACGAAGATGGTACCCCTCTCTTTCAGTATCCTATTAGACCTGCCTTAACACAGTCAAGCAGAGCTAAAGACCTAAACCGTAAAACAGTCAAATGGCAAACTAATGCCAATTAGCATCAACATGAAACGCCAAAAGAGTCAAACATAAGTACGATCTTACCCAAATGTGTTGCAAAATGAACTGAATAAAGGCCATTATTGTAATGACTGATATACCACTAGTAATGGAACTAATCTCTTCTGTGAACTCTGCTAGTTCTATGAATACATGCAGTGAGAACTTAACAGTAGAAATAGTTACAACTTGGCGAAAGCAATGGCAACACAACTGCAGAACCAAACTAACCATTTATTATGGCCTCAACTAATCCACGTTTGTGTTGAAATAATTGAGAACCCTCCTTCAGCTGCCACAGTACCGAATAGGTGACACAACCCTGACAGTGGGTGGACATTCAAATATACCCTGTCTCGTGAAAATATCGATCCTATTTTAGAATTGTTTACTACCCATTACCCTGTCCATACTTTTATTTCATTTCCAAACTTGACCGTATGGGTGTTCCCAGTTATGGGATAAATCACTCTTCCACCCTTTTAAAGGTAGCTAGTGCAATAATGATGATGTTACATGATCGGAGATTACTTGCTTTGTTTGCCGCCATTCACTACAATATAACTTGCATACCAAACAGATTGAACAGAATTGATATGCAATGCAAGATTATAAACACGATAGACAACGCACACTGAAGTCAATAAAAGCCGGTGTTATAACAACATAAAGTATAGTATTCACTACAGAGTAGACATGTAGCGTGAACAATGTCAATGCCACAGACACATATGGTGGAATCTCCATAACTAAGGCAGTAGCAATGTGTAGAATGAGCAGCGGTATATGGCAGCACAAGGGTAAAACCATAGTCACAACACACCGCACAGCTGAAACACGCCTTTTTTGCAAACTCGTCAACGACTCCTTCAACTCTTGTGGTCTCTTCAAAAGCGCATGAATGCATATTATTTGGAATGCACATGACATAAATAGTATAGTGATCAAAGGCAACACATAGCCCAGTAACGACCATAGTGGTTGACCATGTATAGCGACAGGTATAACTAATCCAAAGCCTAATGCCAAATGTTTTTCATTAATATGTAATCTATCTATACCACTATATGGCAAATAACCTGCACTAAATGTAACTGATACAAATATAACTGTTGCCCAAACAATTTTGGTGAGTGAAATATTAGATATGTGAAATGGGAACGCACAAGCTATCATCCGTATAAAAGAAATGAGCAAATATAGGAATACTGTCACTAGTACTAATGTATATGACAACATATTTAATAGTATACAAAGTGGATGGGATTTCCACTTTTCTTCATACAGGGCATAGTAATCATGAAATACAAAGTCTATGCCCCCAAGTATTATTACATGGACACCTTTTAAACCATGAAAAATAAAAAGAAGCAAGTTTAGAATATGACTGGGGTTCCTGTTTCTCGACTTCATCTTATAATTATCGATTGAGTTGCCTCTTATCCTTTGGGATATCCATATAACAGAGCAAATACTAATACAGAGCACACAAGCCCCAGATGCTATTGCCCCATACCTAAAAGACAACCCAAAAAGGTTTCTGCATGTCGAAAAAAAGAAACGCTCCTTGGGGAAACAGTGCTGTACCTGGGGGACGAAGCAACACACCTGTAGAGGGGTTGTGTCTAAATGTAATAAATACGGCAAGTGTGATTTAAGAATTCTCTTATCTACGTTGACCAGGTGATTTCCACCTATGTAAAATTCTTTCATGGATGCCCGCAGATGACAGAAAACATTGTCGCCTAAATTTTTCAAATAATTTTTTGACAGATTTAGTGAGACGAGACTTTTCAGTTTATCAAACGTGCATGGTGCTATGAAGGCTAGGTTATTAAAATCCAGTTTTAAATGTTGCAGTCTACGAGGACCTTTAAAGGCACTGGGGTGGAGTCGTGATATCAGGTTGTGACCCAAGTCTATGTCGTTCACAATAGAAAGGGGTTGGAATACACTACTTGGAAGGGCTGGAATAAAGTTATTACGAAGAAACAGGTGTAGAAGAAATTTGAATGGTCTGAAATGTTTCCTTGCGATTGATGAAATATTGCAGAAACTTAACTGCAGTTGCAAAAGTGCTGTTATATTGCCCGTCCATGGAAGACTCTCCAATTTAAAAGGAGTGTAAGTGATTATAAGTATCCTCGTGCTTTGGGACAATTTCTGTAAATCAAGCTTTATACCCTTAGTGCATATTACACCATTACCAAGACATTTACACGGATCAGGGCATGCCCCAGTACCATGCAGTGCCTTATCGTCTATTGAAACGAGACATTTAACACGACCTGACCAGACGTCATGCGGATGAACACAAACATTATCATACCTACATAAAAGATACCCTGGGCAAGAAATATTATGGCAATCTTCTTCATCTTCGCCATTTGGGCAATCGACTTTACCATTGCATACAGAATACATAGGTACACAATAGGCATGTGGACACTTAAATAAAGAAGGGCATGTATGCCTCATACAGTTCGTCAGATGAGCAGCATTTCTGCATGTTTCTGTATTAACCGCCGTCATTTTGGCCTTTGGTGAAATGTCTGTGTGAACGCAATAAAGATGCCTGGGATAGCAGACACCCTTATAATTCTTTTCGCATGTAGTGGCATCAGGTTCTTTGCACAGGATTCTTTCAGTAAAGAAACCTGCCCTACTTCCATTTCGTAAGAATGCATGATACTTGTCCTCGTCGTCCTGCTTTGGGCAGTCAGGCACAAGATCATCCACCAACACCTGAGATATGCTTGACCCATTTATACATTTATAGTAACTTTCTTCAAGTTTGTGGGATGGCCTCTCTGTAAATCCATTTACAAACAGTGCATTTCCGACCTTATTATGAAGAAAAAAACATATTTTCTCATCCTCACCATTGGGACAGTCAGCTAATGCATTACAGATTCTCGACCATGCTACACAGCCTCCCATTTCACACTGAAAATACAATTCATTACAAACACATTCTGGACTGACACATGAGGTGAAACAATTATGCTCACCAATAAAGCTCTCAGAGAAAGAACAAACGTGGTTGCAATCAAATTCATCGGAATAATCTGGACAATCCGGTCTCCCATCACATACATAATGGCTTAAAATACACGTTCCATCTTGACAAACGGCATGGCCATGAAGACACAAGCTGTTAGTTACAAGCACTGAGTGATTGCACAGTAACAGAGCCAAACGGTTAGATGATGAATAGTTAATCATACTGACGACTTGCACATGGACCAAATTAGTCTCAGAATACCGGAGGCCTACCGCACTTATCTTTTCAGAGCTCTCTGGCCCTGCCCCAACAACTATGTCAGCATTTTCCGGACTGTCAGGAAACTTGGTATACCATCGATGTGTCATTGATATCAACAACTTCACAAGAAATGAATTATCTGGACTCCATTCGACCCAGGAGAGTTGTGGGTCATGATAAAACAAGAAGGGCGGGAAGTGAAAAACACTCATGTTCATTCTGCCACACACCTCTTCCACGTTATAATCATTTCTAGAATACAAGGAGTTGACAGCATATAGACATGATGATTCTATATTTATGTTTTTATTTGGACATTCCCAATTGGCCCTGAAAATACCTATTTTCTTCGATCTCAATTCATCAGAATTACTTCTACGCTCACAAACAAAAGACGCACCTGGTATAGCTTGATCACATGGAACCATTATCCATTGTAGCAGTAGGGTGGGACGGACGTGCACCCCGGCACATAGCCTCCCCTGTGCCAATTGGGGTTGTACCAGTCGGGGATCGAAAAAAGGAAAATCTCCCTCTGGTGTTAACACTTTGTATGTCCGTATATCAGTTCTATGTAATTCGAGATGGTGGCTTGGGTACACAGTTTGCTCTGATGGATGATACCAGTTTTGGAAGGCATATGGCGAACCGTCCACCCACTGAAGGCTGTTGTTGTGCGTAAATGTGTGTATCTGAAAGTTAACATGACTGACATATAATATATGGGAACAGTCACTTCCGAAAAGTGGCATGCGCTCATGTTTGAAAGGGTGGCTTCTATATGTGCTATTGATTATTTTTATTTTACTGTTTGAAATAATACAAACATTCCACATGCTGGAGACATTTTATATATCCCTAATGCACTTTATAATCACATTATTCACACATTTATTCAAAAAAACCCATTTCTCCACAATTTTAGCTCAGCTAATATGCCACCTAAGCCACTGAGATGGAAATGTGTCTTCCATCCGTCGGCCAACAGTATGTAGTTAGAATTTCGTTCTAACTCTTTCGGAAAAAGACCTTCAATTTTACCAGTGCCTTCATTTGACCATCACGCCTGGCTTTTTTTTTTGACATGGAACCATTTTTTTTGGGGGGGGGATTTTCTTGGGGGGGGGGGATTTTCAAAATGCCACTTCTATAATTAGTTTTAAGCCAGACATCTAAAGAGGTTCCCTATGATGATCATCATAAAGGCACATACCCCATTTTTTTAAGTTCGCGTTTTCACATTTTATTGAGTTTCTTTTGTTGCCTGCGAATCTTCTGCCATAAGTAGATGCAAAAGTTGTAGATGTGAAAAGCTATAAAAACCCAAATTCCTTGAACAAGTTTTACCATAATGTGAAACCGATAAAAATTAGAGTTATGGAGGAAACTATTTGTGCCTGTTATTATTGTTGACCTTGAATGTGTGAAGGTCATCTTGTGGTCCATTCAGTGCAGTTGTGGATTTTCATAAAATCTAGTTTCCCAAATGGTGGTATGTCTAATGATGTTGTGGGCTTTTACTGTAGTGCTGTTAAATACTACATAATCGTTATTGCCAATCTGCCTCTTATTTAAGTATAACTTTACGGCATCGTGTATAATTTGACCATTGATACATTGTGACTTCAATTTGAGTTACAACCTTCCGATGTTCTTCGTAAAGCAAATGTGAAAATAAAATACGGAGTATGTATTTTCAACGCATTGGCGGAAATTTCCGGACATGCCCGAGAAAAACCTAAAAGGCACGAGAGGTCTCGATACGTGCATGTTGCTGATTGGTCAAAATAACTTCGACCATTCAGAACCCTAGCAGATCTGATCTAAAGACAACATCGCAGCAACACCACGAACTCTACGGCAAAAGTGCATTGTTAATGGATGTTATACTGTACAAGTGGCTGGTAATGGTGTACCAATGCGTGGGCCGGATATCGTACCATTCTCTGGCAGTGGATTATCGCTTTCAAGGAGCAGGCACACCCAGGAAAAAAGTGGCCAAGTCGTCTCGCGTTTGCATGTCTCACTCTGAAGAGCCGAGAGCGGCCGAGAGTGGTCTTCGCCTCCCGAATGAAACTGAGTATTCATTGGCGATTTTAGGGCGCGAAATACTCCCTATTTTGACGAGGTAATATAGCTAGTGTCACAATGCTATTTTAGTGAATACCGGGCATTGTGAATTTATTCTTCCATTTTGTGTGAAGAAAATGGTTTGATTTCGTGATCTTTAAATGTGAAGTATCTAGATCCGGTATCCACGAGACTAGTATGTAACTGCTGGGAAACCAAAGGATGGACTATATTCGTTGATACTTCAAAAATTCGTTTAGTAATTACTTACATCTGTGACTAATCCAATATAAAAGATGATAAACCCACGAATGTTATACAACTCAATGAATTCTTCTCCCTCTTGTTGTGGAAGTCGAGTAAGCAAAGCCCACTCCAAGTCGCTATTGATGCTGACCAAATGTCCTTGATGTTCTTTGCAAATCTTTTGGGCCTCATTCCATGTGACAGGCATATGACGTCTAGGGGTTATGTAACATTTGTGACCGTGACAGACTTGGTTCCAGGTGACCAATCCAGATTGGGGAGTTGCTACATCAAATGGAAACCGGAGATGTGGGAATGTTATGCCAGGGGCATAAGTTTGCTCAATTACATTTGTGTGATATGCAATTCGGACTGTGCGTAAGGGAACACGATCTAATCTCACTTCAATTCCAACAGATAGACAAGAATTTTTGCATAATACCTGGAATTTAATAACAGTGTTGTTTTCAGAAAAGTCCCACCAGCTTCCAATCCAAGGCTCGTACGATTCTGCCACAAACAGATACAATAACATTATGCCATCTATGGAAAAATCAGTTGCCATGTATCCGTCAACATAACAGCAACGCATGCTTTCGTATGTTTTGTGGATTACAACAGAACGCACCATTTGTGAATTCAACTCTGCATAGGCACAAGGTCCCGATAAGTTTATATCATAAAAAAAGAAATAGGTTCCATTTGTTCCATCTTCACGTGTGCAAACTGGCAGTGTCTTCCCGTCTTCCACCTGTACCTTAAATCCTGTTGCGTATGTCAAACTATTAGAATGCAACGCTATTTCAGCGCTGTATGCTTCTGTATCCCATACCCCTGTGTATGGCAATGGGTGTTTTTGAAACCTGTTATTCAAAGAATATAAACGCAATCCATACGAAGACGATGTGTTTCCGAACTGTAAAGTGTATCCAATAGATGAGAAATCTGTGATGAAACGTGCTGGTGATGTGAGATCTTCGCTAGTAATCGTATATTTCAAATAACTGTACGTTTGCTTAAATAGATCGTGTAGGTGCAGTTCGTAAGACTCCAGGTTATTAAAAGGGACTAGCTGTAATTTGCAACATGCTTTAAGTGCACGCTTGAAGATAATTAATAAATTCTCATACCCTGCGAAACTGCCATTCTCAAAATACTTCCTGGCTGCATCAAAAGACACCACAGCCTCTGGGGTCTTGGTTCTTGAAAACATGTTGCTTATTTTGGGCAAAACATTGATATAGCCAGCACAAGTAGTAGCACTTGCAGTAATGACAGCCGATATCGATGCAATCCATGCATACTGTTTTTTCTTGAGTATGACTTCCTGGCCAACTGTTAAGCCGGCTGTCTGATAATGTTTAAGTAGATTCTGTGCTGTGGAGTTAGAGCATACGAGTCCCGATACATGGATCATCTTTGGGTCTTTTATTTCCAAGCCGTCTAGACAGTGTTCGAAGAATCTACTAGAATGCATTTGTGAATGTAGGACATGACTTATTTCTGGAACCCCAAGATGAACAAATGTATCGTTTGGCGCTTGAATATGCACAACCTCAACAGAGGTGCTGCGTGTAGACTTAAAATAGATTGTCTTTACTGTTCCAAAATCTACGAATATCTTACGGAATTGAAGGATACCAGGCAATATGCGTTCGGCATGCCATGCAATAGTTAAGAAGACAGACTCGTGTTTTTTCACTCTGGGCACAAATAATATAATATTGAGCTCACCAACAGACCCTCGCACCTCATCTTGGTCACTGCCACCTGTGGTGCCGTCAGAAATGTTTGAGCAGCCCCAATGTTTCAAGAGCGGCAAGACTGGTTGCCAAAACGTTTGTGCAGGGCCATCGTAAAATATTATTTCTCCGGGAATATTGCAGGTGACATTTGCTATGGAAATGACTGGTGTGAGCAAATCATCTGTATGCAAAGCAACTGAATATATCAAGGCGTTAGGGAATTTGCCCACATACATCGATGAATTGGGTCGTGTTAAGAACGTGTCATTATAGAAATAATGCATTCTCAGCATGTACTCCATTCGATTTTTCACACGTTGTCTGATTGGGAACAAGTCCAACGTCTTTAATGACACATTGACAAAATCCAGTATTTGATAATGAAATGATAGGTTGGTGAAAGGCTGATCTCCCATTTGCATAAGCAGGGATTTCTGGTAATAGTGCATGAAAACCATAACTGTGATATGTGATGCAACAAAATTTTGTTTTCCCCAGTTTGGACACATGACGTAGAAAGTATATTTCTCAGGATAAAAGAGCACCACTTTGACAAATCCATCTGCACAAGTATGTGAACGAGGTGCTGTGAACTCGGATAGTGTACAGTTGATACGAAAGCCTTCCCCAGCCTTTAAATTTATGATATTATGCTTGAAGCGCAGGATACCGACTGGAGAAAGAACTGGAACCAAGTCACTTAACTCACTTAGAACCACGTTAGATTCATCAATGTAATGGCTGGGATAATAGGTAAAATTAAATACTCCGCATATTCGATAAGCAACACTCCCAAAATGGTTAGAAGAGGTTGCATTGTGAACGAAAAAATTCCCATGAAATTGCCGCCCACGAATAACTTGCATACTCTTTCGGCATGGGTGATTGTTCGTTGCGACCGTAGTAAGATGTGTAACCACATCAAGTAGTGTTTCCGATGTCCAGTAGTTTGATGATCCCTGCCTGTAAAAGCTCGAATGCAGTAAATCATATGCCATCACCTGAATGTAAACTTCCCAACGTTTTCCTAGATTTACCTTATCCCATAGATACCTGGACAATGTATGTGCCTCTTTGCTTTCTGTTCGACTTTTGTGCATGCTGGCAGTGACTGTAGGAAACAGCACAGCAACTAACATGCACACACTTACCATAACTTCTGTAAATATTATAGCGCTGCAGTATGTTAGATGATGATGTTAGATTACACAGTGGGTTTCCAGGTATGGGATCCACTTACTGAAACTAAATCATTCTATACGCAGTGTAGCACTGGCTCGGTAGACTGATCCATATTACGAATCAGACCTACTGTAAAGTTTTGTAGTTTGACTCGTTGAACGAGATTGCAGAACGTATGAAAAGCTGATTTTTTTGAAAAGAAATACAACAGGTACTGTCGGTGAGGAAATGAAGAGAATATTGATTTCATATTTCCACAATTGAATTCACATTTTTTGATATTAGAAGAGTCATTTTACCATGTTTTAAGTGAAAGTAGCACCCCTTTTCACGAAGAGAATAATGGTTTCATATTTCGTTCTTTCCCAGATGCTGAATCTCTCCTTTTCATGTGAAAATAACAAAGAATGGATAAAGGTTACGTCACTAATCAGTGACAGTGTGTCAAATTAATGAAATTAATACGATCATTTTTTTAACTGCATCGCCTATCTTTTAACATAATGCAGGAACCCAGCCTCTCTGTGTCAATTGTGGCAATACCTCTCCCTATCCCTGGACTTCACTTGTCGATGAAAATCAGTCTCCTTTAGGTGATAAATCGGCCAATTTTGAAAGTAAATTCCTAAAGCAAAATGAGCATGGACCGCCCATGGTTCGCGAAAAATTACAGAGGAAACCCACTAGATGAGACACGTTCATGCGATTTTACGGCCAAATTTAGAACACATTCTGTACTGCATGTGTAATATGATAGTGACAGCGCAATGCTCGTCATCAGTCTACATGGTCTACGTAGTTATCATTACTGTGACTTAGCGCCTATATGGTAGTGTGTTTGGACGTTTGAGGCATAAGAAAATATTGGGGGACGGGGATGCTCAAACTATGCCTATGAAATGACTATAAAATAAACACATGAACTACACTACAGTTTAGAAAAATATCCTTGCCCAATGTGACTGTGTATAATCTAAGATGTACTAATCTTGTATGTAGCAGGATGGAGTGCATGTCTGCTTGGTAAAATTCTCCGTCCTCTGTGTGTATTACGTTGAACGGTATTGATCCCGGAAAAGGCTCACTTGGTCCCGCTGCTGTGGCTACATGGAAGTCAATATTAAGTCTAACTAGTGCTAAGGGACGGGAGACCCGAAATAAGCAGTGTTATGGGTGGGGTGAGGGGAGGCATTAAACCCGGGGGGCCATAAAACTTTATACCCGGGCATGCACAAATAAAATTGCAATAGGTATAACATGTGGAACAAAGTTATTTATGCTAACAGCGAGGCATTTCTGTGTTCGCACGCATTTGCGTTAGCACTGCCGATGTTAACATTGTCTAATCACCATAAATGTGACAAGTTATTTACCCATCTTCAAGATAACGTGACACACAAGAACACTGCAGCCCCAATTCTTAATATAGACTGATATAGTGCCTGTACCTGCCTGTCAGTATTGCCACTTATGTACGGTTGTTAGAGATAGGATCTCTAGCAAGGTGCAAGTGAAAAATATTGGGTCAAACAGACACTTTGGTTTATCGCAGAAATCAGTAAATATAAATATACCACCTGATAAATATGTGACGAGAGATTTGACCCAAGAATAAAAATAAACAACCCCACTCTCCCACTTGATCCTTAAACTCCTGGTATGCACCTATAAGCCAGCCATAATGAAATTGCCGGGTGAATTCAACTTAATGTCGTTTTTTCGCGAGCGTGTTTGAACTTTATAATCATGCAGCCAAAACAAAACACCTTATTTTACCGTAATTGGTTTAGTGTGACAAGGTTGACCGACGTATGCGCCTTCTTTCACATCCAATATACACTTTAAGCACTAGAATCACATGGTAAATACTAAGTTCAAACTTTCTTCAAACTTTAATCAGTCACTGGTTCTACGTGTTCTTCCTGCGTGGTCCGTGAGAACCCTGTTACATTTTACGTGCATCTAACTTCATCACTCGGTAAATATTTCATCTTGTCGGAGAATACTTTTGTGGCTTATATACTTAATTAGGTAACCGCATTTTATCCGACGTTCAATATTTTACTACTTTATTTTAGTCACTCACTCACTCACTTAGGCCACTAACAGGGTTATTTTAACATAGTGATCACTGATTATCCGTCCGGGCAACCATTAGTCCTGTGGTTAACTTAAAGGTGTTGACGTGGGGTGCGGGATACTGGGGCCCGATCCATGACCATGTATTTCAAACCAAACATGTTAAATATGGGCTGTTATGATCTTTATGGGTCGATCACTTACTCATGCCACGTCCCTGGGTCAGGCAACTTCAACTTCTCCGTCCGTTAGCCCCCATTTACTTATGCATATTCTGCTGAAATATCCCTTTGACAATAGGTAAAACGGTCGAATTATATCTCGGCATAAAGTATTCAAAGACAAATGCAATTGGCAGGACTGCAGTTATATTCAAATGTGGGTGGCATTTTGAACAGGTTACACGAGATTACATTTGTTTGACCTTAGCTTTATACTTTATAATACCTTACTGGCTATGAATTAAATTACTTAAGATTAAAACTTTAACCACACTGCAAAGCTTTTTTTTTAAGTACGTAGTTCTACTATTACCTCATATTACATTTGAAGACAATATTGTACGCTAAAATAAACTGGCTTATATGTCGCCAATTTAGGGAGGCAAAACATCAAGACAAACCCTGACACAACGACTGATCCCCGATGGTATGAAAAATTAACCTCACAGTCAGTCTGAGGTTAAGTGTATTTGCTGTGTGACGATGCTCGTTGACAATTAATGTTCTACAAATCCCCTGTAGTGGCAGGTGGTGATAATCCGCTGCTGTTTGGCCTGATTGCAATGACAAATGAAAAAATGTTTTCATATTTTAGTACATACACATATTTCCTAATATGGTTTTGTTATCTGGCATATTTACATATCAGAGAATCTTATATTTTTCTTATCCCTACTGCATCTATCAAAGGTTAGAGAGAAGACCTAACCGACAAGTTTTAATAACACAGTTTGATATTTTTAGAATGGTGTGTACAAGAAACTAGAAAATGGTGTTTATATTTGCGCGGGGATGCTTTCCCTTCGGACTATTACTAGGCGTCTTTCTCCAAGCCACTACAACTTCCGGTCTCGGCCACTCCCCTTTCCCGCAGACAGAACGAGAACATGGTGAAGAGTCAAATCTGGAATTTACCAGGCGACTGTTTAAGAAAATCCCGACCACGCCTTCTTTCAAAGAACGGTTATACAACCATCCGGATCCCTTTGGAGAGGAAATAAGTACCGAATCCCTGCTCTCCACACTGGTGACATGGATCGAGGAAGACGAAATCAACACCAGAACGTTCCTGGAGGCGGTTCAGGAATATCGATCCAGAAAAAGGGGATATCTCGACGCGGGATCGCCCGGATTGCTCCAGAGTGAGGCGACAAAGGCAAGAGATAATGGTGACGAAGGTTACGACGGGTGTGTCAAGGATTACACCCCTTACATAGAGCCTGTGGTGGACAGGCTGCTTTATCCTCTTCTTTGGAGATTGAGGGAGCGTTGTATCGAAAGGGATCCGAATTTCATCGATTGTGATGATTTAAAACCGGAACCGCCGGCACCGTCGCCAGACTGGGCTGCTCCATGTACGACCAATGTATTAAAAGTATTTTACCCTTTGGGTACGATTTTGTTTCGTAACTGTCTGTATAAGCTATCAAGTACTTAATTCTGCCTATCGTAATTCTACTAAATTAAATTATCGACACGATTTAGACACCCGATCCAACATTTTCCGTCAGTGGACCACTGGCGGAAAGGTACCCTGAGTGCCAGTGCTCCACTGGGCTGTTATATATCACGGTATCACAGGATATCTGCCCACCAA
>JAAUYG010210393.1_pt1 | contig 13585 bp, 9 predicted proteins | sample 7278091 | NCBI WGS metagenome assembly JAAUYG01 (sample SAMN14350201, study PRJNA611818) | marine sediment metagenome | isolation source: surface marine sediment (0.6m) | place: French Polynesia: Moorea | collected 2018-08
CCCAAAAATTGTCGGGCGTAGATCGTTCGGCCCAAACAAGACAGGTCCACATTAAATCACCACGCATACACCTGCATACACCACCGAATCTAACTTGCAGTCGGTGATATGGCCATGAGTGGTTGAAAGCCGACTATAAGCCTGATCCCCCCCCCCCCCCCGATCAACCCACCTTGCCCTTGGCCACATATATGTATATCTACATATGCTATCAACATATGCGTGTGTGCGTGTGTATAGGTTCTGTGAAGATCTGGGATTTCGGCAGTGGCCAGCAGATCAAGTTAAAGCCAGGCCGAGCTGGAACAGAGGATCAGGCCGTACTTGCCCTGGGGTACTGCGAACTTGGTCAGGACAGAGCCGTGATACTCCTTGGCTGGAAAAACAGGCTCAAGATATTACTGGTACATGATGTGATCAAATGAGTACTTAAGAACTTATAATAGATTTTGTCATTGGAAACTTTTATGGAACGTTGCATGTATATAAAGACCTATTTTGTGGCTCTTTGCAATTTTAACATGGGAGTCAATGGAGCAATTCCAAACTGTGCAATATCTTGAAAACGGTTAATCGTAGAGCGAATTAACGGGTGCAAATTTGGGACTCGCAGTCTTTGGAACTGCATATGCGTGATATGTAGGGTACTTCACATGTCTGATTCCTTGAATTCACACGTCATTTAAGCTCAAGACAAGTGTCTTCTATGTGCCAGGAACCCAGACATTGCCATACAAGTCCTCAGTTTTACGGACGTCCCGCTTTCGGTGTTACTCAATTGCAGCAGCAAAGTACTGCAAATATTGTTCTCTAACTTAGCGACGGACCATCCGTAGACCATCCAAATGTGGATAAGGAATTCTGTATGATCACTGGCAATCGGCAGGCATAGCAGGGGGCAGCAAAAAGTAATAAATAAGTATCATACACAAACAACTTCGTACGTTTGTACCTGCAAAGATTTGATTTGTGTAGCAATGCTTGTCAAAACAGGAAAATAGAGTGGATATTATCGCCTCCAGTACTGCTGATGCTGTCGGTTTCTTATCGCTGATAATATTTTTGATGACAGTCACATATTTTTCCATCGTTCAATGAAGGACCCGAATGATAATAAAGACCTCGTGCTGCTGCGAGATTTCAACGACATCCATTACGTTGCGGGTGACCCGTCCACTTCGAGTGCATCCGGATCTTTCACACAAGACGCCCCGTTACCGGATATTGGCTTCACAACGGCTTCCGCCTCCATTACCAACGTGTTTAAAAAGGTAAGTAACGGTTGTTGTCACATAACCAACAAGTCTAATCAGGGTTGGGAGATGTCGAGAAGCCAATCTAAAATTCGAGGGATGAAAAGTGAAATGCCTCGAACGATAAACGAATTGTACATGCAGCTATACATGTAGCTATGTTGTGATATACTGTATCAGAGAAGCTTAAGAAGCCTGAACATGTCAAAGACCAAATTATACATGTATAATTTGGTTCCAAGAAATTGTTGAACCTTAGATTTTATGAAAGATCGTGAAAATGTGAGCATTATATAATATGGGTCAACAAGGGATGACCTTTGTGTGTGGTGATTCTTGCGTAACCATGCTAGAATAGCTTAGAATGAACTGTTCAACTACTGTTTACCGGTGTAGGCACCATTGTTCAACAATGGTGCCTTCATCGGTAAACAGTAGCTGCAATTTTTCCATGTTTTCGCTGACGTGGCTGCCACCGCATATCCAGAAATATGCTGTACTAATATGTTTAGAGAAAAATACCTCTTTTAATAATACCCATCCCATCCCACCCCGCCAATGTAGAAGTATCTGCTGACGTCACACGAGATGACGTGTCTGACTAGTCTGGATTCGGAAGTCATCGCCACTGGCACCACTGACGGTACGATTGTTCTGTGGCGGACGCAATCCGGAAACGTCGACAGAATGTGAGGAATAATCCATGGGCCTGTTCATATTCAGACTGGATTTCTCAAAAATACTAAAAATACTTAAAATCTAAGTTTTGATTTATTCCTAGCCAATCACAATTCTCAGATTGCCGACTCGAGTCAAAACTTAGATTTTAAGGATTTTCGAGACCTCGGGACCAGGGCGCGGGTTCATCGATATGACGTCATCCATTAAGTTCCATTTTCGAAAAAAATACTTTAACTAAGGCGCTTTGGAATTATGGAAATGGGTTAGAATTGATCTAGTTTGAAGCTCTGCCTTTGTAGTTCTGAGAAACGATTAAGCTGCAGTGGTTTGACTATACATTTATATTTTATTTGAAACATTCCTCAAAATATATATAAAAAAACAATTGTTGGTCAGTGAGACACAATGTCGGATATCATGGGTATCGAAATGACGTATATCTATACGTGTTAAAATAAGTAAGTTACAAGGCAGTGTAGATAATTCCACCTAAAACGCGAATCATGCAAACACGTACAATGTGTGATTAAAATAAGTTCCCCTAATCATGCTAATAGAACGCGCTAAAATCTATTAATACGCAATAACAGTACAGGGATTTAGAATGTAATACTGTTCTCTGATTCTGTGGAGGCCCAATTCCGACCATGTACATGTGACATGAACACGTAGATTAAACCGCTAATCATAAATAGGGTGCCCTATAATTTATGAACTATCGAAGTGTCGAAAGCTCATGGCAGATGTTCCGTCTTCAGACTTAACATACCAGATCCAGAACCTCCAGCGGAAGGGGATAAGCATCCAGCTACCTCAACCGACCAGGAAAATTCACAGTCTGTCAATGCCCTGCACTTTCTGGTTCACAAGGTGCGGAAACTAGATTCCGAATATCTCAAGTAAGTCGAAATGTGTTGCTGCATGGAGCATGTTCGATTAATATATCGCAAATTCATCCATTTACTTTAAGGAATGCAAAGCTGCGATTATCATAGTCAATTACAACACTGCGCTTAGAGCTTACATTTGCGTTCGGCTAAAATACTCTCATGCTAACAAGGTTGAAAAGTCAGGTTTATTTTCTGACTGAATGAGCACGGCTATTGCCAGAGGGCTCCAAGAGCAGTTTTACTATTCAGAAGGGCCTAAAGGAATGAAGATGTGGTATTCGAGATATGCCCGAACACCAGAAGAGAAGGAAAATATTTCGATTCGCGTCACAGAAATCTACCGAAACCGTATTGATAATTATGTTACTTTGGTAGATCCAAATACGCTAACTGTAAATATTTTAACACCTTGTTCTTAGACGGCTGAGGAGTCACCAGGAACCTGATCCCAGTGATCCCGAAGCGTCCCCGTCTCCGGATCAAAGTCCGGACCAGTCCCACCTGTCCGAACCCGTCCATGCCTCGTCAGCAAAGAACTCGTCTCAGGATTCCAGAACAGTGGTAGGTTCTTGTGGCCTTACAGTCTGGCTATCAGATCTGTAGACCCTTTTTAATACAGTCTGGCCAAGTCATACGTGTGGATCTGCAGGGCTAGAGTTGTCAAAAATACTCCAAGTTCTAAGTTTTCGTGTTGCATATTGTCAGATTCTCGGCTAGTAACATTGGTAAGATTGAACTCCAGCCCATCTTGCAACGCACTTGTACGTTGCACTGTCTGCGCCAATATACTTTTGTGTAAATTTTAAATTTTGTGCTTGAAATAGTTCCCTCTTGTGTTATACCGTTTGAACTTCATGTTCTGAGCAACAAAGCCATTAATATTGTCTGTATTATATAAATTACTGTTCCATGGCGTTCGTTGCATAATACGGATGTGAGACACTTCATACATGCATGCCGTACATTCTAAACAAAAAATCTTCGGAAGCCGTTTTCACTCGCTGGGGTTCCAAGTCTCTGGGCTCTATCCCTTGTGTTCCAGGTCATATCGAAAAGCCTTCTAAGAGAAATGACGAAAGGGCCGGACGACGAAAAATCGTCTCAAGACGATAACGCTCACCCCAAGTCCGGGGCAAAAGGTGTGGTATAGATAGATGTAAGGATGGAAGAAACTGAGCCAAATTAAAAACACACCCGCATTTGTGATAACCAAGGGACCGTATACCTTGTCTAACTTGGAAAAATACAGTGGATCCGAATTGGCAGATTTGTTTGTTGTTTGGGTTATTACAGAGTGGAAAAGTTCGTTACCTATGCTGTGCTTTCTGATTGATCTTTAAAATTTGTGCAATCAGAAATATTCTAAAGAGGCATTATTATCTCGTTGCCAGACGACACACATGCAATGGAGAAGGCTGACAGCCTTGATCAGACGGCTCCGTTGCGTGACACGCCTCGTTCACAGGGAGAGGACGCCGAGCAACTGGCAACCGATAGAGGGGCAGGAAAGGTCGCTTCGGCTGACGATACTTCGAAGGCTGAGGAGCGGGAAGGACAGGAAAAAGCCGAAAAAGACACCGCAGATGATGTGGATCCAGAATCTAGGATTATTGTGGAGAAATTTGATCCAGTTTTGGTGTCATTACACCAGGATGCTTATATCCGATTTTGGAGCTTAGAGGTTTGGGCAGGGGAAGTTTGGGCAACGAAGTTACAGAAACTTTGTGGTGAATAAGTAATTTTGAATCCAGATCATGATAATTTAAAGGATTGATTCCAGAATCTGGCAACAAGTGAAACTGTTTTGTTATTGGTAGTGCCTGGTTGATGTTCTTGCCAGTTTAATCCCCCCCATCCTCCTCCTCCTCCTCCTCCTCCTCCTCCTCATCATCATCATCATGTGCCTCCTCCAGCTCCACCTCCTCCTCCTCCTCCTCCTCCTCCTCTTCCTCCTCCTCCTCCTCCTCATCATCATCATCATCAGCAGCAGCAACAACAACAACAGCAACAATAACAGCTGCAGCAACAGCAGCAATCTTTTCAAGGATGCACTTATCTTAATGACTTTGTCCCTCTAACATTTTTGTCACACAGGGGGGGTTTCTCCGACACATCACTGCTGTCACCCGCCGCCAGGGGTCACCGGTGACAGCCCTGTGTCATGACAGAGATGTCAACATCCTGGTCACAGGAGATCAGAGTATGTCCACCCTGCTTGGCACATGTGCATTATAATATTAACTACATTACATACCATGCATTTGGCAGATTACATAACCCAAGGTTAAAAGTTAGTGGTAGAATTACTAGCAGCGGCACTGGGCTTCCCTAATTTCCAGCTGACAGACCTGGCAAATGGGTAGGAAATATTTGCTACCAAGAAACTGATGCAAGAAATATGAATTGTAAGATGTTTATTGTCTACAACGGGGATACTGACTGTCGATGACCTTATCTTGCAACAATGAAATATATAACGATTCCGGATGATGATATTATAATCCAGTCACAAGTAATGTATGCCGAATTACATGTAGTTTGCTAGTGTGGTGTACTGAAGATTTGACAGTGACATGTTGGTCGTGGAACTAAAAGTGCCACCAGTCTCAAAGGTTACGTCTATATCGTAAAAGAACTTATAATAATTCGGATATATCGTTTCACCAAAATTTTTCAGGAGGCTACCTAACTCTTTGGGAGATTGGCGAATTCCTTGAAGACCCTACTTTGGAGAATAAGGTATGCAAGTTTATTTAATTTGTCTTGTAACGTTACTGGTATATTTCAATAGAAAACCTGCTCTGTTTATATCTTCTGCGGTTCACCAATATGTTTACATGTTCATTGTTCCCGAAATATCATTTCAATAGCATTACGTAGTCTAAAGCTTTAAAACATGGGACGAAGTCCAATTTAGACAGTCTCCTATGTATGTCGAAATATTTGAATAGACAGATATTAAAGGGAAAAATTATGAAGTAAAAGGGAATCGCCCATGTGACTATGATCTACGGTTTCCTTTGCGGATAAATTTTGTTTCAAAATGTCTTTTTGTCCAAGTACGCGTAAGAACTCTTAACCCCGACTGCTGCAAGTCGGTGTCTGTGTTGTAAAAAGCATGCTGCCTGTCGTGTGATTGGGATTTACATTAATATCTGCACAGCGGGCTTCTTTCTCAGGATGCAATCAAGCAGGTGATGTGCTGGAGGGCGCACCTCACTAAAGTCGTGGCAATGGAATACATCGACACGACTGGCGCCATCATATCCGCCTCTACAGACGGTTCCGTCAGGTAAGAGGCAACGACTGCTGGGGAGAACGGGGGGGGGGGGGTTAATTAATCCTACGCTGATGCCATATATCTGTCCAGTGTTATCTTTCTGATACCCAAGGCCCCATCGCTTACTTGCATGACGCACAAAGCCGCCTAATAATAGTATCCATATTGCCGCTCCTGTAATAACTAAATGCGAGGTTATTCGGTCAATATAGGATTTAGTGCTAGAGATCGGTATAGCATCCTAAAAGAGATCTCCGAGTAATTTATACGCGCGCATGAGACCTGATTGTTGAATGCTGGGTAAGGGCGAACACAAAACAAAGTTCCAAATATGGTATGATGATAATTGAAACCACTCATGATCTGCAGACAAAATGGGAGTATCACATACAGGATTTACAAAAAAAAATATCAAAAACAAAATATCCTTCAGGTCTACGCACGAAGCATGCGTTTTTATTTTGAGACTTTCATCTGTGATAAACCGCCAATGTTTGGAGACATCATGTCCAACTATTCAGCAGGGCACTGCACGTGCGCATTGTATTCAAAATATCTGACCCTTCAGACCATTCAGACGTCTATTGCATTGCAAGGTCGATATTAGGAGCCAGGTGTACCGTTAGATACATACATCGCTGTTATAGGTCTGTTCCAGTAGCAGGTCCATAAAATTAACATATCCGCCATGCTTGTAAAGGCTGGAAATGATAAGGTCCTTTATAAATCGATCTTGGAAGACTACTGTCATCACTTCGTATAATACCAGGAAAGCCACATGTGATACAATTACATGTATTTAACACGGTTAGTGAACTGGCTAGGCAACTGTCTGCGTGTTACTCGATTGCAGAGCTTTGTGTGTGTGTGTGTGTGTTGGGGGGGGGGGGGGGTAGAGTGGATTCTCTATCGTGAGTGGTACTGTTGTTTTGCAGGGTTTGGTGGGGAAACCAGGGTCGCTATGTTGGTTTCCTGGGCCAGGTGAGACCGCTACGGTTCCCCAAGGAGGAGGAGGACAACCTGTCGTCACCAGTGCTTCCGTATGACATCACGGAGGTAGGCTAGTCATATGTACGGTGAAACTTCAACATGTATACATGTAAACCCCACGCAAGGGAAATGGAGTGGTGTGTTCTGTTTAAGCCACTTTGTACTAATGTAATGACTGGCTGAACTGAAACAAGCAGCACGGTAGGCAATGCGATGAATGATGAAAGGGCCCTAGGCCGGATTCGAACTAGCCACCCAACGATCTGAAGCCGAGCATCTTACCACTCGGCTACCGCGCCGCTCCACCACCCGAGAGAATTTTAACAACCATGTGTGGTCCTTGTACACATGCGAATGTGGTCTTTATGTACATATTTAATAACATGGGAAATATATACTTCTGGGGATCTGCAAAGGGTGGTCCTTTGTACTACCATGTGGTGCTGTGTACAGGTAGTCTCTACTTCTCTAGAGCAGTTTTAAATGTTATTAACTGCAACCAATTAAGGGGCGGAATTGTAACTTTGAAACTGAAAAGAACTACATAAACAGATCTTATCACAACCTTTAAGTTAGGTTACGCAATTTGATTTCATCTATCTGCCGTTATGTCGTGTATAATCCAACCTCTAGGTTGCAAAATAAACTACTTACTAATTAGCGGTGCGTCCATCCAGTTGCTTATCTTGGAAATTACCGTCGGAAAATTCGTCGAATTTCATACAACTTTGGTCTTGACACATACCATGTTTTTAGCCGGGCTTGCTTCTACACAAGAGAGCTACTGCCGTGGCGCAAGAGTCCGTCCGTCCGTCCGTCCATACTTCTGGGGATTGCAAAAGGTAGTCGTTTATACATTAAGCATGTGGTCCTTGTGTGCATGTGGTCTGTGCAGAGGTGGTCCAGTTGATCTTGGAAAGCACAATCTTGGAAAGTAAGCTAAGGTTTGTCGAACACCTCTGCATGATCCAAGCCAAATTTTTCGGGAAGATACTTATCCACAATCTCTACAGACGATGTTTTATTTTTTCCAAATTTTAAATTTTCACAAGTTTTATGATTGTTTTTTTCCTTTTTCGTTTGGTTAGCATGGGACCCTATGGGAACTATCATTTCAAAACGCCGCAGCGTCTTTCATAGTTATCGTCCGATTTCAACCAAAGTTTATGATGAGTATGTTAGCCATGGGGGAATATAAGCTATTGCTTTTTTACCTATCTGCCAATTTTTAAAAATTTTTGGGCACTTTAACATTTTTTTTAACACAGGACCATATCAGGCTGGACATTTCAAAACGCTACTCCCACCCGATCTTACACAAACTTTATGAGGACATTGGCTGCCATGGTGGAATACAGCTATTGCTTTTCTTGGCAATTTGCGAAGTTTTAAAATTTTGGTGGGACTTTGAAATTCGAAACATGGGTTCTATAGGAAACTCCTACTATGCAATATATTGAAAACGGTTAATCGTAGAGAGCAACGGATGAAATTTTGGGACCTATGGTCCTATGAAATGCATATGTAGGTTACTTTTCATGTCTAATTCTTTGCGTTCAACTTTGCATCATTCGGTGCACTATAGAACATTTCCGATGTTACCATTTTAAAAGGCTACACCCACAGTTTTCATCCAATTTCAACCAAACTTTATGGAAAGTATGGTAATCATGGGGGGAATAGAGACTATTATTTTTTGGCGATCTGCCAAATCTTAAAAAAATAAAAAAATAAAAAAATACGTGACTTTGAAGAAAATCCACATCAGCTACATTGTCATTAGCCATAAACCTATCTTGGCTTGATCTGACAAAATGTCAAGCAGTATGCCAAGACCCCTGGTCCTCTTGTTTATTTTGTACGTGTGTGTGATATTTTGAAGTGAAAAGCATACTTGCGCCCCGCGCCACACCTCGGTATGAATAGAGTGCACTGTACTAGTGGCTCATTTACGAGGTTCATGGGCATCTTGTTTAATATAACCGATAACTCTCCATACATATACTTATTTGGTCCATAGGGTCCCCTCGCTCCAGTGCAGACAATAAGCGCTCGACAGAAGCTGAGGTCCCTCCACCAAAAACTCGAGTATCCGCTGGTTTTCGCAATGGACAGGTAAAACCACAATATGCCGTTAGTTGAGATATTAAAATGTGTCGCCCCTGTTCGGTGGCGAATTTTAAAAATAATAGAAAAATAAAAATACCTAACATTAAACTATCATTAATAGTTTAAAGTATGTTTACTGCCTTATTTATAGATTTGTCCACATCCTGAGTATGCCATATTTCGTCACCCCCCAGATGGAAGCCTTTCAGGCGATCAGCTCTAGTCAAGGAAAGAACGAAGCCGGAAGATCCGGTGGACAAGAAGTTCTTCCACGCACTGATCAAACCAAAGGTTCTTCTTTGTAGCCTTAGGCTATAATTAGACTTTCTTTGAAATAGCCAGCATCTGTTTTAAGAGAAAGACAGCTTCAATTTACACATGTTTTTGGCAGTACATGTATATGACCCTTTCAGTGTTGAGGTGCCGTTGTACATTGATATCCCCCTCCACAAATTATTTGGAAAATTTCCAATATATATACGTTGTTCTGCAGCAACTTCAAAGACGTCTTTGCATAGGCAGGCCTACGTAAAGACGTCTTTATGTTTTATGAAACTGAGCCAGCTGATCAAGAAAACAAAACCAGAGACGTTATAAACGAATGCTGCTAGACTAGAAATCATGTTGACTCGATATACCAATGACGCACTTCCTTTGAAACATGCAATGTCTGTCTTACTTCTTTTAAATAGCCTGGCAGTGAATCTCTAGAAAGCTCCACTTCCGGCGACCTTCGACATGGCGCAGTGTTCAGAGCGCTTCCTGTGTACAGGGTAATCAGGAAAAGAAGAATTTCATTTTTAATTTAAAACCCCTTGTCTATATAGTTCTGCACACACGAACATTTGCAAGTTACAAGAGCAAATGAGAATTCAACAAAAATATTTGCTGAAAAAAAGTAAGACTGAGTTACTTTCCTTTTTGTCTATTCACACATGTTGTCTATTCCTACATGTTTTGTATTTGGCCATCTGGCCTGACAATATTCTTTAATATTATTGTTACTGGGAACATCCTGATCTTTTTGTCATGTGTTTTATCAAAGGTTGACACCCCAGTCCAACCCAAGTCACCTGACATCATTACATACAGCCATGCCTTATATAATACTCAAAAGGTAAGCTCGTCAGCTCGTGCTGTACTGCTTCCTTGTGATATTACCATACGTATTATTACACGATGTCTGTAGTCGTCCTAATAACCGTACATGTAGCCACCATTCACGACAGGTACGCAATGTACGATGTAATATAACTAGGTTACAAATTTGTCTCCCAGACTAAAACGATGGATGATGTCTTCCTTTAAAGTTTGTTGTTGTGGATGATGATGATGATGATGATGATGATGATGATGATGGTGGTGGTGGTGGTGGTGGTGGTGGTGGATGATGGTGGTGGTGGTGGTGGTGGTGGTGAAGAAACCGACAGCACTTTCATGTTAATTTGAAACTTGTTTTTGTTTTCCTTACCTTCTGAATTTAGGGAGGTCGAGGAGTTCAGAGGTCAAAACGAGACAAAGGAAAGGTATGGTGTTACACACGTGACACAAAAGGAAAATGTCATGCTACACATGCAATAAGAATTTGGCAAGAACTTGGCAATTAGTTGCATTAATTTCAACAAAATGATTGTCATTTGGGAACTTCGGTCTTGTTGTTGTACGGAAACTTTGTAACCTGCATAAGAGATTAAAGAGGTGCACTATATAGTCATATAGTACCCGTGGGTACGTGTAGTCTTCAAGCACCCAGAACCTCGAACTGATCAGAGAACAATACTTGTGACAAATATTGAGTACTATCTAACCCAGTAGTATAAAAAAGATTCAACCGGTGTATTGGCCAAGCTCTTGTGGACTTGTTTCTTAGCTATACCAAAGAGTGTAAAAATAGAAAACTTTTTCTATTTTTACACTCTCTTGAACTACTACTGAGTGTTGGCGAAAGTTTTCATTTTATTCTGATATTAAATGTTAGAAAACTGTGTGTTATTTGCTAAAACATTTATTTGGTTGCAATACCTACAACATTCAGTTCTGTTTCTTTAGTTGAGAATGTGTTTCGTTTGTTGCTTTGTTTTTGTAGCCGATTGCTGGTTCCAAGCGTCGTCCTAGCCGTGTGTCCTACGCCGGGTTGCCCCAACACCAAAGTGGATCACGCAGTTCTCACGCGCTCGCTGCCACTCTCCCTGTAGAACAGGCAAACAAGAGATAGCCCCCTCGATGAAGAATTATTAAGTCCAAACATTACTTTCCTAATCCAGTATAATCCCCACGAAGGAGATAAGCTGCTTCGGCTATGCAGTTGGGATGTCGTCGTCCGATGCCAACGTACAGGATCAAGCAAAAATGAACCTTGGGTAGACTGGTCTTCCGTGAACCTCTTGCATATATATTTAATCTAATCTGGTATTAGTATAACAGGTGCTATGGCAAGGGGAATAAATATGATAAAATTATTTTAATGTATTGCATATTGTGGCCGTGCGGAATAAATTTAACTTTGCTGGCATCCTTGGCTTTACTCTTTGAAACGTGCTGTTTTGTGCGCAGGTTGCTACAGAATGTATAGTTGCAAATGAACAGGAACGTTCACTGGTTCCGTATTCCCATATTTTTCCATAACTATTTTTTTTTTTACTTTCCTTTTCATCCTTCGTGGGAGCAAGTGACAGGGTATGGTTAAATATTGTCTTTGTTTAGGTAAATACAGTCACCACTTTGATTTATTACAGGCTATGGATATTGATAACAATAGATTACTTCTGCTAGTAGGCGCACGTGTGATTTATTTGTCAAATGTTTGAGTTTTTGAGAAAATTTAGGTTTTCACTTGGCCATGTGGTAAAATGACAAAAGTTAAATATTCGGTATATTTTTTGCTAACACAAAAACATTCAAAATCGCTGACAGCAGTTTTATTTGGATCACAAGAAGGAACCTCCAGGAATAGTTTCATTGGATTAAGCCAGCAACAGTGGTACAAGCAGCGTTTTGAAAATGTCATTTTCCGAAATATCTGTGAGGATCGCTGAGGAAAACATAAGGGGACGTTTAGAAAACTTGGAAAGTGATATTTAGAAGAACCTGCCTTTTGAAATTTCGCTCACATGGAGTCTCATGTTAAGGAAAACGGGGAAAAAATCGTCAGCATAATTCGCAAACTTTCAAAACTCTCGAACACAATTTTAGTGAGTGCACTTGAGATATAAAAAGTCAGATGTTTTTTAAAAAGGTTCGAAATCGAACAGAGAGAGAGAGAGAGAGAGAGAGAGAGAGAGAGAGAGAGAGAGAGAGAGAGAGAGAGAGAGAGAGAGAGAGCACACAAAGGGAATGAACAGAAAACGAATCGTGAAAAATTATAATAAGACTCTTTTCCCAAAATTCAAGAAAAGTCGAGTCGTATTGGCCAGGGCAATCAACTAAAAACATGAGAGAAATCCATACAAGAGATTCAGAGATTACTACGGATAAATTTCGATTTCATGAACTCTGTTGACAGCCAGGCAAAGATAAAAATCGCAAATATCTCGAAAATATCTTATAGAGTGAAACTGACGACATATTTGGGTCGCTGCCAGTGGACCAGGTGTGTTTCATTTATGCGGGATACTTTTTGATCATTCGATGCAGTGCTCTGAAACTTTGCTGAAAAGTTTCTGAAACTCAGAAATCTCTGCTATATCATATAACCTGGGCCGCGGGGCCTTAAGTAAGTAAGATGTATATCATGCATATAAGGGGTACGGTTGATATCAGACATGTGGATTGTGGAAGCCAGTTGGAGGTCAGTCTATGCGTTTCTGACAATCGACCTGCACCGTCTTTTAAAACTGTTTCTTGTAACGCAAAATGGACAAAACTATAGGGTCTCTAGCATGTGCAAATATAAGGCGTATGTAGGCCCTATTAATAAAAGGACAAAAAAGAAAGAGGTCCATGAACTTTAACACTGCCTGTGGACAGAAGTAGACATGATGGCTGAAAACATTACCCAATAAATGCGTTACCGATACAAAATATCTCTGAAGTCTAAAACATATCTGTCCGCTTCGCTCTTCGACCAGCCTTTTCGAACTACAGAGCAATTTGAGGAACGTGCGCCGAATGATTGAATACTACAAGGTCAAAGATATATGCATGATATGTGCTGGTGTCACCTAGCCCCATATTTCACTCAGTGTTGCTATACGGTCAGCCCTTTACAAGGTTTTTACGATCTCAAATGACCTTGACCACTACAAGATCAATACCATTTATGTGCGTCTACTCCTAGTGGGGGGGGGGGGGGGGGGGGGGGGGGGGGGGGGGGGGGGGGGGGGGGGGGGGGGGGGGGGGGGGGGGGGGGGGGGGGGGGGGGGGGGGGGGGGGGGGGGGGGGGG
>JAAUYG010059905.1_pt1 | contig 13583 bp, 6 predicted proteins | sample 7278091 | NCBI WGS metagenome assembly JAAUYG01 (sample SAMN14350201, study PRJNA611818) | marine sediment metagenome | isolation source: surface marine sediment (0.6m) | place: French Polynesia: Moorea | collected 2018-08
TCGAGGCTAGTCACATGGCCGACTTTGCCGCCACCTGGCAGATAATTCGGGTAAAGTCAACCGACCTCGCTCTGAACCGAAGTAACTTTTCTGGTGTGAAAGCGCGGCCGCGCACAGCATGGAATTTTTAATTGCTTTATCTGCCGAAGTAGTACTCCGGATTACTGGTGTGAAAGGGGGGTAAAAACCCTGGCCGTACACATGTATGGCTGCTTATTTATCCTATAATTAAACATAGCTTGCCAGTACCACAAAGGTTTTGACTGGTGATGTGGAATGCAAACATGCAGACCAGTCCTACTTGAGATTTCCCAGGCAATTACTAGTACGCCTGTAATTAGCATGTGTTTGTTGTCTGTATACATTGTATCCTGCTAGTAGATATGGTAAAGACATTATATCCCTGCAAGCTGTTAAACCTTTGTGTTTATATGATATACAATTATATGTACTGCACTTTACTGCAGATTTTGTGAAGAAAGCCTAGCCACTAGCATCACCATAGGCTATAGTCTAGCACTGTTTGTGTAGCTTGTTTGGTTTTAGCATACATGTACATTGTACTAGAATTATCTGCCAAGGTTATCAGTTAGCACTCTTTGTATTTGCTGCATTTTAGGATTAAAAGTTCTATCATTGTAGCTTCTGGTATCACTATCTTTTATGTCACCCTCAAATTACCAGTAAGCATGTTAAAAGCAACTGGGTTGTGTTGTGAGGCCAAGATCTGAAATCTACGTTTGTGGAGATGATTAAAGGGAAAGTTCCTGGTTGGGGGAGGGAGGGGGGGGGGGGGTGTTGCTCGGAGGCCACATGACAGCGGCCCTGTGTCCCCGGTTCATATCCTGTGAGGTAAAAGGACAAGACAGACCACATGGACAACTAAAACCTTGCCCGCACACAAAATTGCTGCTTCCCAGTACAGTTTACCCGGTATATACAAAATACAAATTGGACATTTCTACAGCACCAGTTCAACCGCGGGTTATCATTGGCACTTGCGCGCAGCAGTCATAGATCAGATTCCAGGAGTAAGTTCGAAGACATTGGTCTCAAAACATATCAAAAAGCCATGTGACTTCAGGTCCCTTTGGCATATTATGACGGCGCCGAACAACATGACCAAGGCGACATTCGAATTGCTGCTACCCGGTATATCATACGCATTTCTGTTAATGTTACCTTGGTAACACATGGAAGACTGGGATATTTGCGTTATATATAAATGAATAAATCATTAACTTATTATTATGAGGGAAGATTAGTCAAAATATGAACATGATGAGCGACATTGAATTTGATCTCTGAAGATCGCTCAATGTCAATTCCGACTGGGCAGTTGGACTGCCCATAGAAAGCTTCCTAGTAGTGACTACCAGGAAGCTTTCTGTGAGCAGTTAGTAGTGTTTAATGGCTATATATACCTTAGTTAAACTCTTGCTTGAAATATGATTGATCTTTAATTTTACTTTCAAGTTTACTCAAAGGTCAGATCTAACCATGCTAACTGCGAAGTTGATTCTCCTTATCATGACATAGGACTAATCTTACACTTAGTATTTTAATAGTAATGCTAACACACTATCTCTACTCCATTCCAAGATGTAAGGGCTTGAATATAAGCGACCTTGAACTTGACATTTCAAAATCATTCAAGGTCAAATGATTGTTAGACTCCTCTATTTTGAGAGCACCCATGGGACCAAGAAAATGTTGTCTTAACCGTCTTATATCATGTATATTGCAAGTGGTCTTAACATAAAGGTCATTTAACACAGAAAATTGTCATTTGGGACCAAATCAAGCGGTCTTGTAATCAAGGGTGGTCTTAAAATAGAGGGTTGTAAAATAGGGGGACTACTGTATTTAATAGTACCATGAGTACCATGCCCTAACTCGATTCCATTCGGAGATAATTGCTTGATGGGTATACCATTAATCTGACCTTTCAAGGACACTCAAGGTCAGATCAAATGGGGTGTCTGTGTTTCTGTGAATGACCCTGTACTTGCATCATGAATGCTCAGGAAAAGAAGAGGAAATAGGGAGTAGGCTGTCCTGACCAAATGCTAAGAGCAATTCCCTTTGATCTGACCTGATGCCAGTGTGTTCCAGCTCTCTGACCTATAGATGTGATTCAACATGTTCAATAAGGAGTATTTGGCGCCACAAATTCGCAGTATGAATAATCGGTTTCATTCGGAAGCCAAACTACCTTGGTCATATGACTACCCTTTATCCAATCATATTGCGACAAATAAAAGCTCCGCCAATCGTGAGATGCCCCTGTTTTCGCGCCTTTACCTTTCTTTCGGGTATCTTCGGAATATTTTCCCGCCAAGGGGTTTAAAATACTCCCTATTGCTCACACCGACAGATGCTAAACCATAAACGGGGTATTGGTGGCCAAGACATAACATTGATGCTTGTGTCATTAGAAGGATGTATATTTATACTGTATAAAGCTATTTATCATGGCTGTTGTGTGGTGATCAAGTAGAAGCTGTAGAACTGATCTAGTGACACACATATATATTTACTTTTAGCATGTGTACAGCTCCGATATCCCCCACTATATATTAAAAGGTCACTTGGATGTGTCACATGCAGTGAAGCTTTTATTTCTAGGATTTACTTTACTCTAGTTTATGCAAAGTCATATTTTGGGTAATCCAAGCATGTCCTTTTCACGTTTCCCATTCCCACATTGTATTAGACAATACTGTGTCCATATAATGTGTACATGATACAAATTGTAGCGTTATACCCTGCACAGCATCCTACCAACTGGCAGGATTACATATAAGCATGTATACATTTGCATGCAGATCTATGTCACATGTATCTATGCAAGCAACATAGTAACTTAGTATTAAGACATACCGGTACTTACCCGGCCCGGTTACCCGGTAGTGTCATACGCTGATTAGGGGCATCAACCTCCGTAACCGTCACTTATTATCCCCCTGCCCCCCCCCCTCCCCTTCCCACACACACACATTCACCAAGAAAGCAAGAAAGAAAGGAAAAAGGAGAGAAAGAAACGGTAGAATCATCATCATCATATGATTATCACCCACTGGTCAGGTCTGCTCATTGTGCTCAGCCTTTTAAATTTTATGCTGTCAGCAGGTTACATGGGTTAGGTGTCCCATTCTGTTGGTTGTAAGAGGTAACAACCAGTTGGTTGTATGTGGTTCTTGTTTGTTCAGTAGGTTTGTTTGTGAGAGAATAGCCGAACACCTGGCCAGTGTTTATTTGAGCAGACAAATAGCATGCATAACTTGCAAATTTACAAGTTGGCCAACTTGGGTTATTATTCATGTTGTTTCTCAGTATCACACAAGTATGTGGTATAACATGTATATAGGTACCCTGATAACAAAATGTACGCGATGTATCAGGGAAGTTTGTAAATGCCTGCATACAGGTATCATATGCACTTGTTGTAATACTAGTCTCTGATGGTAATCCCCTAGCCTTTACGAAGTAATTGTTTTCAGTTTCTCATGTTCCTATCCCTAGGCTGTTAGAATTATGAAGCAATATGGAGGCTGGGTCATGTTAGTACAATGTACCGTAGACCTTGCTGCTGAAGTAGTTTAAATGCTAAAGCCTCAAGATACTTAGATACTAGTACATGTACATGTACTTATTCCATTGTGCATGTTATACCCATAACATTCTGATACATGTACTGACATAGATGGTGTCTATCTACTTATACATTTCTACATGTAGAAGTATGTCTACATGATCTATGGTCTTACTCATGTTACTGTCCTAAAAAAATTATAGATTTTGTCAAAGTAAGAGACTTGAAACTTCCCATGACCATGTCACTGCTATCTTCAGGGAGGCAGAATGCCTAAAATATGATTTGTGGTTGTTAGAGGCAAAGGCGCATGTTAACATACGGCTCTACATGGGTCCAAATAATTTATGCTGTGTCACACGTCACTTTTTATTGCTTTTTTCTGTGTCACATGTTATTTCTTATAAGAATTTTACTTCGTCACGTCAACTTTTTATACTATTTTTATATATATGAATTTATATTATAATTATGTTTTTATAAGACTTTCATGTCGATCTTCATCTTCTATAAAATTTCGACGTCGATTCTACAATTTTTATAAGATTTTGACATCACTTTCTACAGTTTTTATCAAGGCTCACGTCGGATTCTACAACTTTTAAAGTGGCCGTGTCATACTTAGTTTTTTACCCATGTGGAGCCGTTAACATGGTTAAATATTATCACTCTTCTGTCATTTGTCTAGATATGTTGTGAATGATCCATCATCGACACTGTCTTCTCTATAATGCCAGCCACCATGTCCACTGCCCAAGTTTCTGGCTGTAGGTAACCATGGTAACATGTTTTACATGTGGCGGAAGGCTCTGTATCCCTGGAGCATGTGGAGATCCATGTCCCATCCTTCTCCAGAGTCCAGAGTCGGCCTGATGCACACAGGGATATTGAAGGCTTTGACAGGTGACAGAGTTAAGGTCTTCATGTCCGTGGAGTGAGAAATTCTATGCAGAGCCAAGGCCGTCTTCAGCTGTCTTCCCTGATCCATGGTCTGCGGAGAGTACTTATTTGGGCTTCTGCATCCTGTGCATCTGTGTATGCCACCCATTTAAATGAACTCATGCAAGTTGTGTGATAAAATAATAACATTTTGCGTGTAACTATTTGGTGATAAAACCCTTCAATACAACTGCATTAAACGTAACATGAAGTTTTACAGTGTTTAACATGACTGAGACCCAAAACAACATATTCGGTATGCATATACAATGTATTAAACAGGTTTGTGGTAATGAATATGTTATTTGAATAAAATACATACTGTAAATTCATTACTGTTCGTGGGGTTTAATGTTTGCATTTTTGAGACAACACTATGTTCATTGGGATTAATATTTGCGGTAAGCTGAGGTTCTCTTAATTATCCAGGTATATATGAATTATGGTTGCGGGTATTTATTTTTGCGATTTGAAGATGGTCGCAAATTTCGACAAATATAAATTCTCGCAAACGTTAATAAATTTGCAGTACTTGGTTCCTGTCCCCACATTTGTATTTGTACTCCCTTATGCTGTTATGCAGTTTCAATGCATTTACTCTCTCCAGCTGTCATAGCTAATCAACAGTCATTATGGTACTTCAGTGTTTGCTTTTGTAACATGCTTAATCATGTTAATGCTGTATTCATAATTTTTTCCTGGTCCTGAGCAAAAATTACTGTGTGAAATGTCACGTTCAGTTGTCCCTCCCCCCAAAAAACTCTGTGTAACACAAATTATTCCACATGCAGTGTATATCTTTGACATGGTATATGTTTTCCCAATGCAGGTATAATCATTATGTATGTCGGTCCTGTCTCATTAAATATGCATATTACCGGTGCAGGCAGTCCGTGCCAGGCTGATCCTGTCGCTGTGTATGAACAGCTAGAACACTGTAGAACAACTGACTTATTGTCACTGTTAACAGGATAATGGTAGACTAAGTGTGTACTTGTTACACAAAATATATAGATTGTAATCTACATGATCTATGGGCAAGAGAACTCAGAAGTGTTGTTCAATGATGCATGGCAACTTGAAAGTTGGGGGAAAAATTATGCCTGTTAACAGGTGACAAAGATTTAGGAGTGTAATTGTGATGCCATCAGAATGCCAATTTCAGGGTTAAGATGGTACATGCTTATGTTGTGACATTGTACTGTTAATTTCTTGCGCAATTTGGAAAATACCCACTACTACTATACTACTGGTACTACTACCACCACCACCACCACCATCACCACCACCACCACCACCACCACCACCACTACTACTACTACTACTACTACTACTACTACTACTACTACTACTACTACTACTACTACTTACTGCTACTACAGCTACTATTACTGCTACTGCTACCATGACTACTACCATAGCTACTATGAGTTCTACTTCAACTACTACTGCGTCTGAACAAACATGAAAACTACTGTACTTTGCACACAATGTGGTTACAAATACATGTAAAGTATGGTTTGATGTTCAAATTTGTATGCAGTTTCATGTTTAATACTTTTAACCTGATTATACTGTGGCCATGTACACATGGTACAAGAGTACTGTATGGATCTGCCTATGTCATATGAGTCTCCATCCTGCCGATATTGAGGATTACATGTAGTTACTCAGCCTTGAAAGTGTCGCAATCCAATTTCGTTCTTGTACTAGAGACTGCTGAAGACTCCCCCTGACTACAGCAACTTGTCGTGATCTTCCCGCTCTGTCGCCGCCTCCAGGAGAGTCTTTGTTGTCGTCGTTAGGCTGGAATTATGCATGAGACTGCCATTGTTGCCTTTGTGGCAGGGATGGTAAAGGTGACACTGGAGCTAATTGTGTCACACAGACAGGTCACACATCCTGGGACAGGGAGGGCACGCCAGATTATACCATAAAACTTGTCTCCTGGAGGGAATTCCCCTTTTACTGTTCCAGTCTACACCTGAGAAAGGCAGAAGAGAAATACAGTGTTCCCTCTATTTTAAGACCACCAATGGGACCAAGAAAATTTAATTGGTCTTATATTCAAGGTGGTTTTAAAATAAAGGTCATTTAACACAGAAAATTGCCCTTTGGGACCAAATCAAGTGGTCTTATAATCAGGGGTGGTCTTAAAATAGAGGGTTGTAAAATAGAGGGACTACTGTACACGAATGTCTGTGCATGACATGCTTACATTTTAATATTCCCGACAAGGAATCAAGAATTCTTTGGTGTCTACAGTAGTCCCCCTTTTATAAGGCCACCCTATTTGCGAACAAATTGTGGCCACATAAGAGAGGTGGCCTTTGGCGAGAGGGAGAAATGTATTGACTTTATGGTAGTGAGGACAGAAAATTCTGGCCTCATAAGAGGGGTGGCCTCTCGTGAGAGTGGCCTTTAAGAGAGGGATCACTGAAATCCTCACTAGCCATGCTCTTTTGGTAACATTATGGAAGGGATGTTGGAGTGAGCGTGATATTGATACTCAATGATACTAAGTGTAATACAGTTACATGTGTCTGAACCACCTTGGTTTTCTGTTGACTGGGGAATTTGTAAAGGGATTGCACACAATATTTGCAGTCACATGTGCAGTATCACAGTAGTCCGATGGGCTGCTGACGGTGTCTGGAGCTGCTATACAATAGGGAAATTTTGTACACGCTGTGCAGTCAGGCTCTCCTTATGTATCTTGGCACATGTTATATCATGTATATGGCCTGAGCTGATCTAATGTGAATGATATAGGGTCTATAGCCACATTTGATGTTGTCTTCTCAGATTAACATGATTAGGTACTTAATCTTAAGTCCACTAGGCCTAAGAAAAAATCAAAAAATCCACTAGATCTTATATATAGGTACCAAAAAGACAATTGTTGGCATTTTTGCCAAAGTGATTAGTGAAGATAAGTTTGTTTCTATACTTCAGATTTTTTCAGAAAGTGGCTGCAATGTCATATCTTATATATGACAGCGGAGAGTTGTGATATATTGCCACTGTTATCATAGTGATCCCATGGTGCCATAGTGATATTATATTAGTGATTATAGGTTTGAAATCACATTGTCATTTATTTTTGCTGCATGTTAACTTATATAAGTAATATATAATAACTATATCGCCCAGGGTATATGACATATTTTAGACATGTTAGACCAGTGCTGAACCGACTCCACTAGCTACCAATCATGATCAGGATCAAGTTTAAGGTCTGCGTAATCACTTTTAAGGCTCTACATGCATCTGGCCCTGCTTACATTAGGGACATACTGAAGATCAAAAGGTCACTTTATAGCTTCCAATCCACAGTTGCACTAACTTTGGAGGTCCCTAAATCATGTAAATATAGCACCTCGTGAGTGGAACAGCACGTGGAATGCGCTGCCATCTGAGGTCACTCTACTATGTTCCCTGGATGATTTAGCTGTGTTTAAAAAGCAGCTGAAAATTTACTACTTTACCATAGCTTTTAAGGATATTTAATGTCATATGTCATATGTAAAGCACAGTAGAATATTATTATAAATACCTGTATTACGCTATAATAGACTATACATACATACATGTACATGTGTTCTTTAGGCATTAAACACATTGAATACCTCATTTACTATAGTACATTGTGGTTCAAGTCTGAGGAGGCCGTCTTTGTCTCGTAATGCCTATGCAGCCTATCGTCATATACGGCTAAGTGGTTTTTGCGATGTTTAATTTATGACAGAGTGATGATGCCACTTGGTCCCTCGGGAGCCCAAGGAAGCTGATTTATAGTGGAAACCCACAGTGGTGAGGATGCTGTCAGATGTCTGCTATATACATGTAGTGTACTGTACATGATATCGTAGGAGGGAAGAAACGGCAATGTCCCATAATCCCACAACAAGCGCAGTCTCGGCAGCTATCAATATTCATGTGCCGTGGCTGTCCATGCCATGGCACCACCATGCTAATCATACAAAATTGAAGCCGACAGCCTCGTCGGAATGAGAAGCGTGGGCCACCCAGCTGAGACTAATGGATTTATCCATTCAAGTGAAATCGCAGTTCAGGCTGCATGGGTTTATGCAATTATATCTATAAAACTTCAGTGAGAGAAGGGTGGAAGATTCTACTGGGAGGAACACTAATGATAAAGATACAGATACATGCAATTTATACCATGTTATGTCATATATTTAAGTGATCTATGTATTTTGGACCTCACATTGACAAGATTACTGGTACCCGGCGTTGGAATCAACCCGATTGTTAGTGCTGGAGTCAAATAAAAAGTACATATGTACATGATGTACAGGTGTATTGTTTGTGCCATAGTGTGTGCAATAGCTCATGCTGCGCTATGGCACAATCCTGCACAAACTATTAATAAAGTCACAAACTGTACAGTGGTCCCTCACCTAATTAAAGGACACTCGCGAGAGACGACACCCCTCTTAGAAAGGAGACAAATTTCTATGCAACAAGCATGACCAGTACCATGAATTCATGTAATGCTCGCTCTCACCAAAGGACACCTCTCTAATAAGGACAAAATGTTTGGCAGAAGGGGTGTTCCTGTTGGAGGGGGATTGCTGTATTATGATATCCCACTGCAGACTCTACTTGGGATTAGATCATGATTACATTGGTGTATCCCTAGCATGCCAGTCTAAATTTGGTTTATCAGGTCATTCGTTGGACTGATTGGAGCATATTGTATGATCCAGTATCATTTCATGCTGTTATTAGATGGACGCAACCCGTAACTGTTTGTGCCTATAGGAATATATACAGCTAGGGGCCACGGTTGATGTTCTGTGTAACACCTAATATGTGTGGCGCTAGAAGATTGTGTAGTAGTACCATGAGTACCTACATTTGTTTTTTTTTTGTATGTGATGTGCCATGTCATTTCATGAATATCCTATGAAGAAACATTACAGTATGGTGTATGCTTCAGCTGTTCCAAATCACTGAAAGTTTTTTTGTGTCATTGTTTTCAGGTGTTTTAATAAGATATCTTTTGCAGGTGTCTTGTCAGGTGGCTTTCGTAGTAAGGTATCTGTTATACTATAGTCCTAATGATCATGATGATATCAATGCACATGTTTACCACCTGCCCCATGGTTGTTACAGATTGCTGCATCGTATGGAAGAAAGGTGTCGATATTTGAACCCACACCTCTTCTGCATCATGACAGCACCCACGTATGTTGTTTTGGCTTTCAAAATAAATGCAGTGTACAATTATTTTATTGTGTGTGAAACAGAAATTCTTAGAACATTGTAACATGTATAAGATCTCAATTTTTCAAAATGTACTTAAGATCTGTTTATATATTACCGTCAGAATAACATGCATAGAGGTAATCATTCAGTTACATGTATGATGAGGTCTTTCAGTGATATGTGTCTTCCTGAAGTTGGTAAATTCTAAACAACACATATGTAACCAGTTATATGTAATATGATTCAAGCAGAATGAAACGGTGTGTGAACTGTTAATTATGTTGCGTATTATCACTTTATTCCTGTTACAGCTATTAAATTAATACTACCGGTAGTTATTATATATACTTAAGGATTAGCCTAACATAGCTTTATTTTGGCCACTGTTTTCAGAAGCTGGATTACCAATGGTATCCGACAGCCACCTTAGAGGCTGAAACTGAGGTCCAGGCTCTGTCCTGGAACCAGGAAGGTAAGAATCAATATCAGCACTCTTGTACAGGTACATACATTGCTCTCTGGCTTATATAACAGGTGTAAGACAGTGCAGGGATTTTATGCAACTAACACAGCCCTATGGGTGTTGTGTTGCAAATGATCCTAGAATATCGGTCAATGTAAGAAGATACCTTGTAACATGGCACCAAGCTGCCAAGTTGTGATGTAGTGGGGGGTAGATGGGTCACTGTATAGTTATCATGGTTATTCAGGAAGTAGTGTCATGTACAGTGCTCAATAACTGTATGTGCATGTGTTTCAAGGTCAATCATACATTGTGGCATGCATGGATGTGTTGCTTAGGTGAAGCAAGCATTGATTGGCTATACCATGTACCGGTACATACAATCCGAAGTTGTCATTCTAGGAAACGTAATTGTGTAAGATTGTATTACACAGAAAAGTTTTGAATTGGATTCATTTCACTAAGTACTGGCAGCCAATGCAGTTCTTTGGACGTACAATGTAATATATATCTTAGACAATAAGCGGAGCACATTGGATCACAATTGTTGTAAGTTCGTGTTTTGTACAATGAGAAGTTCCCAGTTTCCTGATCTATCCCTGCCCCATAGGTTCCCGTTTGCTGACGGGGGGTGACACGATCCAGATGTGGCAGAGTTCCTCTCATGAGGCTATCAAGGAAGAAGAGGAGGATGATCCAGACCCGGGAGGAGGAGGAGGAGGAGTGGAGTTCTTCATTGAGGACACGGAGGAACATCACCTGGAGTGGCAGTGTATCTGGCACTGTCGCCCCGCCAACCCTATCACCCAGCTCAGCTTCTCGCCCGACGGGCTACTGTTTGCCTCCCTGAGCAAGGTACATGCCACGGTAACTCTGTGGTGAACACGACATATCATAAATTAGTGTTATATTGTGCATATAAAAGTTGTAGCATAAAGGAAGGAAAGTGATAAGTGTTTGGTGCCCGTATATGCATCTTCAGATCTTAGAAAGTCACATGGTGATGTGACCTGCTAGAGGACATCTGACCATGTGACTGTAGAGCCTCCCGGTAGATCACCGGACTCTCTCAATATATGAATGGAGTTCACCACCCCTTAATGGAATCACTTGGACGTCTGATTTAATTTAGTGTTTATTGTGACTTTGTAAGATCAGATAACTAATGTTTGTTATTAGGATGACATTTGACACTCACTTGACTTAGACAGGCTTTCCTCATACTGATGCCAACATGTCCAAGATTCATTTAAAGAATGTATGCTGTACACCCTGTAGCTGCTACTGCGACTGTTATATAACATTGTTTGTACATGTTGTGTGAACACAATCCTGTTGTTCGTCTTTCAGCATGATCGACTGGTGAAGGTCTGGTATGAGAACAAGAAAGGTAAATAGTACTACTAAATACAGTGTACCGGGCCTGTGCATGTTTTGTATGTGCGTTAAGCATTTGTTGTAAAAGGAAACCTTTAAATATAAGTTGCACAGTATAACTGTAATAATACCCATCAAACAAAGCCGCTACCTATACTGGTACCTGTACACAGGCCTCAATTTATTTACTGTTGACTTAGTGAGTTATACAGTAGACTGTCACTTTGCAATCACCTCAGAAATAAGAGCACTTCAGAATATAGGCCACTTCCTAAAAGTATCAAAACTGTATTTTCAAGATTACATACTCCCCCCAAATAAGGCCATGCATGGACCTCGGAATAAAGACCAGTGTATAAGGCTCATCGATGGTCTTAATTCTGAGGTTCCATGGTAGTTCTAGTACACTGTTGAGTCAAGATAATATTCTGAATCAATAAAGTTTCTATCAATAATTGGAACAGCATTAGTAATATTTAGTTAACACTATGAGTGAAGCCAAAATAATAACTACTCATGGAATAGTAAGTGGGATCGTAGTCTTAGTTATGTAATGCTGGCAGTAGGTTTAATGTATTTATATTGTCTACTTTCAGTACAACTGCCACTGATGAGGAATGACAGCATTAGTCCGAAGAAGGACGAGGTTCATTTCTCGTTTGTGTACATTGCTCACCCACGGGCAGTGACCGGCTTCTCTTGGAGAAAGACTAGCAGATACATGCCCAGGTATGTGCAGGCTTATAGTGACAGCTTTTTATCATAATATTTCAGCCTACTGTTGGATTCAACACTGCTTCAGTGGATGGGACGTTACTAAATAAAGAGCACTGTTAGAATTACATTGCTCATGTAGGTCAGATGTTGGCATATATACTTTGCCGTAAGCCTATCATGGTGTCAATGACATGTAAAGGCATTTTAAAGGTGTCAATATCTAGATTCTCTGAGAATCCTTTGCCTATTTGTGATATGGTGGTTTTAGATTGTTGTTTGCCTGACTGAAATATCTTTCGTGTGTCAATAGCAGATTGTTTAGTATAGCTGGATAACATTTGTCATGTCTATTAGTATTTAGTATATCGTAGCTGGATCTTGCCTGAGAAAATCACTGTCTTAGTGACTTAATTGATATGTCGTTTTCAGGGGATCTGTGGCTAACATGTTACTGACGTGTTGCCGTGACAACATCTGTCGTCTGTGGTGCGAGACCATCCTACCGGAGGATGGATTGGTCGATCTCCAGCAGCTGGATCCCAGTAGTTCCCTCAGCCCTGTATTCCACACCCAACGGCATAAAAAACGCTTCATGCAGAGGCTACACCACATCAGGTAAGGATTACAGGTTGAACTGGTAATCTTTTTATGGGTCTGGACTTATCCTGATATTACTGTACACTACAACTAAAGGCTGAGGGTCTTGTTTAATAGAAATATTACCGTGTTTACAGGTAAAATAATGTAAATGAAATGGTTCCTCCTCAGCCAGTGATAGCTTTTTGCGGTGCTGTTAAGGCACTGTACAGTCATTATTGGCAACAGCTTTCCTTCTTACCATGATATACATGTACATGTGGTGGTGGTTCTTCCATTTTAAGACCACCTCTTCAGAGAGAAGACATGGTCTTAAAATGGAGATATACTGCTATGGAAAATATAAAGGTAACATCATTAATGGGTAGTCTAAAGTAGAGGAGTTATAAACTGGAATAACACCTGTATGTTGTAAATCAGGTGAGTAACAAATTAACCTCCTTCCATAAAGCAGTACAAGTGTTATTTCATGTCTGTTTTCTTTTCATTGCATGGCAAATTAGCCTTTCTGTGGATTGTATAAAGCACATACATGTACAAAGTCTGTTGGTATTGTTACGGGGATATAAAACCCCCCAGGTTCCTTTTGAATAGAGTTCCTGAACAAATAACAGAGACTAATGTATGAAACCAAATTTATTATTAAAAATAAACTTCAGA
>JAAUYG010069057.1_pt1 | contig 13578 bp, 13 predicted proteins | sample 7278091 | NCBI WGS metagenome assembly JAAUYG01 (sample SAMN14350201, study PRJNA611818) | marine sediment metagenome | isolation source: surface marine sediment (0.6m) | place: French Polynesia: Moorea | collected 2018-08
GTTATTAGTTAATTGGGGGCCTTATTTGGCACCATTAGCAGCTATAAGGCTTTGAAATCTTGGTTACCTTGACTTTGACCTTTCAAGGTCACACAAGGCCAAATATCATGGTGCCATTGAACTCACCATATGTGGCTTCCTATTGATGGTTAATACTAACATGGGGGCCTAACTTGGCTCCATTAGCAGCTATAAGGCTTTGAAATCTTGGTGACCTTGACTTTGACCTTTCAAGGTCACTCAAGGTCAAATCTAATGGTGCAGTTGGACTCTCCATATATGAGTTCCTATTAATGTCTAATAGTAACCACATGCCTATCTCTCACCGTTTAGGAGATATATGCATTTGAAAAGTTTCTCCCTCTCTCTTATCATTGGGCCAAAATTTTGCCCCAAAATGCCCCGAATAGACAGACGTCTTATCCCCGAGGCTTACATTGTTGTCCGTTTCGCTGTACGATTAGCTGTTGTCCAGATAATATCATTTTTAAATACTAAATTCTTAAACTTCATCAATTGCCAAGAAAATTTGCGTGAACATGGAACCTCCATGCACAGTGTGGTTGGAAAGGACCGTAGCTGCGGGAGGAGTAACGTTTTGAATTTTTCCCCCCAATGGTCCTATGTTAAGATATTTTAAGGTTTCCGTAAAACTATATTTCAAAAACCTGACATATTTTTATCGAAGTTTTTAAAAATGAAAACATTGTCTGAAAATATGGTGAATGGCTACCTTTCCACGATATTTGGCGCCAATTCGCTTGACGGTTTCTAAGAAAATTGCAGTTATGGACGGACAGACGAAGGGACACTTGCGCCAAAGTAATAGCTCTGTTGACACAGTCAAGCACAGCTAAGAAGAAATCCAACACCCCAAGGAACACGGTACAGTCATTGATTACCCATGCAGTATATCAACGTGTCTGATCACATTTAGTGCACCACTCAGACTGAATGTAGGCCAACAGAAATGGAGACCGCACACACAAATGTTGACAGACCGGTCATGACATTATAGCACTGGATACACAAACCTCTGCAAGATCAGACTGAGAACAGAAAAAAACGCCAGATCGGCCGACCTATTCCAGTGGGTCTACTTGGAGCATTCGTGGACGTTTAAAAACCAGATCTCCAATAGTTACCAGCTCCGAAATCAGAAACATATAAACGTTAAATTGAAAGGCCTATGATGCCAGACGATGTGATTATCGTTTTGACAATAATACTTATACTACTAATATTATTATGTTGCCGTTCAACAGCTGGGGGAACAACAGAGTATCATCATGAACATCAAGCCGGGGATAAGGTAGATCAGCATTTTCAAGAATTAAAGTTACCAGAGAAGAATCGGACACAGACCGCGAATAAAGGTCAGCCATCTCAGTTTCTTTTGCCGTTGAATAAGATCACGCGAGACTCATGATCCGGTTTGTTCTAGTTTCCCTTAATTAAGTGCTATAAGGTTTCTTAATCTGAACAGACGGAAATATTATTGGGTAAGCCGCCTTCCATCTTTCATAGACAAATGAGATTTAAATAAGATTAGTGAAGTCTGCGCTCGTGTATGGCCGATTTTACCATACACTACACACAAAAAAGTTTTAAAAGTTTTTTTGTGTAGTTGATATATGCTATACGTACACGCATAACATATATGAACTACACAAAAAAGTTAAGTCTATTTAATATCCTCAACTCTTTTTGTGTAGTGTATGACCCAATGCTGACTTTTCTATTAATGACTTGAGAGCTTCGTCTTTAGAGTACTGTGATGTGGAGTTCGATTGTTGTTGTTTTTTCTGTATTTTGATTTCTGTTACTCTTCACGTTTATTTCTTTTTCCTTTCGTCCCTTTGCTCATCTCTAACCATATTTTGGGAAATAAAGTACATCCATCCATCCACACATCCATCCCATTGAATAAGATCACCTCAGACTTCATGATCCGCTGCGTCTAAAATAACCTTGTCAGTGTCAATTTGGGATCATTCAGTGCAATTTTCCCAAAATGACCTGTAACTCCAAAATGGTTGGTCGTGTAGTAGAACGGAGTGACATACGTGACTCGGAGACACTAGTATCATATAAATATCATAATTTTGACCTTGCAGTGTTCAGTGTTATTTTGGGTCACTCGGTGCACTCGTCTTAAAATTGACCAACAACCCCAAAACCGCTGACTGTATAATAAAAAGTATTGAACGTTTGACTCGGTAATACTAATACAAAATATATGTAGTACATTTGACTTTGTGGTATTCAATGTCATTTTGATCATCAGATGAAACTGCCAAAATTTGATCCATAACTTGAAAAAAGCTGATCATAAAACAAAGGGCACCGAAAGTTTTAACTCATGAACACTGGTTCAGACTCACTTTAACGTACAAATGTCAAAGTTAGAATTAGTCACCTCAGCATACCTTAGGTATACGTTAGGTATAAACTTAACTTGGTGTTATCTGGCAAGCGTTCAAACCTATGGTAAATGCCCCTTGACCGCTTATCCATTGCTCCTCGGGTATCCCATCATTCTATTATTTTTCTTTATCCATCAGTTACTCTATTTGTTTATTATTCTCGCAAACGTTGTGTCTTCTCATCTCATTGCTGTATTTTTGTTGATGTTGGTGCTTTTTTCATGTATATTTTTTTACATTTTCTCATTTCTCTTCTTTACATTACTTGCCCCAGAAATTCCGACGCAGAGACGTCTTCCGAACAAGAGCTGTGGCCAAACAAACAAGGTACATGTATTAAGTCTTGCATGCACTCAAGTTGAATAAAACTGCCGAATAGATTTTATGATAAAACATTTGAACGACATATCGCATTATATTACCTTTATCTCTCTACAGAAGTGATTGAATGCGAAAACATTAAGCAGTAGCAGGAGCAGCAGCAAATGCCACTCAAAAGAAATGTTTACCTTTAACAGGTAGGCCTACTTGGCAGAGTTCTATCCAATTTGCCATTTTGTCAACGTTTTCGAGTTAAACGTCGATTTCATACAAATACACGCAGAAATACCCAGCTTTTGATTTTCAAGGTACATTCATGTATTCAAGGCATAATGTCACAACATAACTTAAACTTGAAATTCAAATTTTAAGTTTGATTTTAAAATTAAAATTGGAAAGTTTGAGAATTCATAGACAAGGTCTGTAGTGAGTTTGAGTGTCCTCAAATTTTGCCAACTGCGTAACCTTGGCCGGTTCTGTGAAGGTGCCGTTTGAAACAATATTAATGTGTTAAAGAAGCCTAAAAAGAAAATGAAATTTTCGACAAAAAATCTCCGCATACAGTCTCATGGGGGTCGTCGAGTTTTAGTGACCAGTCCTACATAGCAAATCAATTCGGTATTGTGAGGATGGTATTACGGCAAGGATAATTCAGAAGAAGGGACTATTGTTGATAATACTTAGTAACATGAACAAGGCTCTGACAGATTTCCAGTTTTTTTGTTTATTTGTTTATTTGTTTGTTTGTTTGACACTAAGGAAGACAACTTGAATTTCTAGAGACAACTATAATTATCCTTCACCTCATAACAATTAATGCTACTGGAGAACTAACACAAACCATGCCAGCACGTCATAGAGGACAGAAAAGCTGTGCGGCTAATATGACTGTGCCTCCAAGCACTAGGAACATCAGTTTGTATGCAGATCTAACACTTAAAATGTTTGATTGGAAAGTAATGCCCATTATAACGTACGGTTGCCCCATATTGAGAATGCCCAAACAAAAGAAACACCAGACAGCAAACATCTCCGCCTATGTCAGACAGTGCTTAAACATGAAGTGCGAAACGCTCAAACAAATTACACTCCGTAGTCACCAACCACCGCCAATCCGAGGGCCTGTTGAGCCTGCACAGAGATTCCATTAAAGTACCCTGGCTTTCTCAGAAAAAAAATCACCACTGAATAATATGAATGTGTGCATGCTGGTTATTGCAAGCATGTCCTAAGCGTCAGTAAATTTGCAAACAGTAACGCTTGCTTATTCGAACTCGGTAGTGTCCTAATATATATGCGTAAGTATAATATCCAGCAGTAAAATAATGGATTCAACGTGAGCATAGGTCCAACAAGACGCCCATGGTCCCTGGCATCACCGCTTGACTCAAATGAAAAGTTACGTTTAATATGTATTCAGGTGACTTGCAGCAATTACGTTCTGTGTTCAGTGATTTCTGGACTACGGGCAGATTTCAGGCTAATGCACACGTATTGAAAATTTTATACCCAATTTCACTCTGACCCAGCGTTTGACTTTTCATGATATCAAAGCCAAACTTTCATAAGAGAAACCTTCGAATGTGATACTTAAAATTTTAAATGCTGTCCCCTGGAATACCTCAGATTTAATTATTACGCTCTTGGCGATTTTGTAGAAGTCGTTTATGAATTCTTTCCTCACCCCCTCGTGTTAGCCAAAATATAAAAAAGCGTAAAAATTTGAATGTTAAAAAAATCAACTCTCTTTCCAAAATCGCTATAGACATTTCCTGGGAAAGTCAAGCATAACATAAAATCTTCATTGCTAATGAAACTTTGAAACACCGAGTGCGTACAGATACTACAGAACATTAACAAGAAGTCCAGAGCCCATGAAGATCCGGTTGACTCGACTGCCAATCAATGCAAGGGTTTATGTTAAAACGTACTCAGCAAAGTTGCAGCAGCTTTGATCAGAGGTTGGTCAGAGGTTTCTTAGTTGCATATGCGATTTTCAAATCAATGAACTCACTTTTGATAATTTTACATCTAAATGACTATCTGAAGTTGAATCAAGCCGCAGCTCATAATTTTCAAGGAACTCGAGGGATAATGCCACAAAATACAGGTATGTTTTTCAAACTTCAAATTTGAAGATTAAAATTAAAGTTTAAGATCTTGATTAATCTATATATCGACACTGTCATATGTACAAACTGGTCCCAGGCGTGTCGTCATATTTGAGTGACTGCATTGTCGACCAGAAGCCATTTGTAACTGCGCCCATATGCTAAACTTTAAAAAGAAAACAAAGAAATTTCACGGCAACTTCCAATTAAGAATTTTCAAAATCTGTATACACTTGTGTTGTAAGAAGGGGACTACATCTTTGAGATTCTTCGGGCGCTCAGTCTACAAATCCCGGACAAGCCCTCAAAATCTCCCTGTCACTGTGGTGCATTACCTTCACTCGGTTCTATATGGTGACAACAATGTATACTGTTGGTGACAATTTATTTGATATTTTGCGATAATTGACAGTTTTTAATTTTCTTCAGAGACAACTTGACCAGACTAAACACAGTCATCTAACAGGCTGGGGTAAGATAATATTCAATCATTTCGATTATACTGTATGCTGCAAAATATGTACTTAGCAAATGGGTTATGAATGAAGGCTTACAACCAACCTGTTGACTCGATTAAGTCAAAATAAAAAAAAAGAAAAGAAAGAAAAAAGGAAGAAAGAAGGAAAGAAAGGAAGAAAGGACGAAAGAAGGACGAAAGGAAAGAAAGAAAGAAAAAAGAAAGAAAGAAAGAAAGAAAGAAAGAAAGAAAGAAAGAAAGAAAGAAAAAGGAAAGGAAGAAGGAAAGAATAGAAGAAAGAAAGAAAGAAAGAAAGAAAGAAACAAACAAACAAACAAAGAAAGAAAGAAAGAAAGAAGAAAGAAACAAAGAACAAAGAAAGAAGAAAGAAAGAAAGAACTGGCACCAAAGGCAGATGAAATGAACGCTTACAAAAGAAAAGACAGGAATAAAAGAAATACCGGAGAACACATCAATGGACCTGCGAAGAGATTAAAGAAAGAAAAATTAAAATCTGCCTAAAATAGGGTGCAAAATATGGGTGCAATTTATCATAGACGTTCGGATATTTAAGTTTAGCAGACAGAATGATTTTTTAAGTTAGAATAGTTTGAATTTTCTTTATAACATTTACTTTTCTTTTGGAAACATTCAGTCAGTGGTCAATGCTTATTCCTGAAATAGTTGGCATCAAAATGAAGTATTCGGTTTGAAAATACTTTGTAAGGTCGGCGAGCTACACGTGTAAGGCACGGTTCAGCCACAGCCTTCCCCAGATTGTGTATGGGGATTATAACTGTATGAACAATTTGATAATCCGTGTAAAATTTCATAAATCCTACGTAAAAATAATGCATACCATTGTAAACTACCTTCAAGTAAAACACCTTCATGAGTTAGTAAATTGTAATACCACATTTAACAAACTGTACGCAAATTTTAAAACGTTGCATGCATACTAAAATGTCTGTAGATTGTATTAGTCGATATGCAAATTTAGTAAATCGTAAGAACAATTTAGGAAATGCACACAGCACTGTACTCTGTTAATAATTCATACGTCCATTATCATATTGCTTTATCCATAAAGAGCTCTTGTATGTTCGTAGCTAGTAGGTACGATGATTTAAAGTGGCTTGTAAACCAGTGAAAAAAATAAGACAAAATTTGGGCGAATATTACGCAGCATAAAGTGAAATACGTTTGTTTTGTAATTACTTTGTAGGATTGTACCGTGCTTTAAAAACGCTGATGAGTGGGATTTAGCTAAAACGGGAAATACCGATATTCGTCTATAAATAGGAGCTAGAAATTTTCAACCCGATGAGTCAAAAGTTTTTTGTTTGTGTTTATTTGTGTTGTTGTTTTTGTTTTTCTTTCTCAATGACTACCGTAGTTCGAAATGATTGCATCGGATCACTGGTTGCAGCTTGCTATTATAACGTTTACTCTCTTACTTTCTTTACCTCAGATGTGGTTACAAGTCGAAAGCAGGGGGGCCTTGCGAAAGCACAATTTGCACAAAAAATCAAGGTAGATATGGCTTTGTATATCAAGCAGAGACGATAGCAGCTTCACGTTGTGATGTACTGACACTACCCTACAAAGTGATTTACCTGTCGAAATGGATTTTTTATTGGCAGCGGATTGTAGAATTTGAAAACAGAAATAAAAGACAAATTTTCGCTCACTTCAGCATCACTTTCATGAACTACATGTTGAATCTTTACGTCGCACCACTCCGTTAAAACCCAGACTGTGTGTGTCTGTTGCTAAAATATTTCAAACAGTATTCAATGACCTACTTTCATTTTTGGCGGAAACCTTCTCCCTGTTTTTTCAAGAAGGAGGATGCAGTTGAGTTTGAAATTCAGACTTGAACATCGAAAGTAGTTGCCCCTACATATAGGGGACCGTCTGTTAGATTAATGCTCAAGTGTTTAACATTGCACTGATTTTATATTTCGTCGTGGCTGTATTGCTTTGCATGGACTTTTGGGCAGTCCCTGCGTGACAAGGCGTCCTATCACGCTGAACGCCGAGATGAGTGCTTCCGGCAAGCCAGTTGGGCGTACACCACAGGACGTGGGGCCGAAGCAAAAGAGTACGCTAACAATGGGCACTTGCACGCTAGAAAATTCCAGGCGGCAAACCGGGAAGCGGCTGAGGAGATCCTCAAAGATGGGTAGTGCTTTAGTCTAGTTAGAATACACTATTTAAATACATAGTATTAAAGTGTCGAACCCAGTTTTAACACCGGCTATTCCGAAGTGGTATGGATTATTGAGTGATGTTTAATCCGAAACACACATCTGCCTGCTCCGCTGATTTTCCAGCTTGTCATTGAACAAAAAAAAATATGACAGTATCTCGCTATACATTCTAACAGTGCTGGTTAGAATAATGAAAGACTGCGATCTTGGCTTCTAGATTATAGAGGTGCGTAAGGCGTTGTTGATGCCATAAATAACTATAAAAGATGGCGATGTCTAGCATGAGTATAAAGGCCGAGGTTATTAGGGAGAAAAGACAATTGTTTTCAAATTCACTGTTTTAATGTTTTTCGTTCATGTTTCTTTTTTTTTTTTTTGTCAACTTGGTATTTTCTCTTACAAAAGTGGCAAATAAGGTCTGAAAAATTTAAAAAAAAACAGGGCTGGAGTTCTAGAAAATACTTAAATGTAAGTTTTGATTTAAGTCAGCAATCTCAGCACTGTGATTAGCAAAGACTCTGATTTCAGTCAAAGTTTCGACTTAAGTATTTTCGAGAACCCGTGCCACGGTCTGAAATGCTGCACTTGCTGCATTAAGCTTCTTATTAAATGCTGCGTATCAATTAAAAAAAATATTGATATGAACAATAGTGTTTACTTCATATTTAGTCTCAACTGGCTTAACCTTGTGTCAGTTTGGTTAAATGATTCCCCCAAACACAAATGGTCAAGGTCTAGAATAAAGAGAGTATAATTATTCTGTATTTTTACGAAGGAATAAGAACTTCAGTCGTACCAATACGCTTGATCTTCACGGACTGTACGTAAAAGAGGCTCTGGAGGCACTTCAGGCCTTTCTGATGATGAGAAAGAAAGGTAAGAAATAATATTTTATGAGTTAAGGAATCAAAAGCTGGGTCATAATTTTAACTGCCAAAAGCCATTTGATAGAGCAAAATGTTTATAACTCAGACGAATACCTATTTTCAACATTTCTGTTGAATTACCTTGAAGTCAAGCGGGTCGAAAAGTCATCTGGACGTCTTGCTTAAAGTGTTCTTTTCCCTGGATGTTATCTCTTGCGGCTTACGAATCGGTCATTTTGGCTCTCCGTATATAATCCTTCAGATTCTGCCTCTCGCACAAGACGGCTCACTATTGTCACCGGAAGTGGTCAGCACAGTACGAATAACATGCCTAAAATAAAATCAGCGGTGTTGACGTTTCTTAAAACACACGGTTACAGGTCAGTATTGGTCGGGGAAGCAGCGAAAGTTGTCTTCTGACTTCGGTATTTGGGTTGAGTAGAGTAAGAGGGTTTGTTTGGGTAGAGGTTATCACATGGTTACAGTGGTTGAACGATTGTAAACAAAACTAGACATGCAAGAAACACGATCTCAATTGGCAACTAGAACATACGACCTCTGGCGATTAGCAGTCACAAAATGTAAAGCTCGAGTAATAAAGATATATACATGTATATGTTTATCTGAATCTAACAGCCCAACAACATTAAACATCAGTATATCTGTAAAATAAGTAGACAACAGTTTGTAGTTAGATGGAGAGTTACTTCTGTGAGGCAAACTTCGGCTGTAGCTAGCAAATATCAGCCAGACGAGACCTTAATTCTAGCCAGAGGAGTCCCGAGATGAAATTAGTATTACATTTTCATCTTCATAGTACAATTTTTTCATCGTCATAGTACAATGTTTTAATGCCTGGTGGACCAACTAGAGTGTTTCTTGGACCGTTTCGGCTTGACGCTGGGGTGAAGTACTAAGTTTTGTAACATAGTTACATGTCTTTGTGTCACTAGAGTAACGTAAGTTCAAATATTTTGAGCAATAGATATAGGCTTATGGGTAACTATTACGCGTATGAGACGTGATTGTTGCATGCTGGGTAATTGCGAACCCAAACACTGGCGACTTTATCATGTGCGAAATCCCATAGTAAGGCATGAGGGTAATCAATCCATTCACCTGTAATCAAAATAGGACTATCTTGTATAGAATTTACACAAACTATCAACAAAGTATGTATTTTAATTTCTGCAGTTTGTGATAAACCGCCAATGTTTGGCAACATCATGTCCCACTAGACACAGTGCACATGCGCATTGCTTTCAAAATACCTAACCAATCAGACGTCTATGAATGATGTCCGAACAGAACCCGAATTCATAAAAGGCAACCCATAGCCAAGATCTACACTTGGAGGACAAAGTGTGGATTTTCATTCATCCTGCCTGGGATTGTTTCTGATTCCGGTTGCATTATCTGCTACAATCTGTGTTTCAGACATTCGCTGATTGACCACAGTAAAATCGAGGTAGAAGCAGGAACAGCGAGAACAGACATAGAAAAAACACTTTCGGTAGACGATAGCTTCAAGCATCTGTCCCGTTCAGTGATGAAGGACGTCTATTCGGGATTTCTCCACAGACCTGCATGTTCTCACACTAGTTATACACAGTGAATCAGATGCATCTAAGTAGCAACCCGGATGCATCTGGGTAGCCACCCGGATGCATCCCGGATGCATCTCAACCCTACTTTTTTGAGCAGCAGTGACAGACGGAATGTTGCTTTAGGAAAGTGTTTTTCACCATTGCTGTAATATGGAGTGTGAGAAGATCCAAGTGAAATTAAACAATTGGTGCCCATGAATGAGGTTTTCAAAAAATACTTAAGGGTAATTTCTGACTTAAGCCACTAATCTGAGCAATGCAGTTGGCTAAGACTATGACTTAACTTAGACTTACATGTAAGTGGGAACCAATAGCATTTTATAAACATGTCAGTAGAGACACCTGTGTTTTCCCGAAGCGTGAATGCTGTTAAGAGTAACCTGTTTTCAAAAAATGGGTAGCACTGTGGATATTGAGGTTTACAGACCTATAAGCATCTTTTCTTATGTGTGTGTGAACAGATTATTGCCCAAAAGGTATATGGATGGATGTAATAATTGTAAATATACCTGAATGATTTATCAAGCTGTGTTGACATTCACATTGTAAACATTCTGTATTATCAAGGTGCGAAATTACAGATTTAGTTTGAAGAAAAGCCCAGGAACAGCAGAAGTTTTTTTGTAGATTTTCTATTAGCGTATTTTACGCGAACAACGATTCCAGCACGTAAACAACCCCACTGGGCTTACTTGAACGGAGTAGGAGATGTCTTTCCAGTCCCGGGGTCTCATCCTCTCAGCTATATCATCTAAAAGAATCAATACGCTAAAACTGAAGAAGTATTTGGTTTACTAGGTAAAATGATATCTCACCCCTATGTAGGGTATATGGTCACACTTAAACCATAACTCGGGACATGAGCGGATCTGACTGTTGTAACCAACCAAGTTACTCATAGTGTAAACACTTGTGTTATACAATGGTATATCACGCAATGCCCTCTTTAAATGACAAAAATAAATCCCTTTTCGAGAGCAAAGTACAATTGTTAAGGACCCGTACCTGTAAATCAATGTGACTGATCACATCACTGCACACACTGCACCACCCAGGCTAATTTTATGCTTCAACCGAGCCAGGAAGTACCGCTATTTACAGACAGACGATGTCATATTGCACATTGAATGCAAGCGCCAGGCAAGATAAAGGGTAAGATATAAAAAAGTCACCCCGTCCTCAAGTGTCAATAACAACTATCCCAGTGTGTCCACTCTGGCATTAACGGGCATTTCGCAACCAACTCGCCGACATTTGTCAGCAAGGAAACACCGGAGTGACTATGATGGCATTCATGGGACTCGTGTTGAGGATAATATTACGCGTAGCTGTGGCATTTTGCCGAGTCGTCTTCAACGTTATTCGAGGACTACTTATCCGCCAGCAAGGTTGGGGTAAGGTGGCTCAACATTGACATTTCTATATCCAATCCGCTGACAGTTGAGTTTGCTAGTAAGGCATAACTGCTGGCAGAACTTGCCTAAGTATTAAGCCTAATTTGGAGTTGTGAGATAGTCCCCAATTGAATCTAATCAAATAAGGCTGCTCCAGGCATCGGAGCTTGCTTCTTCCCAGTTTGCCGTAATTGTGCGCATTGTTCTATAAGTTGAGTCTGAAGAAAATCGTCTAGTCGCGGCATTTTCTGGCTTCAATTTCCCTTTGTTTCAGATATCAGAGTAGGGTATATTTAAACCACTTGGCGGGCAAATGTTCGAAGATACCCAAAAGAAACCCGAAAACGGCGGCCCCTAATGATTGGTCGAAGCTCTGACACGGCCCAGTGTGATTGGCTAAAGGGTAGCCAACTGGCCAAGGGTATTTTTCCTTGCATGTTCTGGTTGAAACCGACTATTCGTGTTGCGACTTTTGACGCCAGATACTCCCCATATATCGAATACTTTACCCCCCCCCCCCCCCCTTGACTTGGCAGAAAAAAAATCCGACAATAATTGACAGAAAGGAAAATGCCTCGGAAACATCCTTTTTGATTGGTTGAAGCTGATGCAGCCTCGATGTGATTGGCCAAAAAACCCGCTTCGAAAGGGGGCATGAGGACCACGTATAACTTGGTTTCCGAATGAAACCACCCATCAAAGATAGTCAAATAATAGGACGAAAGAATAAATGGCCAAAAACGTCTCGCTTCAGGCAAATTTACGTTGAGATACTGAAATGGGAAGCAGAAAGGTGTAGTACTTACATAATCTGCTAAATCTTTGTTGGGGCCCCCAAGTCGGTTCTTAAAATGCATAGAAATTATATATATTTTTCCGATGTTTTCTCACGTCCAGTATTTTTCTCTTCTAATTTCCAAATTGCAAGTCTTCTCAGCATCAATACTTACCCCCTTCGTCCCAATCATTTAAGAGTTTTACCTGTGCCTCGTTCCACTATAGTTCTCAGTCCCAATGTTTCCTTCTTGTCACCGCCAGAGGAGTTTGAAAATCCGCAGCAGAGGGGTTTGCTGAACAAGAGCCGGGTCGAAAATATTATGGTACATGCTTTTTTTTTATCCCAACACGAACTTTCTGCTGATTTGTCCACTCTCGTGGGCGCTTGATTATCCATGTTGGTGTTGGATTTATTAGACGATCGGTGAGCCGAAATACAGAGGCACTACCTCCCTTCCGTAGGCGCTCTTTAATTGCAACATAGTGCGAAAGATTTAAAAAAAGAAAGCTTTGTTTTATTTTTTTACACTCTTTGATGGTGCTCCGAGAGTCGGGAATAGCTTGCCGCACAACATCAGAGGAATATCAATAACAGATTCCTCCAAGAAGCTGGTTAAGACTTTCCTTTACACCCGGCTTTCACAGTGAGGGCAAGCCCCTTTGAGCAAATGAGAAAAAGTCGACACAGAAATGATAAGTTTATTTACGATCCGTTAATTTTTACCTGGTAGTAGTGATACGCACTTATTTCGAACCGGCGTACTCTGTTTTCCATAATACCCTTAGTCCCTCCGTGACAAGGCGTCCCATCACGCAAGATGCCGAGACGAGTGCTTCCAGAAAGCCAGCCAGGCGTACGCCGAATGCCGTGGAGCAGACGCTAAAGAGTACGCCAACCGTGGCCATGAGCACGGCAGGCAGCTTCAGGAGGCAAACTGGAGGGCTGCAGGGGAGATATTGAAAGAACGGTAATCGAAACACAGTCGACTTCATGTGTGGAAACAAAAGTCGAGTCGAAAACTGGGCACACAAATGATGAGTCACTGATCTTTACGGATCTTTCTAAATGATTCCGCATGTGCACAGAAAGGAATTCATTGGACCAAATTGTCTGGACTAGACGTAGTATTAAGTATTTCAGTATTGACCAGACAACGGGTGATAAAGATTTGCATTTTATCATTTTCTACCCCTGAGAAACATTTTTAAACAGAAATAGCACAAATTATCTATTACCAATATCTTACAGAGCTTTACAGTACTGATTAACTATTACCACGTTTTGCTACACACATCTACTACTACTACTACTACTACTACTACTACTACTACTACTACTACTACTACTACTACTACTACTACTACTATTACTACTACTACTACTACTACTACTACTACTACTACTA
>JAAUYG010061479.1_pt1 | contig 13577 bp, 10 predicted proteins | sample 7278091 | NCBI WGS metagenome assembly JAAUYG01 (sample SAMN14350201, study PRJNA611818) | marine sediment metagenome | isolation source: surface marine sediment (0.6m) | place: French Polynesia: Moorea | collected 2018-08
GTGGTTGAGCGTTCGCCTGGCATGCGGGAGGTTGGTGGTTCGATCCCCGGCCGCGTCAAACAAAAGACGTTAAAATTTGAGGTTCTGCTGCTCTGCTTAGCCCTCAGCACATAAGAGTTAGAGACCGACTGGCTGGCTCGGAGTCAGGATAATGGTCTGGGTTGGGACACCCCCGCCTACCCGTGGCTTGATGTTTCAGTGGGCTAGCACTAGAAAGACTGGCCGCAGGTCGGACTAGCACAAGATGGGCCCAGTACATACATACCAACACCTACATACATGAACTTGTTCATAGATCAAGCCATCGAGCTTGATAAACCTTGTTCCAGTCGCTATGAGACTGAAAATCCATTCTGTTATAAATATGGACTGTATAGTCCAATTCGCTAGTATTAGACATTGCAGGAAAGGGTGATATGGCTTTAGTTCTGGACAAATTGAAATTACCAAGGAAGCAGGTTATGATATAAGTGTTCTAATTGAGAAAATAACATTTTGTGTGAACTGAGAAAATTAAATTTGAAAATTTGCAGACTCAAGCAGGTTTTTGATATTGGTGTTTGTACTTAAGTATCATGTTGACAGCTATGCATTGCAAATAAAACAAGACGTTAAATAACGTGCTGGAAAAATGCAGGAAATTTATAAATCAGTTTGAACACTGTAAACACCTTAATTCATTACAAATTCGGTACATAACTCATAAATACTTGCAACGTAAGTACATTGTTCACAAATCGTCAAAGCATACAGATAATTATACGTTTCATAAATTGTGGCAATGTATAAACATTAATCATAAAATGTTACAAATCATCAATAATTCATCTGTTATTAAAACGTGTATGTTTACAATAATAAATTATTACCAATTATGCATTCAGTTTAAAAAGTGTTACAGTTTGTCAAAGTATGTCACAAAATACACCCCACAAATACATATATTACTTGTACACTATGAATTTCAGCCAATATCCAACAATTATTCGAATACAGAAAATTTATATATGAGCACCTACGAAAGACATGCTGTTCGACATGTAGTCTCATTTCCATGTCTACTGGAATTATATGGATCAAAAATGTCGGCTCAACTTCCTGATGCAACAAAACATATCAAGCTACACCTTCAGAGTAAAGAAAGGCCCCTGAATTCAATATACACCCAAATGTCCACTGAATTAAATGTGCATCAAAGTCCACTGGATTAGATATGCATCTGTGCTTTTAGTGCTGAAGGTCTAGCTTCAGGATGAAGGCATCGCGCAGAGCATAGCGCAGGCTGCGATATACATTTTGAAGCTTCTCTGCTGCCTCGCTGCCACATCTACTAGCGATTCTCCTCACGCCTGGTTGTAGTAACTGGATGAAGTGCTCAAAAGATTTAATGATCTTGCGAATATCGTAATGTGCATTGTCAAGGAATAAGGGGTGGCCAGATTGTGTAGCAAGAGGCCAGGAAGTATTGTTTGCGGCCTCTATGTAAAATTCAAACAGCATGTCCTGCCACTCACACTGAATTGTTTCCATGTACTGCTGTATGTGGCAGCTCTCTATCTGTAAGATGAAATCATGTTCAAATCCCCTCGTTGCTGGCCTGCACACGTTTTTCTGAAGCTTCCAACAAGCTACAAGTGAGTCCAGCCTACTACACATTGTACCCTGTGTCAGGAGATTTAGCAGTCCGTGTGCAGATTGGAGGATACTGTACTTGGGAGATTCACCCATGGCATCAGAAAGCAGCAGGCATTTCTCATACTGCAGGAACAAAAGATTTTTGTTACATGGATTGATTTCGTTTTCCAATTTTTTCAGATCATGTTCGAGGCGCTTGCCATATACCGTGTCCAGTCCAGATCCTGCTGCATCTTTGGACAACATTCTGTGAAGTTCTTCGCGGGCATATCCCAGGTCATGATGACTTACCATCACAGTGCCCGACTTGGCAGTCCCAGACGTGTTATGTCTATACTGTGAAATTTGATCCGAGTCACATTCTATAGGGGACAAGCCAGCGTCTGATAGAGCTTTGGCATTTTGTTCTATTCGAAAAGTGATAAACCTTTCTACAAATTTGGCAGCAGATTTTCCGCACTTCTGGTCAATGATATCTTTCACGCATCCCTCGATGACCTTTCTGGGCAGACATTGGCTGTCAATCAATACGGGTGGTACGTTACGCCTTGAGAAATTTGCCGGGATATCCAACATGTAGAACCATGCCTTCTTGAATACCTGCATTTGGTTCTCTAAAACACCTGGCCCATGGACACAGTGGTTTCCTATATGATACTGCAGCACTGATAGTGCCCTTGTTGTTTGTAGGCACTGCAGTGTATGAACGGTGTCGACATTTCGTGGAGCCATTTTACAGATGAAATAGAACGTCATATTTAGATGAGGTGCATTGAAGTTTCTCTTTGGTGATATCAGGAAACAGTAATAATTAATTTGGTTGTAAGAACAGCACTCTTGGAACTCTTCGAACACTCCACATATATGATCCAGAATGTCCAGGGGATCCCCGATGGATCTGTGAATATCTGCCAGACCTTGTCGATTCCTGCTGTGATATGGAGGACTGTCCCACGGATAGCCACTGCTGGATAATGACTTAAGTTCTGAACTGCATTTGACTATTTTCTCTGTAGTGCGCGTTGGGCAAAGATATTTAATAGATCCATACTGAAATCGGATATCCGAGTTGTTATTCGAAGCGTAGTTGCTTGGTATCTCGTCCGTGTTGACATCTTTGTACACACTTCCATAAATGGAAGTTGGAAGCAGTAGCAGCGGTAGAAGAATAAATACGACAGCCATGTGATTGAAGGAAAGCAAACTTGATGGTTCCACTATTGAGCTGCACATTCACATAAACTTCCGTAAACGCAGGAAAGAATAAGTGCTGAACCCATCCACGGAGTGTAACTATAGTTTGTAATATACGCTCAAGCTACCATTCATTTAAGGTAAATTATTAAGGTAATGACAGGTTTCAACGCTCCAAACACCATATATCTAACCAGACAAATAGATCTTAGCTTCTCAACGGCACACCTGTTCTGGTGCTGCTTGAGTTCGGTAAACGTAATGTATATACCACTAGACAAAGTAAATGATGCACTGTTCTACTAAGTGATGATATCAAGCGATAAGTGTTTACTCGCCATCAGGCTGGGGATCACCTGGGAACTACTGGAATGCAGTAGTTCCCAGTAGTTTATCAACTTATCAGCATTTTCTTAAGAGCATTTTATATTTATCCCTATCACTGACAGAGATAAACATGCTGAGTCAGTGGTAAATAAACATGCTGAGTCAGCGTGTTTCATCATCGATCCTTCAATCCTTCATTTAATCTTGGTAAAGACGCAAGCCCTGATGAGATTTGAACCCTAGTCTTTCTGTTAAAGAACCATTTCCATATGACATACAGCATACAATACCATCGAATCTGCAGTTTTTTTGCTATGGAGGCTGTTCACATAGACGTCCGTTGTGCCCACATTTCAACTATTTCCTGACCGCCTCCGCGTAGCATAGTTGTTAAAGCGTCCGCTGGGGGTGCAGGAGGCCGGGGTTCGATCCCCGACCGCGTCACACCAAAGACGTAAAAATGGGAAGTTTGCGCTTCTCAGCTTGGCGCTTGGCATTAATGAGTTAGGCATCCGACTGGGTGGCTCGGATTCAGTATAAATGCTCTGAGTGATTCCTTTCTGCTCACCTGTGGCGGAATTGAATCGGTGGATTGGCACCCAAAAATTGTCGGGCGTAGATCGTTCGGCCCAAACAAGACATGTCCACATTAAATCGCCACGCATACATCTGCATACACCACCGAATCCAACTTGCAGTCGGCAATATAACCATGAGTGGTTGAAAGCCAACTATAATCCATGGGCACACACAGTAAAAGACTGGTGCATGCTGTAGACAATGGTAGATGAGTAACAGTCATTTATTAAACAGTCCCGTGGCGATGTTTAGCATGGAGAAATTATCCCACGGAAGGTAACCATAGATATTAGAGTACTTAAAGGTCCTGACGAAAACTATGCACTTCACGTGAGTGTAATAACATGCTAAAACATATGTAATAACAGAACACCCAGAGGCTGCCTCATTAATAGTATGTGCCGTTAGGAAAAATATACATGCAAATCCAGCATACATGTTAACATTTATAGTTCTCTAATAAATTCAGCTCAATCCTCCTGAAAAATATATTTTTATCCTGGATAGTCTAGAGACTTGATTGTAAGTTTCACCACATATTATGCCCCACACAAAGAAAACCTTTGGAAGTAATATTTAATGTGGGCTTTGTTAAATGGAGATTGGATGTACGTCGTGTTTTGTAGCAGTGCACCTACTCATTTTTGTTAACAATCGCCAGTTGGCCGTTTTACTTAAATATTTCACTTTTTATTTTGAAACTCCTTAGGGTAATTTGTTGTAAATAGACCAACGAATCGATGGTGCTGTCTGCAGTAATACCTAGCTTACTTTGCCTGATCTGAGCTTTTGAAGGGATGTGCTAGCATTCCTGTCCCTTTGAATGGACTGGTTGATGTCAGGAATGGCAGACTGGCCCCTTTGAAAGAAAATGTTAATCTTTTAAATCGTCTGACATTTGTACGAAACGTTTCAATTTGTATGTCATTCTGTATGCCACTTTGACTGTCATTTTCCTATCAAAAGGGCGGCAAGACTTCTATTTTGAATACCTTGTCAAGTTGACGTTATATATACCGTAGAGGTACCATTAAAGGAAATGTTTAGGTCGTTCCTTTATATTTGTCTCCAAATTTACATGCAGTATATAAAATTGTAGCTTTAGAGTGAAAAAGTGAAAAAGATTGTAATTCAAGATTGGGGACATTTTTAAAGAGTAAAAGATAATTATATGGCTTCCGTATGCCTTGTAGTATTCAAAGTTGCATGAAGTTACACTCTGCGCACTTGTGCCATGCAACTTGAAACGGTTGATAGTAGAGCACTAAGGGACACTGGTGCAAGATTTAGGAGACACCTTTGAACCTGTAGTGGTCAGAGCGTTTTGGTGTTATTCGGTGTATTTGTATCAAAATTTGTAAGATGCAACAAGTAAAATTTTCACTTGTCATACCCAGTGCTGTTACCAAGCAGACAATCAAGGACCATGGACCTCTTGTTTTAATGTTTGAATGTAAAATAAAAAAATAATTTACAATATAATATTAGAAAAAAATGCTAAATATGCAGTACTGCTGACCGATAACAGAATCGGACTGTTTGTGTACAGCCACAAATAGTTCTAGGGCCAACTTCTATGAAACTAGTTTAAAAACTTACATAAGTCAGTAGTTACACCGATAGTCCTTTTCTCTTTCACATTTAACATCAGTTTATGCATAGAATAGGAATATGATAAACTACTATTAATACCAGATATCAATGTTGGATTATAATATACAACAGCAGTGTACTGTACTGTACTGTGCTGAACTATTTTGTATTGTATTGCATTTACTATATTGTGTTGCACTGTACTGTAATTCTGTTTTGTCCATATTGCAGGGTGCGGTGGATAAAAATGGCCTTAGTTCTGGCGTAATGTGAATTATAAAAGAAGATAGTATTCGTCGATATATGTGTGTTAATTTTTCCCTAGATTAAACTACCCAGGGGCTTCGTCAAGGCAACTTCAATTGAACTAGGAAATAGCTAAACCGAGGCCGAAATTTTGAAATCATTTTATTGCACACCCAAACAAGCGTTAGGTACGAACATTTGAACGTAAGCCAAATTATCTTTATAGCTCTAGATCTCATGTATTACAAAACAATGAAATGTGTCACAAATAATGTAGGGAGTTTAGAAATCATTATAATTTCACAATTTCAGAGCAGAACCCATAAATCCTTACATTGCATGCATATAGTCCATAAATCCTTAATGCATATGCATAATTATAAGTTCATGAAACTATGAGAATAATATTAGCGGCGATATGTTGTAACTTACGATGTCGTTCATGTATCATTATAAATGGCATAAATAATTAACAAATTATAGCAAATTGTGCACACAGTTCATGTTATTTTTCTTCTTTATTTTCCAAGTAGTAAGAGACATACAGTGGACACCTATTTTTCAAGGTGTACAATTCGTGGTCATTGCATCTGGTTCATATAGCTATAACCCATTGTATGGATAAAATATATAAAGTATCTAAGCCCATATGGGGTGGGGGCCAAATGACAACGTACATATATGTACAGTTGAAATACAAATCAGTTATTTTTTGCCAAGCAATTACTCCACAATATAAGCAGTAGACTTGTGTAGTTGTCTTTACGTTAATACTTTATTCATTACACAAACCCCACCCTTTAGTGCTATAATCATTAAAAGACCAAATTTATGACTGGGACTGGATAATAAACTTCCCGTGGCAGCGCATAAAAAGACATCTTGTGGAAGGCGTGACCAACAGGCAGGTACATATTGTAGAATGTTAGATTTGGCTCTTTTTGGTTCTGGTATATGCAGACATAAAGCGCTACACCTTGTTACACTACTTCATACAATATATCACGCAGCGTTACAATAATGTAATTTCTTGCAAGTGTCCAACAATTCTTGGAATACAGAATGTTAAATTAAGGTTATGAAATACATTATGGAAAGTATATATTAAATGCGTATCACTATCTACAATGTACTATCACTTGCGTATACTATACTAGAATAACATGCAACCTATTTTGCAGGTTAATTTGCCATAAGAAAAAAAGTAAGAAAGCAAAAAATGCAAAAAAAATGTAGCAAAACATCATCGACTTTTATGTTACGATCTCAGGGCAAGCGTATATCGGTGTCAACATACCGTATCGAGGTTCACTTAGGACACATTACCCAGCTTCACATGCCTTCGGTGGTGCATCTCTGCCTTTAGTTTTAAGCCTCAGCTTGCAGTATGTCTGATGTAACCTCTCTGCTGCCTCGCTGCCACATCTCCTTGCGATTCGCCTCACTCCAGGTTGCAGTAACTGTATGAAATGCTCCAAAGAGCTAATTGTATCCCCAACTACATAAAAATCGTCATCAAGGTAAAGGGGATTTCCAGATTGTGAAGCACGAGGCCAGCCAGATTTGTTTGTAGCCTCTATGTAAACATCAAACAGGATGTCCTGCCAGTAGCATTGAATGCCTTCCATGTGCTGATGTATGCTGCAGCTCTCTATCTGCAATACGAAATCATGTTCAAATCCCTTGAATATTCCAACAGGCCATCAGTTCTTTTAGTCTACTACACATAGTGCCTTGTGTTAGGAGACCGAAAAGTCCGTGAGCCGATTGGAGGATACTGTACCTTGGCTTTTCATGCCTAGCATTAGAATAGAGCAGACATTTTTCGTACCTCATGTATAAGAGATATTTGTCACATGGATTGATTCGCTTTTCTACTTTTTGCAGATCAAGTATGAGGCGCTTGCCAAATACCGTGTCCAATCCAGTTCCTCTAGCATTCTTGGATAACATGCTATGAAGTTGTGCACGACCCCGCCGTGGCTATTAAGACTTCCCAGCACAGTAAGTGACCTGTTAGACCAAGCACCTCTCCAAGAGATTTTATCTTCGCATTCTACAGGGTCCAAGCCAACACCAGAAAGACTTTTGGCATTTTATTTTGTTCTAAAGTTGAAAGACTCAACAGCGAATTCGGCTGTATATTTTCCACACTTCCGCTGAATGATGTCTTTCAAACACATCCCTCGATAACCTTTCTGGGTAGATATTGCTGCTGAATCAATATGGATAGCGTGTTACGTCTTGAGAAAGGTGCCTGGATATCTAGCATGTAGAACATAGCCTTCTTGAATACTTTCATCTGAGTCTCTAGGATACCTGGGCCATGGACGCAGTCCTTTCCTATATGATATTGTAGAAGTGATTCGAGCCTGGTGTCTTTTAGGCACTGCAATGCGTGAACAGTATTCTTCGTGGAGCAACTTTGCATATGAAATAGAACGTCGTATTTAGAAGGAGTGTTTTGGCATTTCTTGGTGTTGGTATCATCAATCTGTAATCTTTAATTTTGTGGTAAGAAATACAGTCCTGGAATCTGGAGAATACTTGGCAGATATGATCCAGACTGCCCAGAGGATCTCTGATTGCCATAGAAGTTTGTGGCAGATCTTGGTATGAGATCCCGTTAGATTTGTATAGAGCGCCTGTCCAAGGGTATCCAGCGTGGGCTAAATCCTCCAGCTGTGAACTGCACTTGGCTATTTTCGCTTGAGTGCCAACAGGACAAGGATCTTAAGCAGACTCTGGACTAGGTGAGGGACCTGAGTTGCCAGCTTGCAAGTATTTCTCCAACAACTGATCTGAGCTTACATCCCTGTCAGCTCTGCTGTAGCCATTGCCTATTGCAATGAAAACGGTTAGAAGAACGATGACAAAAGCCATGAGGTTCGGAATATCGATAGCTGGAGATTAACACTGAAGATAGAAACAATCACAGTCTACATGGTCTATGGGTACCACTGTGTACAGAAAAATACTTTCTCTGCTGGTAGGAAAGACTAGACCCCTGTTGGTAAACAAGCTGCAAGTTCGTTTGCAGTTAGTAGCTATCCAACATTGCATCCGAGCAGTTATCAAAGGGGGGGGGGGGTCAAAACACCACTAAACCGTGACCAGCACTCATCCAACCGTGACAACTTCTACCAATCACCGACAAGTGCACTCAAAATAACTACTGCATGAAAATCCCCCACACCATGGGATTCCGTGTAGGACCCTGAGAGAGGTATGAGGACGGTCAGACACAAAGACACATATAACCACTCGGGAATACCAACAATCATGACAGGCTCATACAACAATAACCAACAGCCTCAGACACCACTCTGGGACTCCCCACTGCTTGGAAAGTCCCTGTGGTTGCCCCTACTGCTCTGCCATATCCTTTTTAATGAACATATATATGACTGATGATGAGTGTGTAAATTTTCATTAAAACAATTGAGGAACGATTACCTTAACTTTGTAAATAAGATGGACACATTAATAAATAATATAAACATAGAAATATTAAATATTCTCTTGTTACAATTATTTCAAAAATAATACTTGCCTATGGGTACAATTAGAGACATTATAATCTATATATGTTTGAGGGATTAATAATTTAGAAAACAAAATAAAAAAATAATGATTAAAAATAATTCTATTTCCAAAATTTATGAAATCTAATCTGAACCATGGAACATATGAAATATTTTAATATTTGATAAGGGTCGACGGAGGGCTGCCCCCGAAATGCATAACAACAGTAAGACTGTAGTATGGCCAAAAATTATAACACAGACAGTCAGACCTATAAAATATGTGGTTGGCTGCACCCTAGCAAGACAGTACTGCATGCGAATAACAAGAAGCCCAGCATAAAAACAACCACATAAATATGACCACCACACCTGTGTTGCTCTTAATTATAGGACATGGATGTGCGGTAGGTTGTTGCCTGTGTGTACTGTGTGAGACCCACGTGTGGGGATGATGTCAGTATTAAATACGCCGAAGATATGAAAAGTTACGCTGCGGCATATATCAGGGCTGGTAGTTTGCCCGGTAAAGTGTCAGGACCACTGGGTGGTATTGGACAGGTCAACAGGTGTGGTAAACTCAACACGTTACTTTTGATTCAGCGGCGGATCCAGGTAGACGTGTTTTCCCTCCGCGTTCTGCTTGCCATGGATAACTCATTATGCGGATGCACCACCTCAAGACCCATATTGTGATAGCCGTCTTTACTCACAATTTTGTTTCCTGTGAGTTCTTTGGACGAGTCTATTGACACAGACCCAAATTCGTGCAATAAATCCTTTGTTCACTCAATCCGACTTCCATATATTTCTCCACCCTCGTCATCAGACGGGAGTAGTCTGGAAAGGCACAAGCATCTAGCGGTTACCTGGGTATCCACGCAGGCTGCTCGGACTTCAGCTACTGTGGCAGAAAGCCGGCTGATATTCACTTTCTGTCTATTCCCTCCACCAATGGCCATTGCACAATAACCATTTAATCTTTATTACGATGGTACATTGAAACCCATGATTACCTGTGAAACATGCTAAAAATACATATAGTATTGGTTACAGGTAGGCATTTGGATATGGCACAGCCGATACGGACAGTTTGACTTCTATTTTTAAAGTCAGATTTAAACAGCTGTAGTTATTTACCTCTTACACCATACTTTTCTAGCTTTAACAACAATATGTCGTGATCTATTGAATCAAAACATTTCAAATCCAGGTAAGACATACCACTCATTAAACTATCATTTGCTCCATCTAGAGGATCATGGTCTCGATCTCGATCATGACTCGCTGGAGTGCAGTTTCAGTTGAATGTCCAGAACGGTAGATGGTCTCCTGTGATGAACTCGTGTTCGAACATATACACCTTTAATTGTTGACTGATGACTTTTTCCATTAGTTTAGCTACATGGGGGATACAAGAAATAGGCCTATAGTTACCATAGTCAATGGGTGATCCTTTATCCGTGAAAACTGGTGTTCCTCTGATACTTTGAGTTCTGTGGGAGCTTCTCCCAAATGTAATATATTGATTAAATTACTGATACATTTTGACATTATTCTATGGCTGACGCTTAGTAGTTTAGCGTCTATGCAGAGTACATCAATGTTTGGTTTACTGGATAGTTGTTCAAAGTATTTAGAAACTTCTTTGGTTTCTACTGGGTTACATTTAACAGTGCATATAGTTGTTGGCAGTTTCCACTCATACATTGTGCTATCAAACTTATCACCAAGTCTGTCAGCAACATTAACAAAGAACACGTTAAATCCGTCAGGTGTTAATTGGCCGGGTAGTACGGTGTTACATTTTCTCTTGTTTAAAACCTGTCTTAGACATTTCCACACACCTTTCTTGTTACTCGCAATTACCTCTACATGATTACTACTACTACTACTACTACTACTACTACTGCTGCTGCTGCTGCTGCTGCTACTACTGCTGCTGCTGCTGCTGCTGCGGCTGCTGCTGCTAATACAACCGAGCCAGTATTATGATATACACAAAGTTTTGGCTGTGTGGCTATGAATGATGCCATATTCCAAACCTTACATCAGAAATGGTAGTCAGTAAGGTGTACTGATATTATCGTTTCTGCTGCTGTTGCTTCTATTAGATAAAAAAGCCATATCAAAGTATTGGAGCAGCTAAGAGAAACATTGTGGAAATGGTAATACAAGCACCAAATCTGGCCTGATGGCTGTTGTCAACAAATTGACGTGCTGAAATTCTTTTCCCGATACAGTGGCTCGTCATATTTATGAAGTTACGCAATCTCTATCTTGTTTTGTACTTTTTTTCGTGTCCTTGATGCTATTTCCTTTCTGCGGGATCGTCAGGGAATTCTTTGGGCATAAGGTGTTTCTGAAGAGCTAATGAATATTTGATGGCATTCTCTACTTTCACTATAGATTTCATTTCTTAGCTGCAGTCCCAGCAGGAAATAGGGTGGCACAGCAGTCAGCAAAATCCAGAAGTAAGTACGGAGTTTACAAATGGAAATTTGTTGTTCTCAAATCCAGAAGTTCTCTGGTTTGGCCACTGCCCAAGCTCATGAGCAAAGGCGACGGAGGGTCTAACGATTTGATGAAGATGCCGTAGCAGAACGTTAGTTGAAAGTCTTTTGTGTGAAGTGTTTTTTTTGGTTTTTTTGTGCCCTTTATCAGTGCTTACTTTACTATCAATTCTTGTGATAAACTGAATCGAGGGCCCAAGAAAGCATATATATGTATTGTTATCTTTATCCTTTCATTGATATAATTCTATGAACAAAATGTGCTTCAACTGTTAAACTTGGTCTGCCATCTTGAAAAATGGCCACCATGTTGGACAGTTTTTAAGTGATCAGGTGGAAGTATTGTATTCAGTACCCAACAAAACATAAACAATGAATTAACACCCATATCATTAAAGTCGCTCAAGAAGATTCATATCTGCGATATGGAAAAGTCTTTTCTCGGCAGATAATTTCGTCAGCCATCTTGGAAAGTGGTCGTCAACTTGGATTTTCTACTGACCAGGTGGAAATTCGAATTCAGCTTCCCCTCAAAATAAATTAATTGATACATATCGCGCTAAAATCTGTCAAGTGGATGCAATATTTATGTCCTAGGCGTTTGCATCACGTGATGTGTAGGCCATACTGGCCAGTTGAAATTTGAAATTAGGATCCCAGAAAACATAGAGAATGATACCCAGATTAAATAAATCAGTCAAGTACATGACGTAACTTGAAAATAGGATTTGGGCATGTTACTTGTAAGTTGTTTATCAAGTTGACAAATGGCTGGCGTCTTGGATTTTTGCTACGCCAATAGGATAGATTTGCACAGTATGAGCTGAGCTGGGCAATCACAACCGCAAATTTAGTGCTTCTATTACCATTTGCACGATTGGACTGAGAAAAATGGAGTTAAGCTGCTCCACTATGACACATCTGATAAAAATAAATGTTAAACGCTAAACTCGTTGCAGTCATATTGACGCTTTGGAACTTTAAGGGCATAACTAAAATTTAAGACTTTTAATTCCGATATATGAACCTACGTGGGAATCCCCTCTCTTTTGGCATATCCCACCATTTCTGGCAGCCTAAGCAGAAGAGCTTTCTTAATAGCTCTGTCCATGTTTTCCAACAGCTTCGTGGTGTTCTTCCCTGGAATAACACAAACAAGGCCTGTTTACTACGTTTTCTTACTCCCTGATGACATAATTGCTAAAAGTGTTAAGTGTTTTGCAAGATCCCTACTAATTTTCAGAACACAAATGGTTGATGTCGGACTTGTTTTAAATGTGACAAAGCCTTATTGACTTAAGTTTGAAATAACGGAAATCAGCATAACATTTTGTAGGTCACTGTCTGGTATGTCATTGTCTCTCAATATTTGAGGCATTAGTATCCTGTTTGATCCTTATTAATATACCAGTACATAGCTGTGATACTATTACAGATCAATAAATAATTCTCTTCTATAATTAAAAAAAGGAATTAGTTAAACATAGATCATGTAGATGACATGCGCCTCTGCTATTGCCTGAAAAGCTGAGCCGGGGTCGCCATGTAATATACAAATGTAGCACATGTCATTGTGCATTAGCTTGCATTTTTGCTATATATTTACACGATCGCCCTAATGGTAAAGTATAGACAGATTTTATGGTATATATTTCCAAATATGTCATATAGAATTGTTTGCCGCACATATAGATCGTATATTTTGTATATATTCATACCTTGTTTCTCCAAGTACTCGAAAACCCACTTTTTCATGGGGATTTTTCTGCTGGTGAATTCCTCAAAAAGTGGGGTCTGCATTAAAAAGTAGTAGCAGTACAAGAAGTAGTGTTAGAATTTATATCGTAGCAGAGTACAATAATAATAATAATAATAATAATAATAATAATAATAATAATAATAATAATAATAATAATAATAATAACAATAATAATAATAATAATAATAATAATAATAATAATAATAA
>JAAUYG010001130.1_pt1 | contig 13576 bp, 7 predicted proteins | sample 7278091 | NCBI WGS metagenome assembly JAAUYG01 (sample SAMN14350201, study PRJNA611818) | marine sediment metagenome | isolation source: surface marine sediment (0.6m) | place: French Polynesia: Moorea | collected 2018-08
ACATTTTATAGAAGCCGAAGATCGACGTGAAAGTCTTATAAGATATAATTATAATTTAAATACCTATAAAAATATAAAAAGTGACGTGACAAAGTAAAATTCTTATAAAAAATGACATGGGACACAGATAAAAGCAACAAAAAGTGACATGTGACACAGCATAAATTATTTGGACCCATGTACATGATGTAGAGCCCTATAGGTGGTCTTTAAGTTTGGGGTTCAATTTTATTGCCATCATGTCATACAGCAACACCAGATGACCGGATGTACAATATAACTTCGTGAATGTATCCTGCATGCTACTAAGTGGCTTTAATTTAATTGCAAATTAAGGAACCCTCATTGTAACCAGAGAAGTTACTGTGATATTCCAGACAAAGTACAAAATAATTTTCAGTTCTAATATAGCCTGTACAAATAGGAATATCAAGGTATATTCTGGTTTAATCTTAAATTTTACACAGCCACTACTAACTTGCCAGCTCATCTTTATTTTGAAAAGTGGTAATGACTGCAATGTGTATGCTATAATTGAAAATACCATATGGTGAAATTGCAGGCAGTGTAGATTGTAGACTGTAGAATTGTTATTTCCCAGAAATCCAGCCAGATGATATGATATTTGGAAACCTGTCCCACAGTGGGGTTTGCTTACCTATAAAAAATGTAAATTTGTATATTTCCAGCAGCAGTGACCCAAGCTACACCCGCGAGGAACACGAGCAAGCCCTCATCTGGATGCGGACACATCTGGAGGTCCATGCAGAAACTTGTGTCTGCAAGCAACAGCTTTATGAAGAGTATAGGTAATATAGACCATGTGAGAGAACCTTTGTGCGCAAGTGCCAAGAGGTTAAATTACGTGACCTATGAGCCTACACAAGTTCACTACCTTATTAAGATAGGCCTTATCTTTAGGTCCTACTCTGGATTATACCACACTAGAAATGCAAATGTAAGATGTTGAATTGTACTAAATAATGATACTTCTCTGTTTTCTTTGGCTAGGTTATTCTGCAACCAACATGGCTACAAGGTTGCCAACCAGATTGACTTTGGCAAACTCTTACGCCAGGCATTTCCTAGCGTCAAGCTGCGCAGACTGGGAGGGCGAGGACAGTCCAAATATCCTTTATGTGACAACAAGTAAAGCTCACAATCGTAACATGTATGCTGTTAGCAAAGGCAAAACAGCTGACTAATTGTGATATTATGTTACTCTGACATTTGGATTTGTTCTTTTTGTATGTGGCGACTAGTGTGAAACTAGTGTTGCATGTGAATTTAGTATGCTTTGGAGATCAATAGTACATGCCATGGTCTGCGGTTTCTGGAAAAACATATGCTGCTATATTGTTGTGGTATCTACCGTATTACTGTGTTTTATATATGTATATGATAACTACCTAGGTATGTATGTCTACACTAATACTAATACATGTACTTGTATGGTAAGAAACAACTGCAGAGAGTCCATCAAGACTGCTATATATGGTATCAGTTTCATTTGGATCCTAATTATTATTCACTAGAGGTCTGCAGAATCTAGAGTTACAACAGGATCTGGTTTGATAGTTCCTTAATTCTCTACTACGACTTGCTATGGAGGGTTGAGGACTATAAGCAAGCTCATTCCACTGGGAAAACTGGAAATACAACAGACAACTGAGGTACATATGACATATAGTGTGACTATGGACCCTAGTCAAATAAATAGTAACTGCATACAACCATAGTCTATGGTTGTGTGCTGTTACCCGGTACTATTTATTTGTGTGTACTTATTGGAATTCTATTTTCCATCTTTAATTTCATATGGTTAGAAACGTGCCAGGTGGTACAATGGATGTACATGCTGTAATTAAACTGTTGTAACTTGTAGCTAAGGTTCAGTTCCAGGAATTACAGTCAAAAGTGGAAATTCAAATTGGATCTTAAAAGACTAAGGAGCTACACATGTCTGTTAAATTAGTGAGATCCATTCTTTTATGAAGAACCTCCCAAAGTTTACCTTGGTTCTACCTTGTATTGAAGCCCTGTATATACATTGAGGTAGTTGTGTGGCAAATCATTTGCCTCTGCTCCCTATCAGGTATTTGAACTTTTGAAGCAAGATTTTCAGTAGTGAATACAGGAGCTTTGGGCTCTTTGATATTCACCGTCTTATATGCGTCTTATACAAGCATTGTCTTCTGATGACTGTACATAATTACAAGGTGTGTTGTGATTCTATTGATGGAAAGGAGTATACCAGACCACTAAATGTTTCAGATTGAAGAAGACGAAGATGCTGGGCCGTTGGTGCCATCCGACGTCCTAGCTGCATCCTGTAGTTTGATATGTGAATGGGCGGAAAAGTTGCTGGGTCGGCATTTTAACCACATACATGAGGTTGCCAAGCATCTTCTGGATGACGAAATTGTTCCAACTCATTCTCGAGCAGCATTTACTGTCCTTGCAGGGACAGCCTCTGTGGATGGTGGGCCATGGTCTCCTTGATGAATCTTTATTTTGACAAATTCGTTCACTGCAAGTCACTATGCTCATCCCCCATAACGTCATGGGTAGCGCTCCAGATAATGTGCATTTTAGTGGCATTTAAGCAAGCTAAAATTGTAATTACGCAGCTAATCTGGATTCCTCTGCATTGAAATATTGGCAAAAAATGCAATGTAACCAAACTAATGCATAAAGAAAAGCCCACTACAAAACTCAAACCTGTAAATTTGCATCATGCATGAAAGTGAGCATAATATGAAAGTTGATTGTATTCGCACTTTCATATCCTATACAGAGTCTCCAGTGCCAGGTGTACTTTAACCAGAAAAATTTTCAGATAGTTTATTCAGTCAGACTTGCTTGTTGACAAATCCTCACCCTGGAACAACATATGACTTTAAAATATTTCAATACATCACTTAAGTCATGTAAGTGATGTATTGGAATATTTTTAAGTCTTGGCTAAAGCCAGTGTTAGGTGTGAAAGGCTGAGAATCTTGATGCAACACTTATACCTAAGAATGTTTTAAGAAGCCAGCCTGGTTGTTTTTCATTTACTGTATACCACTCTTTATGTGTTTCAGATGGCACTTCCGCAGAGACCGCACAGTGTGACCCAAAGGCATCTGGGGGACGTATGTCGGAGACAGTTGTGTCGGCTTTGCAAGAGATCACCACCAGCCCAATGGACACAGGAAACAACAGTCCCTGTGTGACTCAGCCTGACCTGGCCTCATCGTCTGGCGCGTGGTCAGCTGACTCCGGAAGCCCTGCTGCTAGGCCTGAGGGGGTGACAGATTCCGCTCTGCAGTTCCCTCCAGCAGTTAATGACTGGAGACCCGCAGCCGTACAGTCTGTGTTTAGCAAGAGCCAGGATGCTATGTCTGTAAATGGTCCCAAGAGTTCTGAAGTGGTCGCTGAATCTTCAAGTATTGTTGACGACCAGAGTGGAGTTCTCCAGGAAGGCTTGAGAACTAGTTCTCATAGTGAATGTGATAACTGGATGGACGCCAATGCTGGGACAGTGAAATCTTTATTGTCTGAAGCCACTGCAAAGTTAACTAAGCAGAGCAGAACGGTTGAGGAAGGTCAAGTTGGATCAAATGCTGCTCTAACTGGACTGAGGGAAGAGATGATGTTCATGGATACCAGGGAGGCAAACCCTGTTGTCAGGCCAGACCGTAATAAGCTGCCAAATAAGGATACCAGGCTGCTCTTGCAGCGAAAATTAAAGGAACGGCAAGCCATCAAGCAACAGAAACGTCTGATAGAGGCACAGAAACTTAAACAGATGGGCTTATTACCAATTGAGTCAGCCGAAAAGCGTCGCCTGGGGACAAAAGAGAAGAAGTCAACCAATGAACAGTCTGGCAACAGTGACAGTCGCACAAACAGCAGCAGCAAATATCAGACCCTGACTCCCAAAAAAGCAATCCTCCCGAAATCGATGCCTGTAGCGAGTCATTCGGGCAGCAGCACTCAGGGACTCTTGTCGTCAGCAATGTCAGCATCAGGGATGAAGGTCTTGCCTGCCCAGGCAGGCTCTCAGCCAATCATATTTCTGTCATCCCTGCCCACTGTCACCAAACCGCCGGCCCCCATGGTCATCCTCTCGCCACTTACTCCAGGCCCATCAGGCACTGCTATCCCTGCTAATACAGCTAATGTGACGGACAACCACAAAGTGGGAGCTGGTTCCAGAGGGGATGCTAATGTACTACAGCCACCATTGGACATAAACAATAAACAGCAAGATAATCTGGCTGGCCTGGCAAAATCGAGTAGTTCATTGAACCCAGGGGGTATACAAACTTTTCAGACTTCTGCCCCAACTTTAGTAACTGGCAAGCTGTGTAATGGTGAATCCAACATTAGGCAGAGTTCTAATGTCACACCACAGACCCATCCTGTGGTTCCTCCCATGTTGTTGAGTGCGAAGGAAGCGAGTGGACTAGTTCAGACTACCACAGCCACCAGTCAACTTGCTGCCATGCTCACCAGTCCAGTGGGACAGTGCGAGCACACTGACAATTCTTCCAGTTCTACAGTGACTGCTTGCAGTGGTCTGTCCCGCGCCAGTGGTAGCACTTCAGGGGCTGGGGCTTCAAGTGTGCTCAGCATTCTTAAAGGCTGTACAAATTTATCAACACCTGTGACTAAAGAACACTCCTCATATTACTCAATGGCTCAAAATGACGTGCTTACACCATCCGGCAGCAGGTCTTCTACACCAGTGCCATCTAGTGGCGGGAGGACACGACATCGTTCAGACACACAAAGTAAATCCCAAAGCAAAGGCTCCAGTAAAACTGTCTCCACATTGCTGAAGGAGACTCGTGGATATGGTCCGCAGGCGGACACCAAAAACTATGTAAATGATCGCCGTCCGGTATCTCAGCTGCTGCAGGAGAGTCGTCGCCGTCGTCAGTGCTCTGCCCCTGACACACCTGTCCAGTCGCCATTACCAGCAGGAAGCAGTGATCCAGGCTTGCTCCTGCACACTATCATCCTCAACAATGGGATCCCCATCCAACAGAAAACTGTCAGCGTGGCAACCCCGCCTGTCAATGATGGCTCCACCCCCCAGTGGCCAGCTCGGACCAGCAGTGCACTAACATTGACGGAGGCCCCAGAAACTTGTACCACCACAGCAGTGACAACAAACATGAATAAAGGTTTACAGCAGCCTGTGTTTATTGTGAGCGCCAGTGGCACGGGGAAGCCTGTAAACAAACAGGATAGCAATAACAATCACCACAGTTCTGCTGGTCAGATCGTAACCCAGGCTAATACAGAGAGAGGGACGGAGCTGAAGCAGGAGTTCGATCACAGCATTAGCACTGACTCTCGGGATTCCTTCTGTGGTTCCATCAAGTCTCAGTTGTCCAGCCATGCGTCACCTGCCCACACCGTCCCTATGATAAGAGGACATGGCGCCCCTGAGGAATGTATCCTTGGGGTGAGTCAGGGAGGCCGGGGGCATGCTGAGGAGGAATCTCTCGCACAATATGCTTCCCCAATCCCTTCCTCCAGTGAGCTAGCGGATATCACACCAACTATTAGTCAGATTGTTGGAGCCTCTGACCTGACCACTCTAGGGGATAGTGATACAGAGTTCATCACAAACCAGTTCGCAGGGCATATGTCGATCAGTAACCACCCAGGGCTGAGGAGAGGACATAGAGGAGAGGATCACGAACTGACGGCAACCTCTGATCACTCTGCGGGAATGGCAGGTGGGTCGATGACCTCAGATTGCTCAACCCTCAGACAGCCATATCCCCCGCTTTTCACACTGGGGAGCTACAACCAGGCTTTCCCACAGACCAGTAGTCAACAGCTACAACAGGAGACATCCAGTGCTATTCCAACAGATTTCAAATCATCAGAATACGTTGCTGTTGGACAGACATATAGTGCAAACAATCAGTCTGGGTTAACTGATGGCTCGTTTTTGCACTGCAGTGATGTTAAAAGACAAGCCAATAATAATAACACTCAGTCAACCTTTTTTAACAGTTCTTACTTTTCGTCTCAGGCCCAAAATGCAGGTTTTGGCGCTTCCACTGTCCAATCTGCAGGAGAAAATATCCTAAGTAATACCAGTTTGCCAGGGAATGGCTTGGACCTTGGCAAGCCAGGGACTGATATCTCCACCTATCAGTCCACACCAGGCCTGAGCTTCGGCGTCGAGGAAGATCCGACAGTTGTGAACATGTGTGACAAAGGTTTGTCGGGAAAGGTTACTGGTAGAAGACAAACTGATTCGTTTCTCCCTCCGTCCACAGAACTGCTACCCCCCAAACGTTCTCTTCATACTGCGGGGGGAAATCTTGCTGAACGTACTGATGGGGGTAAGAGAATGAGACATCGCTCAGCGCAAGACGCCCACAGTTTGGCCAAGAAAGCATGCAAAGCGGGTACGTACAGCACATTGGCTGCGCTTCTCAGTGCTGAACAAAACCCTGTCAACATGGACCTTACCCAATCCAGGAAAGTCTCCAACGGTCTTCGACCTGCGTCATTAGCTATCAATCAGCATGCACCAGGCCTTAATATGGCCAGTGTCAGTAATGAACCGGAATCTCCATTTTCTCCTGAAATCACCGATATTATGGGTGCAGACGGGACCGGAATTGATGCCTCGATGGCTGGAGCGGGGATCAGTTTCCGGAGTCACTCCGTGCCAGCGTTATATGTGGGAGGACAGACTGGGGAGGCGGCTCACACCCTGGCCAGTATGGCAGCCCTGGACAGCATGATGGAGAGCTCCCAGCAGCCAGACCTGACAGTGCTCCTGCAAAACAAGCTAAATGATGAAGTTCTCCCGCGTGGGCGTGGCCAGCAACAGCAGCAGCAGGAGAAGTATGAATATAATGCCCGGCGAAACCTGACTGGTATGCTGTCTGCTGGCCCAAGTCAGGCAGTGGACTCATTTTGTGCAAGCGGCATGGCACGCGGAGATCACATGATCAGTGGAATATCGATGCAGTCGGAAACCCACTTCACAAACAACCCTCCAGTCCGTCTCCCGACCCAAGGTTCCTACTGCCAGGACGGGGTCCCTACTCCGCCATCATCTGACAACCCAACACCCGATTTTAGCACTGATCTCAGCCACTTGAGCGACGCTGGGCCTGGGTTTTCTTTGAGTCAGACGTCTGCAGCTGGAGCTCTCCTCTCATCCAATCTGGATACACCCAGCAGCATGGGTCCCCTCACCCCTCAGGATGGCCAGGACCTGGGTGGCAAGGACCCCCTCCTGTCTGCCGCCATGTCATGTCCTGGAGACGAAACTGTGATAACCCACCCAGGCCTGGTCGGTGGCCTGGAAGCTACAGGTCAGCAGATAGATTCCGCTGTGATGGATTGGTTCAGTACCTAGCCAAGACTGTAACAGGCACATACATGGTCATGATTTTGTCATGTACTCTTGTTGTAACTCGGGAAAACATAACCATGTGGTGCTTCATATGACAAACTGCGGGTATTACTGTATATGTATACTGAAATATATACATCTATATATGTTTGTTGTATGCAGAAGACAAGTTGTATATAAAGGCAGATTCAAATCCGAGGCAGTTTTAAGTGACCCAAACACTGACATTGTACTCATACACTGTATGATTTTGGGTTTGCTGGTACAAATTCCAGCTTCGAGTTTGCCATGTTTGCTCCAACATGTGAACTCTTATGTAACTTTCAGTAAGTAGAGCTTGCTGTATGCCACAGGCTGATAGAAATCTGGTTGCATTTTAAATTATTTGCTGCATGACACTTATTTTGTTGATGATTGAAACAATGGCAAGGTTATATGCTTTAACAGCGTTACATAATTTGAGGGACTCGAGATACAAGCTGCACCATCTGATATTTTTAAACAAAAGCCTTTTTTGAGGCCAAAAAGTTGCATGATGGTTGAAGAACAGCTGTAGCTAATCATGAATGGCATCTTTGACAACATAAACAATCGACGATTTAAACTGCCCAGCCTAAGAAATGTTGATTTGTATTACATTTAGGCTCAGTTTGACATGTTATTTTAATCGAAAGGTCATTATTAACATGGTAAATGTGGTTACTATGGGCTTGCCCTGTGGAAAATCTGATGTGATATGAAATGACAGGCGGCACCCCTCACCGAAGTTGATTTAACTTAATACGAGGGATTAACACAAGCGACAGCATGGATAGTAATTACAGTAATTTTAGTTTTGGAAAGCCTGCGTCTTAAGTAGGCATGTAGGCATTACTTGGCTTGGCTGCTTACGCAACAGCCGATTTAAAGTTACTATGCCTTTATATATGGTTTACTAGTATTTACTATTTAATATTTATGCATTTTCTTTTTAACTTGTTTAGATATATATATACTAACTTTTCTCTAGGTTTTTGGAATGAGATGTTAGATACTAGCAACATGTTTAGTATATAGTATGAAGAGTAAACCTGTCATGGTGGGTGTTGTTTAAAGTCCGTGCAAGATAAAAAGGAAAGGCTTTCAACCAGCAGTACAGATTTAAAGGTTTGCTTGCTAAAAAATAAATGTACACCCCTGGTCCTACTAAATATTCCACTGGTAGTTACAGAATGAGTGAGATCAGCAAATATCCAATGGAACCTAGTGAAATCCTAGCGAAATATCGGTAAAAAAAATGCCACTGATGAAACAGTCAAGATTGAGCCTCTTAAGACCTATTACATCATGTTACACCGTGTTGTTTTTGTTACAGGACACAAACATTTGCACTTGTAGCAAGAAAATATTTGTTGTTGTACCTAGGATTCTGATCTTTCCACAAACATGTTAAAATTAACATTAGCCATTCTAACTATGCTAACATAAGACACTCTACTTTCATTTTGTTCATACCGGTACATCTTGTGCTTTTAAAAGAGTTATAGCCTGTTTAGCTAACATTCTCCAACATGAAAGTATTCAGTTATGAAACACCAGATGCACTGGCTTGGTTTTGGTGATTGTTTCCATGTTACATCTGTTAACCATGTTAGCAAGGAAAGTATTGCTTTGCAATCCATATGTTTTAGTAGCATTTCTCCAGGGTATCCTTCACTTCCCTGTGTTCACTTGTCCTTTTCTTTTAGTTAATGATGGAACTGATGCTGCAATACAATAAATTACTAACCATTTAAAGACTTTGACATGATTTAGGAAGCAGCAGCATACCATTTTGATTAGGGTTTTTTTTTGTTTTTTAATCCGTGTGTTAATAATGACAATCATATGTGAAAAACTTTGTTGAAGTTCTGAATTAACTTTAGAAGATTGTTCTGGAGCAAAGTAAGCTGTATTATCATATACTAGTAAGTAGGCGAGATGTGAACATTGTACAAAGAAAGATTTGGGCATTTTGGAGGGAAAGGCGTGAACGTGCTAGATCCAGCAATAGGCACCAGTCAAGAAAGATGCATTTGTTTTTATGTGAGCAGTTGATCCTGGTTATATGTTTTTATTTATTTTTTTTTTAAATGCATGTAAATGTAATAGTTTAGGTTTTAATGCTTAAAACTTATAACTCCAGACAAACTTGCAGTTTGCAATAATCACGATAATCAAAGAGAATTCATTGAAGTTTTTATTGGTAGGTCCTCGTGATAAACTTTGACTTAACGGAAACTCCTGATCTGGTCTGTCAGCACCCGGTATATTCCCTTAATAGTATCAGTAGTTCACAAAAATCTACACTAAAATTACCAATTATACCCACCCACATCACAATTTTAAAAAATATAACGCTACCATTGGTAGCCGGCCATGCTCAGATGATGCCATGAGCATGATGAGTTTGTGCCATAAAAATGTTTTATTTTTTGTTGGAACTAGAATGTGTGTTTGTGTGTACACTAGTATATGTATTCTCAGACCTCTAAGCTTGTTAGCAAGCATCTTTGTACAGCATTTTATGGTTGTACCTAATGGGCATGGTGAGGTACTGTCATGTACTACAGATTTACTTCTTTGATCATGTTGATCAGTTAATTAAATATTACCTCGACCATCGAGTTGCGGTGTGCATGCCTGACCTATGTAGTGCGTGTTTAGGTTTTACAGTGTTTTAAGAATACTGCAAATATTTGTTGGCATCTCTGGAGTGCACTGATAGCAGTGAGCATGCATCTCCTGAACCTCTCATCACAAATATTAATCATCCAGGAATTTTTTTTTTCAAGTTTGAATGCACAGAAACAAATAGAATGCTTTCCGAGTGGCTTACCCAGGGTTATTACCAGAATTATTGCTGCTAGTACAGCTACTCATGTACAGTATTTGTTTTTTTTTTTTTGGCTTACAGCATTTGCGCACATACATATGTATTCATGCAACTCTGTATGTACATTATAAAATCTTTTGTCCGTGGTAGAACGTAATTTCTTCACATGTGTGCATTCATCATGTTCATGGACATTCATAAATATTCAGTAAACCGCATTTGTGTTTGTCAGTGTGTTGAATAGTTTCACAGCGTTACATCTTGTAATGGTTTGTTTTATTTGATTTTCATAATTAATGATGCCATCTTGGGTGTTTGATATGATTCATGTGTAAAACATTCTTGGGGTCGGGTTCCAGAAAAAAAACCCTCAAGGCCAAAACTGATCGTTACCATGGAAAAGCCAATGGTTGCCAGGCTAATTGGAGGACTTAAAATGTCCGTTTTTGTCTGTTTTGGACTTAATGTTTCTTCTGGAAACTGCCACCTGTATATTGTTGTGATCTACTTTCTTAGAAATCTGAAAGTCTTTTATCATACACGCGCCCACTGAAGGAGCTACCATATCTTTAGAATCTGTTGAAAGTTCCTGTATATTTTATCCTTTTATGGTCACGGTTTGTGCTGGAAACTTAAAAATATTTTAGCTACTTTCCATTTACTTCAAACAATGATGTTTGCCACAAAAATATCGAAAGCACACAGCTTTGTTTTGAGAATATATTATTGATGTCCTTGTTAAGTTTTTGAGATTATACTTGATGAATCATTCGAAGCATGTTGGTTTTGCTTGCTGTTTTACATGTACTTAACCACGATCATGTGTATTTACCTCGTACTTTTGATCTGGACGCTCGCGTTTTCTGGTACTGGGTTGTTACTCAGCCTTACAAAGTTAAATTGTACATATAGCCGGTAACTGGCTTTGACAGCCATAGTATGTGATCATGTGATAGCTCGGAATATTTTTATGTAAAATATGACCTGTTTTCAGAATGTAAGAAAATAGTCTTTGTTCTAAATTTATATTCTTAACTGTTAGAATGAGCAGTTGGGAGAAAGATAGTTTGTGTACAAAATATGGAAATAAACGTAAATACATGGGAATCCAGTGACTTTTTTTTTCAAGAAAAAAGTAATGGTTAAACCCATTACAATTCTTGTGAAACCGAGGATACGGAACTCTCTAATATCAGTTTGTTCCATGCCATGTTGCAACTCACACCCAGCAGGAAAGCCTTTGGTGATGTCACATATAACATATGGATTGGTCCAGAAATAGAAATAGTATTCCGAGGAGGGTTTTTTTTTGTTAGCTATGGCCTTGTATACAGCAAATCATTCCGACACCGTTGGCTCCTTTTGTTCGCATCAAAAACTGGGCATTCATCACTTGAATTCGGTTTCAAACTAATTCCTGGCCGTGGGGCTGCAGACCCACGGGACCAGCATATTTTGGGAGCGATAGACCACTACCCCAGTCAGAGCTCCCCTAAAGGGGCCCCCCACATGGAACCTTGGAGGGGCCCTGAATGATAAAAAGTCGATTAGGGAACCCTGCCAAGGAGGGTTCCACTGAGAGGCGCCCTTGAGCAGCCAAGCGTAACTTGGCCAGCCGCTCCCCAACCACCATTGTGCACGGGCACAATGGGTAGTCAGAAATTTGCTTCGCACAGAGCCGATATTTTTCTGCTGCTTCCTACTGACTTGGCCGTTTCTGGATCTTGAGTTTCTAACTCAGATTTCTTATTTGCACACTTCTGTGGGAAGTATAATTTATTTATTATCCTCCATCCTTGGCCTGTGTCACCTTGAGTAATGAACTTTAATATTATTTCAGCACTGGTGGCCGTTGCTGGTCTGTTTGGGCTGGGCTTTGTTCTTGTAGGTGTTTTCCAGAGATTGTCTAACCAATGATCTCACTGTGGGAATCACAGAAACGATTGCCAGTCCAATCAGCCGGCAGCTGGAAAAACTGGTCATAAGAAGGGCCCCTCTTTCCACCATTGCTCCACCCCGTGTGTTCCCAGTCAAGACCTCCATGCCCAGTGCTTCCAATGTTTGTCCATGAATCATGACATGAATTCCTGTGTCGTATGTCTGTCTTTCAAGCCCTCAGCCCAACAATGTAGGGCTATTAGACTATACCTTTGGAATCTTGATCCCCAGTCAGTTCCAGCCCTGGTAACTATGATGCATTCCAGACTTAACCAGCTGGCAGTTCACGTTAGCACCGTTGAGAAAGCCTGTTGTTGGCTTTGGAATATTGACTGCCTGGATTGCAAAGCCACCTGTTGCTGTTACTGTGGCTATTTCTTCTGACGCTATTCCCCCTGTCTCCCAGGGAACTTCCCTGTCGGCTCAGTCAACAGGGCCACCACTTGATTCCAGTGCCCAGGTGCAGAGCCACGACAGCACTCTTTTTCGACTCTGCAGAATGCTGCTGGGTCACACCTCCCTTCTGGGGAGGGTGCACCACCTACTGCTCTCCTGTTATTGGATCACCAGTCACTTCATCCTCCCGAGGACACACTTTATCAAGTGGTGGCCCAGGAGGAGGTTGATAGAACATCTAAAGTGACTATGTTGGCAGTCCAATGCTCCCTCACTGATGGTGCATCCATTAATGCCATGTTTGATCAATATTCAGGAGAGAAGCCTGGGGCCAGGTCTGCAGGTGTGTCGACCCCTTTTATTTGGCTCCGCCCACTATTACCCATTCAGCCGTGAGTCAGACACAGGGTTCCCTGCGACCTTTCCCTAACTTCAGGATCCCACTAGATCCTGCTCTGGTCGGGGCCCCAGTTCCCCCCAACGTATTCCACGGTGGTTCCCTAGCACTTGACAGGGGCTCCTCCCTTGACATGGTCGGCTCCTCTCTCAGGACTGGTTCCTCTTTCTCAGCTGATAATGTCGACGTTTGTCCCCTGTCAGACAGTGATTGCCATGGTTTGACCACCGTTTTCCATGATTCGTCACTTTGTTTCAGCTAATGTACCTGGTCCATTATCGACCGGATCGAACGGTCCTCTAGGTGAATATCCCTCCTTTTTGACTGGCACTGACGTCGAGAAGATGGATATCTCCCACTCCACCCTTAGAGATACTTTTTAGCTCTGCTTGACTCTGTCAGCAGAGCTCATGGTATGGGACTTTTGTCCGTCGTCCGTCGTCTGTCCGTCCGTCCATCGTCCATCCGTCCGTCGTCCGTGTCACATTATCTCTGAACCTAATGCACGGATTTCTTTCAAATTTCATTTGTGGCTTCTCCTGGACCATTCGCAGGACCAATTTTTTTATTTAAAAAAAAAATTCTTTTTTTTAAATAAAAAAATTGG
>JAAUYG010060107.1_pt1 | contig 13576 bp, 16 predicted proteins | sample 7278091 | NCBI WGS metagenome assembly JAAUYG01 (sample SAMN14350201, study PRJNA611818) | marine sediment metagenome | isolation source: surface marine sediment (0.6m) | place: French Polynesia: Moorea | collected 2018-08
AGAAAGATGTTTTCAGCGTGTCCTGAGCTGCGGTTCGGGGTGAACTGTGAGTTGGTGTGTCACTGTCCGCAGAACGACACGTGTGATGCGCAGGACGGGCTGTGCAGGTCCGGCCGCTGTGACGCCGAGTGGGGCGGACCCTCCTGCCAAACCAGTACGTACACTGCAGTTCGTCTGGGGGCGTTGCATCTGAGCCTCAAAACTCTTTGCTTTGTTACCAGAGAAAACGCCCGCTCCTCTGGAGTGAATCCTTGTTTTCACGCCTGTTTGATGATGCCATGAAAACAAGTACAACCTGCGCTGTGTCTGGTTCCTGCACCAATGTTACTCTTATTTTTTCACAATCACTTCAAGCAAGATCAAGCAAACTCAATTCTTACAGAAAAAACAGTCATCTGTGTGTTTAATGTCTTTAAACAGGAAGGGTGCAACTGACAGCGGAGCCCAAAGTTATTGACGCATCATGCAGGACACTGACGGTGACGTTTCGAGCCTGGAATGAAGATCTTGACTTCGGACAAATTCCAATTTATGGCTACGAGTAAGTTGAGAGATATTTACCACAGCACCGTTGCACAGAACAACCACTCTAGTGGTGGGAAAATGCAGATGGGCATCGAGGGTCCGAAACTCCTAAATGACCGCAAGTTTTTCTCCAGGTCTATGTTTCAGCAATATGACCGAAATTGAAGTATTCTGTGGTAAACATTCGAGCCAGAGTCTTTTTTCAGTGCTAAGTTAGCATGCCGTCTTGCCAGGTTTCTAAACGCTGTTTTTCGTTTGCAGATTGCAGTTTAAGGTGAATGGAAGTGGCTGGGAAAGAGCCACTTTTCTGCTGCACCGCACAGGGGTCAGGTTCAGACACAACCTGACAGACCTGGATGAGAACAGCACCTACCAGTTTAGAGTCGTCGCCTACACGGAAGAAGAGGGGTCCCCGAGACCGGGAGTTCCTGGACCAGTGTCTGATTCTGCACAGCCCAGATGTGCGGGTGAGTCCAGAAAAAGCGCACGATTGACCAGGAAAGAGTTTTGTCAGAAAAAGACGTGCGGCAAGAAGGCCTGGAATGATTTCCTTGATCATGTCAGGGTCAACAACAGTCCGCATAAGAAAGGATGCTGGCAAGTAATTTGAAAAAAAAGGACCGGTGTTTGAGAGTTGTTTGATGGTGGTGGAGGAATATAGCCTATCTTGGATTCAGGAGATTCTACATTTTGAGGGTCAAGCTTGACTTTTGTCTTTTATCATTTGCAGTTTCCACAACTCCTGTGCTTTCGACTCAAGCTTCAACCTCATTTTCTCCTTCTCTCTCAACATCCTCTCTGTCTGGGAAATCAACGCAGAGGACAGAAAATGAGACTGCTGGAGTGACTGAGTCTACAGATGCTGTCCAAGCAAATGAAACGACTCCGTCCGAAGAAGTCACCGAACCTCTTGCGGCTGACGTCACAACAGATTCCACTGAGACTGTTGTCTCTGGTTCCACAACCGTATCGAGCACTCTCTCCAGTTCAATAGTGTCGTCAACAGTATCCACCTCATCATTGTCTGTGACGTCTTGTGAGTTTTTCCTGGGATTTTGTCCCTCGCTTTTACCCCAACATTTCCCAACGACGAACACATTTCTTTGTGTGTTTCACGAACGACTTGCTGGGGCAACCTGGTTTTTTCCAAAGAGTATTTCGTTGTATCACTTTTTGCGACATACATAAACAGGTATGGTTCTTTTCTTGCATGAATACGAAACTTTAGCCAACACAATTGGCGAAGAAACGACAGCAGACATCATATCAACCTCACCAACAACAAAGACAACCAAATCCAGTTCAACAGCTCCTTCATCTCCAAGTTCAACATCACCAAAACCGCACAGCACAACCCTTGTGGTCAACATAGGTATACAGAAGCTGTTGAGAGAGAGAGAGGGCGATGCTCATGCATGCACACATTTCTTGCACGCACGCTTTCTCTCATCACCTTGTCTCTGGTGAATTCAAACCATGAATTGATTTTCCGCCACCTTTTCCTTTCAATCACGAAAGGTTTTTTTATATGTGGCACAACTCTTCCTTGGTTCTGCTCCAATGCTCACGCCACACATGCCTTGAGTTGCCAACGTTGTTCCTGCAGAGCTGTATTGATGAAATATTTATTTCATCACACAATGATTCAGCTCCCAGATCATTTACTCTTGAGCTCAGTTTGCGAGACTTATTGATGCACAAGTGCAGGACTTCATGCATGACAGCTTCGAAGCTGCATGCTTCGCACCCTCCCAGCTGCATTGATTTCTTGTTTACAGCCTTTTCTGTTCCCGCCAATTGAAAATAGGTTATGACAAGCGACAAGCTTTTTTGATCAATGTGTCTCACTGAATCCTGCAAACATTTTACATTCTAGATGAGATAAATCTCAATGTGTTAACATGTTTCTTGTGTAAATTAAATCAATTCAAAGCCTAACAGGGTAGGAATGCCTTATGAAGCTGCACGTGCAGAAACGTGATGACGCGTAAACACGTACTTTGCAAGCATGAAGCAACACGCTCTTCTCCTGGATCTCCAGACAAAAATGGCTGCAGACTGGAGCTACTCTCTATAGGCCTAAGCTGTTATTTGAGAAAACGTTGACAAATTGAAAAAAAAATACACGCAGTGTTGACCTTGAACAAACAAGGACTTTCAGTGTGAACCTGAGACGCGCATTTATTTGACTGGAGCGATGGATTGTGTCCTGAGGCATCCGTTTCTTCTGCTTCTCGCACTGCACTGGATTCTCGCAGTTCCAGGTCCGGTGAGGAATCTGAGCGCGGTTCTGGATCGGCCCACTGGGGAGGTGATCCTGTCGTGGCGGCCTCCCCTGCAGGACGCGGCTGACATCACGCAGTACCGGATCCGCTACCAGCGCGTGTGGCAGGGCGACTGCGTGCCGCTGCAGACGCCAGGACCCGTCGAGGTCAGATACGAGCACTTCAGCGTCACCACCAAGAGACTCGGGGTTCGTCACCTTCATTTCTATCAGATTGCGTCAGAAACGTAAAGAAACTCTTCTCAAGTGAATTGTTTGCTTCTAAAAAAGACCCTCTTTATGTTGGGCACAATATTTGTTGAGCACAATGTCCCAACCAAAAGGCCATGAATCGTGCATAGCATCAATTTATAGACAGGTGACATCAATCTGCAAACAATGAGCAGAAAAGCTGACATCACCTTGTGTCTGGGGGATATATATTTCCCTTGTTTTGCCACCTTGTTTGGCGTTTTGCTACCACCAAGACGCAAAGGAATGTCCTCTGTTCAAACAGCCATCGCTTGCTCCTGATTCTTTGTCTGAAGAATCGGAAATCTAATATTTTGGCACAAAAACATGCCATATATAAGATTTATTTGTCGTATTTACCTGTTCAATACTGTACTGATGACTTGTTGCAGACGAGCGAGTCGACCCTGCAGCCGTTCAGCACGTACCGCATCACCGTGGTGGCGAGCACCGCCTCACAGGACGGACAGACAGCCACCACCGAGGTCGTCACTGGAGACATAGGCACGTGGCGGTGCTCCTCTTCGTTTCCTCTGGAACGTGAAATCAAACCAGAGCCAGAAAGCTAAAGAATAGAAACAGGGTCGTTGAAAGAATCTTTCGAAAGGAAGACTTTTTCGTCAAAACAGCAGTCTCTCCGTTCGCTGCAGTCGCAATCATTGAACTTAAATTGCTAAAATGCAAGCACTTTTGATTTGCTCTCTGGTGTTTTTTGTGCCCAGAATGAAACCCGAAAGCAACACCCTGGTTTAAAAGTTTTAGCTGGTTTCAGCGCCGACAGGACAGATCACGGGGGTGCGGCTCGTCGAGACGTTCGCACTGGAGGCGATTATCACGTGGGACGAGCTGCCGTGTCTGCTGACGGGCGGCCCCAGGGTCAGGTACGACGTCAGGTTCACCAACACCGACACCGCACAGGTAGCCACGCACCACATCTTGTCTGCAATATTGGGGCCACACGATTCAGAACAGTTTTCGTGCACGTCGATACACTATATATATTTGTGACCCACTGTTTTGGTGGAAGAAGTGGGTGGAGTATCAGACTTGATTCTGCAGGCATCATTCTGAACCGAGATGCCCTAATGTCATGATGCTCTTGCAGATTGCACATTTGTAGCCTGCAGTGGTTGGGTAAACACATGTTCTTGCATTTGGGTGAGAGCAATTTGTTTTCCTGACATGAAGTGAGCGTCTGCGGGGAGCTGTTCAGAACATTTCAACATGAAGTGTAATTGACACTGCAGGAATTCACGAGGATGAGCGCCTCAGAGCCGCCGTTCCAGGCGTTCGGTCTCACTCCTTTCACCCAATACAACGTGCAGGTCCGATACGTCAACAACTACGGTCCAGGACCCTGGTCCACGCCCAATCAACTCACCTTCAGAACACTGTCAGGCGGTAAGTCAACTGCCTGAAACACGATCTCCTTTTCTTCTCTTGTTGGTCAACACAAGTTGAGGGCAACTTTCTGTTCGCAATTATTTTCCGAAGTTACAGTCGGTTTACCAAGAACAACACTGCCATCCCGTGTTATTTTTTCAGGGGGGCAAAAGACTCTGAAGTGTTTGTATTTTTTTATCCAGAACAGGATTGGAAGACCAGTTTCACTCATTTCCATGAGATTGCCTCTGTTCTTGACACGTTTTCACCCACATGTGACTGTTCTTTCAGCGCCCAACGCCCCGACGGATGTGCGTGACGCGGCGGTGGAGGACACGCGGGTCCAGGTGCGCTGGAGCGCGCCGTCCCCCGCGCGAGGCCGCATCACCGCCTACCAGCTCATCTACCGAGCGACGCGCGACAGCGAGACCCGCGAGACGACACTCAGCACAGACGGCACACAAACCAGCAAGTGGATCAACAACCTGCAGCCGCACACCACCTACGAGATACAGGTGCCGACGCGATATTCCAAAGCACTTGTCTTTAAAAAATCTGCATTATCCACTGAGACAACACTGGTGGTTGTAGCCTACGATTCCATTCAGTCCCAGAAAAAAATTTTTGCACAAAAAGAATTTAAAAAAAATGAGGGTTCCAGACAAGAACCAGCTGCGCGAAATGCTGTCTTGTGTTTCTGAAGGAAGCGCAAGAAATTGGGTGACATTGACCGTCACGGACGCCTCCTGTTGCAGGTGCAGGCGCGAACTACGGGCGCGAACGGTGAGGATTTCTGGGGCGCGCTGTCCGTGCCGATCAGCGTCACGACGCTGGACGGGACGCCGAGTCGCCCCCGCAACCTGGGCAGGACCACCCGCAACGAAACCTGCATCAGCCTCATGTGGGTCGAGCCAGAGTCACCCAACGGCGTCATCGAGAAATACGAGGTTAGCATCAGACAAATTATAGAGAGCTGCGGTTAATTCGAAATGGCAAAATGCTCGAGTTTTATCGGTACAAAGCCAACTTGAAATTTCCGTGTTGCGGAAACTTTGCATCACAATAACACGTTCTGCTTTTCTTTTCCTTTTTTTTTTGTCGAGAGTGTTGAAATTTTTGATTTTAACCAAATTTGAATTTATATACTTCTTTGAACGATATATTCTTCCTCTTTTTTCAATTTTTCAGCATTTTTTGAATGAATCAACTTTTTTACCATTGCATTTATTTTATTTGCAAGAGAAAAAATCGAATTGACCGTTCAACCGTGTTCGATTTACGTGACGTCTCAAAGAATTTGAGACACATGTCACTCGGGAGGGTTTGCCCAGAGGTGTCAGACTGATTCATTTTGTGCTCTGTTCATCACAGATCTGTGTTTCATGCTGTAGTTGACGTACAGAGTGGTGGCGAGCAGTACCCTGTCAGACCTGGACCCCAGTCTGACGATCGTGACGGTGCCTGACGCGCGCACGTCCTACCGGGTGTGCGGCCTCGTCCCGAGCGTGCAGTACCGCTTCACCGTGGCAGCCGCGACGCGACAAGCGCAGGGACAGCAAGCCACGTACCGCGCCTGGACCGTCCTCGCCAACCCGACCCAGCCTGACAGACCCACCGTCGTGTACACCAACTCCACCTCCGTCACCATCGAGATCAAACCCGTCATCCTCGTCTCAGGCCCCGTCACCGGCTACTTCATCGTCGTGTACCGTCCACCACAGTCCACCAACCTCATCACCAGACAGAAGAGACAAATCACCAGACTCGTTATTCCAGACCCAACGCAGTTCATTCCCATGTCGGGCAGAACCGTGGCGTTCATTCCAAAGGTGAATCTGCCCGACAGGCGCTGGTTCACAGTGGGAGACAACCTGACCTGGGGCGGATACAGTAACCCAGCCCTGCTCCCGAACACCAGATATGACATCGCCTTCGTCGTCATGAGTTCATTGGACGGAGAAACCAAGATGGCGTTCACTGAACTTCAGGTCAGGACTCTTCCCGACGGAGGCGGAGATTCAGACAGTGACAACAATCGTCTATGGATCATTCTTGGTGTCATCTTGGGGTTTCTTGGCCTGCTCTTCCTCATCTTCCTGATCATATTGCTAATTGTCTGCTGCTACAGATACTGGACCCGACGTCACCAGTCCGACAATGAAAGGTAATGGTTCTTGTCCTGGAAGCTACACACCAAAAGTGGCACAGTTGTCAGACAAATCTTCTAGAAAAAATCACAAAGACTTAGGGCCTACAGAATACCCCTTTTTCTTTCTTGGCAAACAATGTACAGCAACAGACCTCACCACGACAGAAAGTTGCAACTAGACCTTTGTCTTCACATTGCCGAAGTCGCATATTTAGGGAATGACACGAGAATTCTTAAATTCAGACACATGCTAAAACACATCATCAATTCAACACAAAAACACACCACAGATGGGATCTATGACGTTCAGGGGTTTTGATCCTGCAATGCGTTTTGAAGGTCAGGACCACGTTGCCTGACACAGAACACAGTCAGGAGTTTCTAAGAACACTTAAACCTTTATGTTTACCTTGATACTTCAGGTTAGACGTGAACAGGAATTCGTGGATGGAATATTACAACAACAACTTCTACACACCATCCGACAGCACTAAAAAGTGGAGCGACATCACAGAGTTCAGCGAATCCAGACACGTCACAGTCCACGACGGGTACAACCCACTTGACCTGCAAGTCAGCGAGATTCAGGGAGGAAAACACTTGATCTCGTTTGAGGAAGAATACAAGCATTTACCCGTGGGAATGCTTCCTCAGTATTCAACTAAAGTTGCTCAAAGACCCGAGAATCAGGACAAGAACAGGTTTGACCACCTGCTGGCCTATGACCACAGTCGGGTTGTCCTGAGAGGGAGGAGGGCCGGAGGATACATCAATGCCAGTCACCTGAAAGGCTACCTCAGCAGATCCGCCTACATCGCCGCTCAGAGCCCGTTCACTCAGGATACCATCACTGATTTCTGGAACATGATCTTCCAGGAGAAGGTCACGCATGTAGTGATGCTGGTTCACCTGATTGAGGACGGGATAGTGAAGTGTGAGAAGTATTGGCCAGACAAGGAACACACCATCAAATGCGGGGACATCTTTGTTCAACACATGGCGTCGTTTAGCTTCACACACTTCGTCATCCGGGAGTTTGACATCCACAAGAACCGGATCACCAGGCGCGTGATCCAGTTCCACTTCACGTCGTGGCCGGACCACGGGACGCCCGAGGACCTCATCCCGTTTCTGGAGTTTCAACAGAAGGTGAGCGCCTCGTGCAACGCCTCGGCGTCCGTCTTGGTGCACTGCGGCACTGGCGTCTCCCGGTCCGCCGTCTTCATCGCGCTCGACTCACTCCTGCAACAAGCCAAGGTGGAAAACTGCGTCAACGTTTTTAAGTTCGTGCACCGGATGCGGCAGAACAGAACGATGATGGTGCGCACTCTCAAACAGTACATCTTTCTCTACGACACTCTCTTCGAAGCTCTCATCACCAACTACCACATTGTCGGTGATGACCTGAAGATCAACTACAGGCTGTTGTCTGACAAGAACCCAGTCACAGAGAAGTCGCTGTTCAGGGAGCAGTTTGAGCTGCTGGAGAAGTTCCTCCCCGCGCTCACTGTCGAGCAGTGCCAGGATGCGCTCTGCACCATCAACCTCAAGAAGAACCGCTTTGAAACCATTGTTCCTCCGGACAAATACCGACCCCGGCTGTTGACGCCTGGGGGTCGGGACAGAACAGATTATATCAACGCACTGTTTGTAGACAGCTACCTACTGCCCAGGAATTTCATCGTGACTCAGACTCCGCTGGCCCACACGGTGATCGACTTCTGGAAGCTGGTATGGGACTACCGGGTCAGTGCGATTGTGATGCTGAACGGAAGTGACTTCACGGAGGAGTCGTGCGCAGCCTACTGGCCGGCGCGCCGCGGCCAACACAAGTACGAGCCCTTCTTCGTCAACATGACGCACGTCACCGACAAGGAACACGTCATCGTCAGACGCTTCAAAGTCACGTCAGCACTGCACCCGTCAGAGCCTGCTAGAGAGGTGTGTCAACAGACTTGCAGGCGCAAAACACCAATTTGTGAAGTGAACAAAGACATCCAAGAAGCAAGATTCATGGCTGAAGGGAAAATGTGAAATGTAACTTTTCTTCTGTTGTTTTTGCAGGTGAAACAGTTTCAGTTTGACTCTTGGCGAATGTACGAGAAAGTGCCGTGGTCGCGTGAGGGCTTCATCCAACTCACAGAACTCGTTGAGGACTGGCAGGTACGTGCAACACCTTTCTGTCATGCTTTTGGAAAAAACAGCAAAACATAAATTTCTCCGAAACCAAGCATGCTGGAGGTCAAAGCACATGCATGCATTCTGGCCGAATGTTCTCAATGGTCCGCCGAGAGATGGTGAATGGGCATTTTCTGTGTTGTTCTGGCGCCTGCAAAGTTTAAAGTTTGTTTCTTGCACATTGGCCAATGGCATGTCCTCTCTTGACGCAGGTTGACTCTGGGACAGAGAGAAGTCCTGTGCTGGTGCACTGCATGGACGGCGCAAGTCAGAGCGGGCTGTACTGCGCCGTGTCTGTGCTCTTTGAGAAGATGAGGGAAGACAGCACTGTCGACGTGTTCCACACCATTAAGCACATCAAGAGGAGACGGCCTCACTTTGTCAACTCATTGGTAAATACACTTTAACTTTGTGCAGCTTCATTCTGAAGCCTTTTGTGCACCTTTCTCTGTGGAAAAGTTGATGTTCAGGTCCATCCCTCACACACAATTTTCCTCTTCCTCTTTTCAGGATCAGTATAAGTTTTGTTTCAAGATTCTCTGGGACTACATGAACACGAGGCTGGAGTGCCCGGCGCCTCAGAACAGCGCCCTGTTCTTCCGCGGCGCACTCGACAACCACTACGAGAGCTACACGTGACGTCAAGTAGACGGTACATCACAAGTCAAAATCGGCAATGATCGCATTTTCTCCAGTGGTCAATGAAAATCACGAAACAATGCAAAGATTTTTTTGCTTGCGATTTTTTTTTCAAAGAACCAAAAAAGAGAACGACGTCAAGAGATGCTCTGTTTCAGTTCGTTTTTGTTTCCTGTGCAAGTTTGGAATCCCAAGAGCTATCCGTGAAATAAACTGCCTTTGTTTGATAGATTTGTGAGTTGTGTTCAAAGTCCAGACAGGTGGCGTGACAAAACAGTTGGAAAGACGCATCAGTGGTCGCTCTGCGCACTTTGCGAATTTGCATAACAGTACGTGACTTCGCAGAACACGCAAAACCGCAAAAGTAACAACCACTCTTGTACACAAACATACAAAAAAAAAAAACAAAAAACAAGAAGGAAAAAAAAGAAAACTACAAAAGCCCACAAAGTGTGCCAAAATGTGACACAATTGAACAGGATTCATGCATCCTTGGAGGATGTTCGCATGATTACGTGGAAGGCAGAGACTGAAGGCAGATTGTAAAGACCAAATAAAAATTCGTGAGACGTCCCTTTTGGCTCAGTGCCTATCAAATAAAACAAACATTTGAAACTCTCTCAATCATTGTACAGCGAAGTTAATCACAAAAGCAATCCCAAATCATTCTGACTCTCAGTGCACCATGGCTGAGTTTGATTTCTACACGTCCGCTTCATCTTTCTACGGACAAAAGGTACGTTTTTCTTTTTTTTACTTTTTTGAACAATTGAAAAGGCAGAATAAGGGATTGGACGCAGAAATATCAAGTGCTCATCTCAACAGGCCCAACTGGCTCTGCATGTGAAAGGAATCAAGTACAAACTGCATGAGATAGACCTGCTAAAGTTTGCGCATTTGGAGCCTTGGTACCTGAAGTTGAATCCCGGCGGTGTCGTACCCACCCTGAGACACGGCAATAGCGTCATACCCGAGTCAGATGAGATACTGAGATACATGGACGTCCACTTCAGTGAGTTCAGCCGCCATTTTTTCTCATTTCTCTTTGATTGAACCTCCGTTGGTGGACATAAAATTTCATGTCTTCTCATCTTGCATTGAAGCACCAAGATTGCAACCGAACCCTCACTCAGAGCAAGGTCAAAGGTGCCAGTATTACTTGGATCGACTCGCGAAGATCCCCATCGCCCATCTGACTGACGGAGCCATTCTGCATCCGGACCTAACAGAGAACTGCCAGATTCCTGCTGCAGTTCTGCACAGAATGCGAGGTGGAGAAACTACACTGTCATTGAATTTGCCAAGACGAATCATTGTCGTACAATATCAAAACCACGAAATGTTGGCTGGTTCTGATTTTTTGGCAGTAAAAACGGGAAGCACAACGTAACAGGGAACCAAAAAGTCCAAAAAACCTCAGGTATAAATGAATGACTTTCCACAAATAAATCCCTTGAATCCCTTCTTCATGTTCTCTCAATGCCAAGATTAAAAATGGATAAAATACTTTTGTGACATTTTGGTTGTTGGTTGGTTTGGAAGTTATTTTCAGCCTCGTTTTTACTTCCAACTAAGGATCAATATCATTTTGAACACAGAATAAATCTCACAAAGAGCACAGAATAGAAAACAAACCAAGATCTTTGCGACCAGGAAAAAATCCTCTGCAGATGTTGGGTCCCGTTGCTGCTGGTGTACGTATCAGAACGAGTTCACAGTAAGACATTTCATGACGCACATCCTGTGATATGTTTTGATGAGAAATTTCTGTTTTCAGAGCTTTTGCAATCTGATACTAAACTTAAGGTGCTGCGAAAACACCTGGTAAACAATCCAGACATGGTGCGGGAGTACCAGGCCAGGTTGAAGGCTGCTCAGGCTGAGAAACCTGCAGCCCGCAGCAGGGACAACATCCAGATGATCTTGGCTAGATGCGGGGCTCTGCTTCTGGACATTGACGATCAGTTGGACAAAGTGGAATCAGGTAAACCCCCTCACAAGAATTGCTACGATTCGCTGACCCAGCTGCAGGTGCGCGAAATGTGTATGTTTCCTACAGTTGCATTCATGGGAATGGTCGATTTTTCCACATTGTTGAAGTGCCCTGACAGGAACAGTCCCCAATGCTTTTTTGCAGAAAGTCATCAGGCTTTGGGCACTTTGAACATCACAGCTGCAGCACACACCTTTTTGTTCAGCTGACACTGGCCCAAGTTATATACGTCTCTCAATGGGAACAAGATAATTCCTGAGATTTGTACCCAAAAGTGACACAACATTTGCACTCAGAGGAGCAATTGTCACTCCAAGAGACTGTCTCCGTCACATTTATTTATTGCTTTCTGAGGTGGTTTGATGTAATTCAATGTGTGTGCAGGGACTCTTCCAGCACACCATGCAGTGTAGTGGTGTTTTTTGCAGTGTACGGTGAGGCGGGGCGATGGTTGGTGGGAGAGAAGCTGTGCACAGTGGATCTCGTCCTCACCGTGTTCCTCTTCCGACTCGTCGTCCTGGGATTCTCCGCTAGTCTGTTCGAGACCAAGCTGCCCCGGGTGCGGCGATACTACGAGCGAGCGCAGTCGCACCTGCCGGGCTTCAGTCAAGTCTGTCGCAACTTCCGCGCCTGAACAGCACATCACTTCTTGGAGGAACCATGATTTCACCTGCCAGAAGTGCAGTCCGTTGTTGTTTATTCTCCCCTCTGATTTAAAATTTTGGCCCTGCGTTTGACCTTCTTTTGCGGCCTTGGCCCTATCTTGAATGTTCCTTGCAATATGTACAGAATCCAGAATGACCTGGTCGCAGGCTGTAGTGAAACCCCAGACCATGGCTTTTCAGGCTGACTGTTTCCATTCTAGTCAAATCTGCATTGTGTTGTATCCTCTACTTAGCACACACAAAAAAATCCAACAACTGTACGTCATGCATCCAAGCAATTTTTGGCCCGGATGATTGTGTTTTCCGGCATTTTTGATGAGAAAAAACTTTAACCGCACAGAATGTTGGTGTTGTTTCTTTTCTTTTTTGCTTTTTCCCAGTGTACGTTTTGGAAACTGTGACACACGTTAGTTCAGCTGAACAAAAGGGATCGAGGTTCGTGACGTTTCAAAATGCATACGAGACCAATTAAACCATTCCAGTATACAAGGCCACACAGACAGGACAGGGAGGGGACGTCGTGCCTGCTGCAACCATCATTTTCATTTGCCCTTCCATCCGTTGAACACAAGTCATGTAACAAATTCTGTCCATGTCTCGTGCAAACGGCTGAAGCTGCAGCGGCAGCAGTGACAGCAATAGGGCTGCAGCTGTGTGAAGAAGGTAACAAAGGTGCAGACAGCACACAGTCGATGAAACACCTGTGAAAGACGTAAAGTCACAAGTGCAAGATTCAGTAACATGAAATTTACAGGGAATATATAAGACTATAGAGCAGACACTCAGGCAGGCCAGCGAAGTACATGTGCTTATGGATGTAAGAAGAGACGAGAAGCCTTCGTCTGCCTCATATCTGGCAAAGCAGGTGAGGTGACTCTGTGCGGAGAACCTCATCTGACACACAGATGATTGCTCACAAGATTTTACCAGGTCGGAAAGGACCAAGGGTCTGTCTGGCATCTCTTAATCCCTAAAATTAAATGGCAGAGATTTTTGTTCATCTGGGATGTACAGAGACTACAACATGTGCAAGCGAGATGCTGCATTACAGTATCTGGAGGAAAAAGACGTTGACAAATTACAACATGAGAGAAGCATGAGGTCTGACATGCTCATCATCCTTCCTCACCTGAAGCTGCACCATTCTGTGATACACTGTTCGAAATGGCTTTTCTCTAATTGTTGCGACATTTCGTAATGGATGTGGACATAAATGAGAACGAGACTGAGTCCATCCTGGCAAGAAGCCGGATGGAATCCAGCGATGGAGAGGAGGGCGAGACGAGCGGAGCGTCCACTCCTTCCATTGACGAATCCAGTTCGACCACCATGGCGTCCCCGCCCTCTTCACCTCCGCCCAGCATCACACCCACGGGCAGATCCACCCCGCCGCCCACTTACGAGCAGTGCATGAAGGACGCCATCCCGCTGTCTTTCGTGGATTTCTGGCCGCACTGCTTAGACGCTGAGGACACCGAGTTCATTTACGCCAGATTCGAGTCGTTTGACAGGTAAGCCTAATCCTATTG
>JAAUYG010076869.1_pt1 | contig 13576 bp, 8 predicted proteins | sample 7278091 | NCBI WGS metagenome assembly JAAUYG01 (sample SAMN14350201, study PRJNA611818) | marine sediment metagenome | isolation source: surface marine sediment (0.6m) | place: French Polynesia: Moorea | collected 2018-08
ATTGTTAATAAAAAAATTAATTTCAAAAAATTTATGGTTTTTTTTTTTAAATTTGCAAGATGTTAAAAATTTAATCCCCTGTACCCCCCCCCCCCCCCCCCAGATTACCACACTTTCCATAAAGTTTGGTTGAAATCGGATGAAAACTGTGAAAATTGTGGGAGCAGTAGACTCAAAGATTATGTGAAGAAATATAATTTTACTTAAAGGATAGTATTTACGAAACTAGGACAGCTATGCCGCTTGTGGTGCCTAAATTTAACTTAGTAAAATTCGGCAAAAGGAGTCTTAGCTACGAAGGGCTCTGTTTATGGAAAAATAGGAAATACGTTTTAAGTTAGCCAAGCCTGTTAAGGAGTTTAAATGCCAGATTTTATGATGTAATGGACCGTCATGTCTGTGTTCTGACACTTGTGTTTTATGTACACTGAACGAGTTACAATATTCTAGATACTATGAAAGTTGCATTCTTTTTTGAGAGAAGGACAGGATATTTTCTTTAGAAAGGGTAAGATTTAGTCATGTTTTACATGTATTCATGTACGTTATTATTAATAATAAATTCGCCTAAGCATCATACACTGCTGTTGTATAAAATTCATGTCATTCATTTCATGTTTCATTACCATACCATGTCATGTCAGTAAATAACACTATTATGCTGTTATTTGTTACTGCTGTATCGACGTTAAATAAATAAATAAATAAATAAATAAATAAATAAATAAATAAACGTATCTTATCTATTGATGGACGACGAACGGACGACGGGCGCCCGCGCCACGACAGTAACTCTGCCGTCACAGACCTAAAAATAATTGACTCTGTGATTCTCGAACTGATCAAAACAAACATGGGAAGTATTTCCTTGCTATGCCCCCCAATGTAGTCTGCTTGCTGGCAAGTCTTTGTCTTCAGATGCCTCAAACAGTAAAAAAAAATAGTCTACATGGGGCTGGTGAAATCGACAAAAGAAATCTTTGGTGCAATACAAGTATGAAATGGATCGAGTCGTGGAAAAGGAGGAATTGCGACATTGAAGCACGCCCGCCTGAAACAGCGCCAAGCCGTCGTCGGATTTAATGTCCTCACTGATATAATTGGAAATCTCTAATATCTTGACACGGAAGACAATAGACGTGTCGGCACTAACTGATGACAGCCTTGTCTGTAGTTAATGCCGGGTAGGTTCTTCCCGACGGGGTCTGAAGCTGCCAGGCAGACAACCAGAGGCGAAAGTCTTCTTTCCGCTTCAATCTGTGTGACATTTCGGCTGAGGACAGAGAGGTGACTTTCTGTAAATCATGTATGTTATATATGCCACTCCGATTTCAGGCCAAAAATACTCGAGGCAAAAATTTGTAATGGTCGTCTGCTTGCAGATGGTGGCGGCCGTTGCTATGGCAGTGGAATATGACACGACATGAGACACGACATTGTTGGCGGACAAGCTGTCTAGCTGCTGGCTCGCTGACCTGTGGTTGGTCAATTGCCGGACCTGTACGACGTCTCCTCCCTCCCGAGGTCTGTGTGATGTTTGCCACCTGATAGCGAGGTATTAGTACCGGCGCGGAGCTGCTAATAGCAGCGGATTTGGTGATCTGATATTGCTGGACATCGGCAAATGGAAGTGGAAATGCCTGTCTCGCCTATGTCTGTAGCCTCCACTGTTACGTAGACTGCCCAAATCTCTGTCGAATCCCCGCCCACCCCTGATTTGTTTATACCCTGCGTCCTTGGGGAAACACGTATTACCACGTAATGGCCGCGCTGTTAAACTGCCACCAAACCGTGCGCCATTCGATTAGGAATCCATGACGCTTTCACACATATCGGGCGACGTTAATAATGTAGTTCCGTCATTTGTGGGCTGAATGGGGATGGTGTGACAGTTCATTCTAGGAAATAGACAACATGTACGTCATAGTGGGAGCTACAACCAACTGTGCTGTCAATACACAGGGAAGAAGAACCAGCCCAAGAGCCGTATCCCAAACATACCCGAGTGATTACGAAGAGCCCGGAATATATGGTCTAGTTGCCCAATTTCATCAAGTCAGAGCTGAGAGAAACAAGGACTGAACAGCTTAACATTCGCCCAAGAAAGACGGTTATTACAACAATTGAAGAAACGTTTCCAAAGGCTTTTTTTCTACTAAATTTGAATAGTAAACCCGCCTGTCTCATATGACAGCGGACAGTACTTTCGATTCCGATTGCGAAACGTTTACCTAATTTCGCCTTTGAAATGCAGCAGGGATCGGTGCTTATTTCGTGACTTTACGGTTTGAAATTGTGTTTATTGGGTGCATCCACTTTGCTGTTATGCGTCTATGAGTCTGTATTACAAAGATTAAGGCCTAGGCGCTGCTGAAATTGCTGCATTTTATTGTCGGTCAATAGTTTATTGTACGCTAATGTTTCTGTTGACTTGTTTTACCGACTTTGAACAAATTTTTATTCTATTCTATTCTATTCTGTGGTATTAGGAAGAGTATGCACCCTGATCCATTTCATGTACTTAATTGTACATTTAATGCGCGTAAAGGGCAAATGAAACACTAATAGGTATGCTGGGTTCCTTAGCTGGGTGGTTTGACACTTTCCAATGTTTAGGGCACGCATTACCACCACCAGCAGCAGCGGCTAGCTTCCATTAAGATTCAACGGAGAGCATCTCATCGACTTCCTTATACTCGGAATGTTGCCGAGAAATCTTAAAGTGCACTAACACGTGCTTTGCGCGGGGTATCTTCTCCACACATCACATTTGTTTAGTCAGAAATAAGTCTATTTTCTTCTGCGGGTCCATCGGTTTCTCCAATCGCCTGGTTAAATCACGCGTTGCCCACCCAGTCGATTAAAATGATAGCAACCCCTTCGGCCTCCTTTCCTGTTCCACAGTGACCCTAGCTCTCGTTTAGGCGTCACTGAATGCGCACGCGGGATGCGTGTATCGTGTACGTCATCTCAAGATGGCGTTCGAAGATAATATCTCGAGGCCGCTTCCCATTCACGTTAAAAGATGGGGTTGCCACCGATCTTGGCCAGACCCGTATCGTGTGATTAGCGATCGAAATAAACCCGCATTTTTGCCCCTTTTATCATAGCCCAAAGACCTTGGGCGATAATGGAAGAAGTCTCTGCCCTTCAAATGAAACGCGAACAATCTGAGGTGCCATTGTTTGTGAGTCCATTGTGTGCGAGGCAAATGGCCTTTGCAACATACCCTCATTGATTTCTACCAGGTCATCTTATGTATCTCGATACATCACACAGAGACACGGCCTTAAGATCTAACGCCCGACTGTGTTTCAATATTAATACAACTGTGGCTTGAATGCTCCTTCTCCCTGCTGTGTGGGCGATACGTATCTGGTGACAATTTTACTGACAATGACGCTCTGCGGGAACCCGACCTGGTATTTCTGCCTCTGTCTGTCGATTCTTAGGTTTGTGTCATGCCAATGATAATACGAGTAAATCTGGGACTGGGATAGATACACATGTTTTATGTCATAAATTGACTTACATATGCACTTTTCGTCTAAAAAGTTTCCCTTTAAAAGTACAGGGCAAGATGTTGTGGTCCTGTATGTCGTTGTGCGTAGCTTTACCCTTTAAGGATTATGGCCATGTTGCTGCTGATCTTTGCATAGTTTGAGGCACTGCCTATATGGCAAGCATCGTAAAACCGGGTTGTTTAGTCTCTCTATATAGTAAACAGGATAAACGTGAGAACGTACACGTTACCAAGTTTCTGGCGCGCTTGGGACTTTCCGAAAAAGAGTAGAATATTTCGGGCTCCTGAGTTCTACCATTCGAACATTTGACAAGAAAAAAGTTTCTCTTCCGAAAAGGAACACTGAGATCGTCTTAATCAAACCAAATCAGTTGACCAGCATCACTTGACACAATTCCAAAACTAAGAGCCCTTGAATTATGGACGGTGGATTCCCGTGACTTTCTTCCAACGAAGAGAAACCTTAGAGTGGTGTTAAGCGATCCCAGTGATCCGGTTCCTTCTTTCAGCGTCCGAGTCTGCTGGCGCTCAACAACAAGGAATTCTTCCAAACAATGTATTAAACCAATGTCTCCTGCTGCTCCTTTGATCCCGCCCTTACATGGGTTTTCTTCCCTGCCAGTGGCAGATTTTGATGAGAATCTGATGGATTAAAAAGTAAATCCGGGGCGTTACCCTATGGACACCTGCTGACTGTCACGAGTATCTCGATCAGTGGTCTCAGAGGTGGCCAAAATGATTAGACTGCAAAGGCATCGATGGTGTCGATTTAGTGATCACACCAGTTATAGTTGTGATATTCTTCATTCTGAAAAACAGAATACGTACATGCCAGAATGTATTTCCCGCTGGAATTTCAACAGTTAGGCTGTGATAATTTTATCACCACACATTACTACTGAAATTAAGATTTATCGCATGGCTGAATAGCTGACATCCATGCGCTTTCATTTTGACGGTAAACGTCATCAGTTGTGTGTATGGCGAAGTACAAATGTTCCAGCACTATGCAGTGATTCTGTCCTCTGTCTGAAATGTGAAGGTCAAGGCCGCCTGCGTGCGGCGCATCCTTCCTGCAGTCATCATTAAGCATAATGCGCCGGGCAGCGCTCAGCAATATGATCTGTTTACAATGGGTTCTGCCCCCACTAGAAAAACCATTATGGGCCAAATTCGACATGGCGAGAGTGGATTAATTGTGCGATTGACCTTCGTTCGCTTCACTACAAGTCTGTTGTGACGGGAGCACATTACAGGATGGTTCCGTTGGAATGGTACTAAAAACATGGGGACACCGGGGGAAGAAATTTCAAACGTACAGGGATAGACTTCCCACCGTGGTGATCATTTGTTCAACAAGACTCCAGCTCCTGTGAATAAACAATCAGCACAACATCAATTTAAGCGGCGCTTAATATTAAATTTTTATGCGCAACATGAGCCGGCGTATAACACAGAGTCGGTCGTTCTGTTTGAACAAAGCAAATAAAATCAGAACGCCAGAACCATTACTCAAAACAAGGAATATTTCCGGATGCCATTGCAGTAAAGGAGACGCTTATCCTCGAACAGAAAAAAGACACATGAGTCAATCTTTAATGTGATAAATACGCCAGTTTTTTATATCTCCTTGATTGTGTCAACAGAGCTAATGCCGTGGCGCGGACGCCCGTCGTCCGTTCGTCATCACGCACAAAAAGCTTTTTCTCAGAAACCTTCAAGCGAATAAACGACATATTTTGTGGCGAGGTAGCTATCCACCATAACACCACACATTTTTTTCAGAGTGTTCGATTTTGGATTTTATAGATTTAAAAATGGGTTAGCGTGGGACCCTATGGGAGTGAACATTTCAAACGCTACTCCTCCCACAGTTATTTAATTTCTTTTTTAACCAACCTTTTTCTGAATGTTTCCTGTGGCAGTCGTCACAAAAGTGTGATTTTGAAATTTAACACTGTGGCCAAATGAGAAATTATCAATATCGTGAAACGGCTAATTGTACAGCGAAATGGGGCGAGATTTGGGACTCGGGGGGGGGGGGGGGAAGGGGTCGTACTAGATCACATATTAGGTACCTTTGATCTTGTAGTGTTCAAGGTCATGTTGGGGTCATTCGGTGCAATTGTCTTGAAATGACTTGTAAGGCGAAAACCGGTGGTTCTACAGCGAAACAGATTGAAATTTGGGACTCGAGGGTGACTGTAGAGCGTATATGGCATACTTTTGATCTAATAGTGTTCAAGGTCATTTTGGGTTATTCGGTCCATGTGTCTGAAGCTGGACGTTAACTCAAAAACCGTATGCAGAGCAAAACGGACTATAATTTAGGACTCGAGGGCACTAGTATAGCATATATTAAAACGTATCTTTGACCTTGCAGTATTTAAGGTAATTTTGGGGTTGCCGTTGTCTCAAAATTGCCATTCTCACGAAAAACCTAGAGGTGGATCAAAACCGACTTACATTTGGGACTCGAGGACAGTCTAGTAAAACAGAAATGGGGGTAACTTTGATGGCTGTGAATTATGGCCGTGGAATTATGAATTATCATAACCATAGCTATTGAAATTTGCTATGGATATAAATGTGCGCTTGCTTTTCGAATGCAACAGGAGTTACCGCCCTGGCCGCAAGAACGTAGGTCGAATTACTGATGTACATTCAACGCGTTTCTCCTCGACGCGGCAGCTGCTTTCTTTGGTGTCGGTCTTAGACCCGCTGACAAGTCCTGGGAGATGCCGTCGGCAAACATCTCCCCAATGAACACGTCGTTCAAGAGACAGCCCCATGCCGGGATGGCGTGACAGAGCGAGCTAAGACAGGGCTTAGTTATACCGACATCTTTTCCATTTCCCTCCAGTCTGGTAGCAGAGATTCTGCTCTTCCATTAGACGTAGCGACAAAGCACTCGGCGGCAGACTGCCAATGGGACACTCTATCCGCCAGGTTCTGTTTCGATGTATGTGAGGCTGTGGGGCTTGAGAGATTAATGTTGACCGTGTGCCACTGACAGTATCCACGGACTGAGGAAGATACGCCGTCTCCGACCGACTGGGAACGATCGTGGCGACATGTGAGGGACGGAGCATTTTGGTAATCGTTTGGTACCTGGAAGTAAAGTTTAAAGGTCAAATGCAATATCTGTAGCGATGTTGGTTAAATGGATTAAAGCCGGTTCAAAATAAATGTCAAAATTCCTATGTGCATGTTTCCAGACTTGTAACCAAACAAAGCAAAACTACATTTTGCCAATCACAAGGCAGCTGATACGGATTCTCGTCAATACGACACAACAGCTGGAAGGCATTGTAACTTTCTTTCCCCGGGTTTTACAAATCAAATTTAATAACAAAACTCAGCCTTAAGCTGAGAACAGGTCATGAACATCAGTGAGGAGAATTATTGATCAGGCATGCATAAGATTTCCACGTCTGCCCCCGATGTTTCGCGTGATAACCGGCATACTGCCAAACCTGGCACACAAAGAAAGCCTTATCTGATGCAAGGACATTCTCACTTTGTTGAGTTTTTTTTTTCTAACTTTCCATAAACCTTCACGAGCGCTGCGACTGCGGAATAGCAAATAACGGAGCGTTACAGGGGCGATCTGTGCGAGTTACATCAGAGGCAGACAAGAGAGCACATCTGCCGGGAGACATGGAATCCCGCGGTTCTGGTTACAGACTTGTTTTATCCCCTGCTAATCCGTCGTCTTTCCGGTCGTCGGGAAGGCAGTGTGCCTGGGAAGGTGTGGTGGGATTTCCGGTAGATTAGAGTCGCGGGTCAGGGGATTCCTCTCCAAGGAGATCGATGGGGGCGCCAGCCCAAACCCCGAGTCTTTGTTCATTTTCCGACTAACAACCCATTTTCTTTGCCACGATATTGTGGAATAGGGCCAATAAGCTCGGCATTTCCTTCCATGCTCGAGTCAACCGGGGTAATGGATGTAACCTGTGACCAAAGAAAGCAAAGTTTGGGAGGGGAATATCTTACTTTATGGCAACCGTATATTTTAGGACACCCAGAAAGTAACTGCTGTCTTTCTGCATCTAATCTATCATATATGACATGTTTGAGGGAGACACAACACACGGGTGGACTGATCCTAAGACGCCAAATTCACTACAGCTAAAATTACCATAGCTACGTAATGGGTTAAAACTGGTCAAGCATCACTTTTATAAACTTTCGCATATACAATAGATCATTGTTTGATTAAGAAAATGGCACGAATTCTATGAGCAGCATCTTATTGAGTTCAGAGCCACGATTCCATGTAGGAGACGCATCTGCGCGTGTTCGTGAGTATTAGCGTATCCAACGAAAGATCATATACAGCAACTTACAAATGACTGTGTGTACGCACAAATGACTGTGTGTGCACCTGATAGCAAATTCATTCATTCTATTTCTCTCGCGCCCAGCAGTCTTCTCACTGTAAGGCACACATTGACCTGTATTAGTAAAATCTTGATGGCCACAGCTTGCATTGTATTGATTCGGGATCTTAGATTGGATTGGGACAAAGACCGTCAATGAATTGGTTCGTGCTTTCTTGTATGACCTGATTGTTAAAGTTCTTTAACCTACCAATACTTTTCGAGAAAATGTGCTAAAACCTAAGCTAACTCTTCTGAGATCCATGTTATAGTGTCTTTTCGACTTTGCTCACACACATTTTTAACACAACTTTCATTTTTAACCTCTGTTCGGTTCAAACCATTCTCATTGGAGCAGCTCTTTTTTTTTAGCGCCTCGCTTTGCTCCCTGGCGATCCTCTTCATAAAACCTCCCGCATATCACCGCTGGTTATCGGCATGATATGCTGCTCCCAAGTCCTGTCGTCTGCAGTTGACTACAAAATGAAGACCCTCATGTATTTTAATAAGCCATTTTTGCTGTAAACCAAACAGTATTTGCAAAGAAACGTTGACAACAACGAATCAATAACGAATATCCATTGTTACTAGAGCTGTCTTGAAGTAGTATTTCGCGCAAGCAGCTCTGTCGCTGCGCCAAAGTTGCGTGTTGAGACGGCTATTTTTCGCGTGTCATATGAATGGAGCTAGCACATGCAGGCTTCCGGGCTGGCCTGTGCCCTGTCGGTGACACACAATACTTTGTTCCCCCCCCCCCCCCTCCCCCCTCGGACACGTCAGGTCAGGTCCGGGGGAAGATTGGGGCCAACAGGGAACAGATCACGTGACTACTACTGGGAGACATGCATAAGGTATGATTGAAAATGTTTGAAAAGGTCGTCAGCATTCAGTCCCTTATAGCTTATACGAACCTTGCCTTTTACTGCATAGAAAGATTGCGAGCATAGAGCTGAAAATATGGACTTCAAAAGGCCGATGGTTCCACTGAACAGCCTCGGTGGCGAAAACAACACAGTCGCTGACTTTGTATGCTACATAGTACTCTATATGGCATTAGGTATTTTTCTTTAACGGAAAAGGCCCGGGCTCGAATCGCACTCGCAGCCGAACCTCCTCCTTCGGCGAAAAAAACCCCCAAGTTTTCGTGATCGTCTTTAGTTACATGAAGGATGAAGCTAGCTTGGGTGTTAGAATAAATGGCGAAAGCGTGTACCCAGTTACATTCCACGATACATTGTGTATGACAACTTCAAAATAAAGACAATATAGTAGCAGTTGTTTTAATTTCACGACGAAATTATTTCTTAGTTTGACTCTCTGTGACACCAGACGCCTCATATCTGTATAATTGCAATCACATTTAACTTACAGTGGAGTTTTAAGAAGATATATAATTATAAAAACTCAGTGTCTTGTGTTCTTTTGGCATCTTAACGTCAAACGTCTTTGACGATTCACGGACTTTTTATATCCTGAGGAGATAACCTCTTATTCTTGATCTCTGAGTCATTAGTGCGCGCATGATCGTCGATTTTTGCATACTGAATGATGGCGAACCCAAACACTGACACTTTTTGTCATGTACGAAATCTCAAGGTAATAATGTATGTTGTTAATCAAACATCATACACCTACAAAATAGAACCGTATTAACAAAAACTACTTAGGTTGTCGAACAAATCATCTAGTTTTATTCTTGCAGTTTCATCTGTGATACACTGCCAACGGTTGGAGACATCATGTCCCACTATTCAGTAGTGCACATGCGCATTGTATTCAAAACACCTAACCCCTCAGACGTCTTTGGATAAGCCTGTGGAAGATGCGTCTAGACTGTCAATATTGCAATTATTCTGCTGCGGTCAAGGCAGACAAAGGCAGACATACATGTATATCCTCGAGTGTCACCTGTATCAATAACAATCCTCTGGAGCTCGCAGAAATATATCAAAAGTAGGTTACACGGTGCATTCTCAGGAAGATGTGTCCAGTAAGAATCGGCCTTGTCTCTAATGGTATTGGTGCGTCCATTTATCGGCACCCTGGTGTGTTAACGAACGAAATGGGATCCTTACATTTCGGAAGGAAGGAAGGAAACACAATGCCAAAGACATTTTAGATGTACCGAAACACAGACCTGACAAATAGTTGCCAAATCAGTTGAAGCAAACACAATTAATGCCAAATGCATAAATTCTCAAAACTTATTATTTGAAATAGCTTCGACGAGAGTCCATAAAAGTCAAGTTTTCTTTATGAGAAGTACAAGGGTCTTGACATATAGCATATAGCAAAACAGGCGTCGTCAGACGTGGCTTGACCGTTCTCTCTGGTAACCGCAGTTAATTTCCCCACCATATGAATAGAACTAAAGAGCCGGATCGACAATTTATTCACAGCAGCCAAACAGGGCTGACTGTGTGGTCCTTAATCTTTGTCACATTCGCGGCGGTTCAACAACCCCACCATGCCGGATCAATACTGGTCAAATGTTTGCACAATAGGCACTGGAAGTCATCTGTGCTGTCCGATTGTTGCAATCTGGACGAGATATTTGATTTTTTTGCGGTCGGTGCCGACCACCTATATGCATCGTGTATCCTATAGATGAACTTCGTAGTTCCGGCGAACACCCCACACCACGAAACCCCACCCCAGTCTGTGCACAATGGAAAAGTAACAATGTAGCAGAGGCTACACAATTTATCAAAGCCCACAAATATACCAACGGTCTTCACCATAAATATTATTTCAATGTGCACCAATATATTAAAGCTCTATAGCTACAGGTGTAGCTGCACCCAAAATGGTTACTAATGTCTGCACTGGAACCCTTAATCCTAATTTCACTCACAAACTTTCTGTACAATAGTCCTTAATCCCAAATGTAGAAAACGCCACCCACCAAAAGTCTGTGCTTAGGCCATAATTTATGAACTATAACACAGACTAATCAAAAAACGTAGACAAGACCACCAAATGTCTATACTATAGCGAAATGTAGGATACGGCACCCACCAAATGTCTGTATATATAGTCCATAATGAGAAAGGGTAGGAAAGACTACACAAAAAATACCTATACTATGGCCAAATGTAGAATACGGCACCCACCAAATGTCTGTATTATAGTCCATAATCACAAACGTAGAAGAGACCGTACGAGTGTCTGTATTATAGCCCTTAATTCCAAATATCGAAAACAAACCCACCTGTCTAGTATCCCGCAAACATACCACAACTATGTGATCTTAATTAACACAATTTTAGTATTCATTGCTACTTTTTGTCGATGGCGACATGACATTTTTGTTTTCCTCTACTCCTCCCTCTTCTTAAAATCTCCCAATGGATCTGTAGATAATTGCACCATCGATGGGATCATATATGCTGTCGTCTTGCCCCAAAGCGAACCGTTGAGAAGCTAACGCATTAAACATGATCCAAACTCGAATGGTCGACGAGAAATGACATTACTGCAAGCAACTAAAACAGGCTTATTTGTATTACAGCCATTTGTGTAGGTTCTTTATCCAAAGAGTTCTTTATCCATACTTTTATATAACCTCTGTGTGTGTATATATGCCCCAAAGACCACCCCTACGGTGGTCTTTGGGGCATATATACACACACAGAGGGTTATGATACTAACCCTCTACCGTCTATTTGGTAGATATGTTCTGTATACATGTGACAGTGAAACTTGTATCTTAAAAAACAGCCTGGGGAACAATAAAATGTGGTCCTTATGCAGGTTTAATAGCATGGAAAGAATGCACCTGGGGACTTGTAAATATGCTCTTTATAAGCAGGTAGTCTTTATGTACAGGTAATCTTTAGAGCATGCTTGACTGTACTTGTATTAATACATTTTCTAAGCGATGTCTCGCATTCTAAAAAAAGATCATCAAGCATATAAACATTTCTAGGCTCTATTGTTTGTCGTGGGGGGGGGGGGGTCATAAGTCTATGTATAGGGATATGTCCACATAAAAATGATCAAAAGACGAATCGTATGAACTTTTAAAAGCAAAACAAACTCAATCTTTCGGCTGTAGACAAACTTAGGGTGTGCCCCAACTCAGCAGTACTGCATTGGCAGGGCGTAAGGGTCATACAAATATATACTGACCGATAACTATAACTGATAAATCGGAATCAACATCTGGCAACCTACAAACCTCTTAATGCTGACTGAAATGGCACTGGATGCTGACTGAAATAGCACTGGATGCTGACTGAAATGGCACTGGATGCTGACTGGAATGGCACGACTAAATGTTCTTTTCAGTTCGATCAAAAAACGCGACAGGAAGTCAATCCGTTAAGACACGGGAGGAAATGCACTAAACGACCCTACTCAAACTCTATGCCTTGGGGTGGTTAGGGGAAGCAGGTGGCAGAGGATGGTTACGGGTCACAGAGAACTACAGACAATAATCTGTCATAGGGAAGAGAATCAGACAGGTTCTTTTAAACCAATCGACGTACCAAACATGATCAAAGAGGCTAACAATATGCTTGACTGGCACCTGTTAATATTAAGTTGTTGTAACCGGAATTGTCTCAAACCCCATGTAGAGTTGGTGAATAGTTCAAACCTGGTCAATACTATGACGAAGAAAGCCTTGTATGGGCAACAGAGTAAAACTTCCTAAATATCACCATTCCCCCACTTAATAACGCTTATAAGATAACCACATGTAGAGTTGATGAATAGTTCAAACCTATAGCCCTGTAACGCCCACAAACGTAAACCACCCACAAACGTAAAAAATGCCCACAAACATAACCCTATTTCCCCACAAACGTAAAACCACCCACAAAGGTAACACCGTCCACAAACGTAAAACTTTTTAAGTCCACAAACGTAAACTCCTTTTTTCCACAAACGTAAACCACCTACAAACGTAAACCTATCACAAATTTGTTATCATATGTACATGTGTATCAACAATCCTGGCTATATTTGAATAGTATATATTCCAACGTTTAATAAGAGGCCTCCTCTGTCTGTTTAGCCATTTGCCAGATAGGAATGAGTTAGGTTTATGCCTAACAGTCACACAGTTCAAGTGATTAGACAAAGACCTGGTCCAGTAGATTTATCGATTATAATGACTCTCGAGGCACAAAGGTACACCATATGTATTGCAGTGATCTACCCGAGTCCAAAATATCAGTGCGTTTTGCTCTACAGGTAACAGCAGAGGGGCATCGACACCCCTAATGACCCCTAATGATGTTGAGCACTACAAGGTCAAAGGTACCCCATATATGCGTTCCTAATTCTCAATGGTCGAGCATGTCACTCTGATGTCACTCGGCATGTCTCCAGTACTGTGCTGAGAGACAATAAATTGGATTGAAAATCAAGAAGGAGTCCTGTCATGGATGTGATGAAGATGCCGCCTGCTAAGCAGAACTGTTACAGCTAATTCCCCAGTAGAACTGACAATTCCCCAATCTCGGCCCGACCTCAATAGAAGTCGAGTCACACCACCAACCACCACCACCCTACAGCAGCAACACAAACGTCAGGTGTGATAGCTGTTTTCGACATACAAAGTTTTTGAAAATTGTAAATCCACTGAATGAACGCAGAATGACTTTGAACAATTAGGTGTCAGAAGTACCCTGTAAATATTAAGTACTGACCTCAGAGGCCCCAA
>JAAUYG010101952.1_pt1 | contig 13574 bp, 10 predicted proteins | sample 7278091 | NCBI WGS metagenome assembly JAAUYG01 (sample SAMN14350201, study PRJNA611818) | marine sediment metagenome | isolation source: surface marine sediment (0.6m) | place: French Polynesia: Moorea | collected 2018-08
CGCGAACGGAGTTCGGAGTACTCGCGCTCGCGAGACGCTACGCTACGGAGTTTAGAGTGACAATTTTTCCAATGAAATATAGCGGTTTGCAAGCATCTTTCAAGTTATGAATTACGAAATTTCTAGTTTTATCGAACTGACGTTGAGCAATGATCGTAACTAAAAAATGTTATGCAAATTTGCTTCCCCAGGAAAGAAGTGAATATTACAGCAATCGATTTGATTGGGGAATTTTAGATTTTCCTTTTCTAATAATATCTTTCTAGCCAGGTGAATTGACATCAGTTATTGACATCAGTTAGTTTGGAGGACTTTACCTTGGCTAAAATTTTGTCTTTCAGCTTTTCTAGTTCTTGTTTTAAAATTTCTTTAGCCATTTTGATATCACCAACACTTCTGGTTACGTGGCTTAGATTAGCCCATTGTTTTAGCATCTTACGATTGCGAGCATTAATTACTAAGCTAGCTACATTCTGACATTGCTGGGGTTGATCGAGAGCGTATAATAAAACACGATATTTACCTTGATCCGAGAGCGATCGACTAATCTGTTGTCCCTTATGGGATTTGAGGTCTAGGTAACAAGGAAGCCATTTAGGGCCATGTTCAGGATTATATAGTACAGTAATCCAGAGCAACGTCGGATGAGGATGATTTAAGTATAAAAACTGGTTGTAGCGAGTGCTAGCAATTCTATGATGAATATCCTCTTGATCTAGCATGACAGAGAGAATTGGAGCTTCTCCCAAATAAGTAGAAATTAATTGAGCAAATACAATTTTACGTAATGGTTTATTTTTGGGCCAGGGAGTTTGTAGACAAATTTCTGTGACGGAGGATTCGGCGTTTAGAGTTTGATCTTCAACTATTGTTGAGCGATAATCTTGGGCAATTATATTGCTTGGGTTTGTGCTACGGGGTTTTGAGATGGACTCTGTTGACTCTAATGTTTCTAAAATGTTAAATATTTCTCTGACGCTTTGAGGTCGATCTTCTCTCTCTTTAGCTAGACAGCGAAATACTAGTTTCTGTAGCTCATCTGGCAAATTGAGTCTCTCACTAAATGATTCTGGTTTGAAGTTGTGGTGTGCCTGATACCAACCACCAAAAGAAGAGTTTTGGGGCAACAACGGCATATCCATAGTGAGCATTTCATACATCATGACACCTAGACTGTAGATATCAGAGCGATGGTCTAGTTCTTTCCCTTCCATTTGTTCAGGAGAACAATATGCTAAAGTTCCCATAAAAGATTGAGTTTGGTTGGCACTGGCTTGAATTAGCTTGGCAATACCAAAATCAAGTATTTTGGCGACTTCTCCTAAGGTAGGATCTTGAAGTATGAGTATGTTACTGGGCTTGATATCTCGATGAATAATGCGACACAGTTCATCATTTAAATAAATGCCTTGGTGAGCAGATTCTAAACCCAAACAAACGTGACGAGTTAAAGTTAAAAATCTTTCTAAAGTTAAGGGCTGATAGCGAATTACATCATTGATACTTTCTCCAGCAAGAAATTCCATCACATAAAAAGGAATATTATTTTCGTCTACGCCATAGTCTTTAACTCTAACTACATGAATACTTTTTTCTCCTAACAATGCCGAAATTGTTGCTTCACGCTCAAAACGCTGGCGCATATTATCATTAAGCAGAGCTTGAGATAAAAATTTGACTGCTACCGTCACACCACCTAATACAGTGTCTTTGGCACGGTAAACTCTACCCATAGCACCTTCGCCCACTAAATCAACTAGCTGGTAGCGGTTGGCAAGTAAACGATCATAATTAGGATCTCTATTCATATTTTTTTAGATTGAAAGCTAACTTGAGGAAATTCAGGTAAGCTCTCTTGGTTTTAAAGATACTGTTAACGTTTGAGAGTAGCTTCGATAGTATTTTTCAAACTATGCTCTTCTAAAATACTGCTGGTAAAGTGGTAAGTATTTTTATCTATACAATAAAAGGTGTCTAAGCCTTTTTGTTTTTTAGTAGTCCCCATAAACCAGTAATATTGAATAATAGATTGGAATCCAAGCCGCCCCTCACCCTCAATATTCCCAAAAAGGCTGTGTTGTGAAACATAAGTATAGTGTTTTTCTTCGTAATTTAAATTGCCTCGGCATTGACAGATAATTTGAGTTTCTGTTTCGTCCTCACAAGTTAAACTAGTATTCATTTTGAACCAGTTTTCTTGTTTCCAGGCAATTTGAATATTTCCCTGAAGAGGAATAGGTGCTGAATTGGGTTTGAGCCAATGACCATTAATACTCCAATAGCCCGATTCTAATAAAAAACTATGAGCCACAACTTTATCCTCATAATTTAAATGTTGTTATCAAAGCCATATTTTTTAATATATTGACAATTTATATTTAATAGATCATGGTCTATGCTATCAGAGGTAAATGAATATCTCCTAGTAGCATTGGTTTGGTTGCCCCTGTCACTTGAGGTAAGTTACCAGGGACAGAATCCCATCGCCAATATGCCAAGATAGCAAAAGCGATCGCTTCTTTGAAATTGCCATCAATTCCCACCTCATCTGTTGTACCTATCTCTGCCGATGTTAACTCAGCTTGCAAGCGTTGTCTCAGATATAAATTTCTACTACCGCCACCACAAAGCAAAACTTGATCGGGCATCTGAGGTAAAAACTGTTGATAGCTATGAACAATCGAGGCTACGGTAAGCTCAGTCAGAGTGGCAAGGCGATCGCTATTGTTGAGTTGTGCTTGCTCCATATCTTGCCAACACTGATTTAAGTAATCTTTACTAAATAGTTCTCTTCCCGTAGACTTTGGAGGAGGCTGCTGAAAAAAATCTTGCTGTAACCACTGAGCCACTAATTGAAGATCGGGACTTCCTTGTGCTGCCCACTGACCATCAAGATCGTAAGTTTGACTGCCATTAGTTAAGCGGGCAACAGCTAAATCTAAAAGAGCATTACCTGGCCCTGTATCCCAACCACAAACCCGTTTTTCCCAGTCTAATTCTTGGTTGGGAGGTAAATAGGCAACATTGCCAATACCGCCTAGATTTTGAATCGCTCTAATTTTAGTCGGATGAGACAGTAAACAAGCATCTATTTTTGGTACTAGAGGCGCACCTTCTCCTCCTGCGGCGATATCTGCTGCCCGAAAATTACTAATAGTCTTGATCCCTGTTAAATTGGCAATTAATTCTCCTCTGCCAATTTGTAAGCTATAACCTAGTTTTTTGTTTCTTCCTTCTTGTAATGATGGTCGATGATAAACAGTTTGACCATGAGAGCCAATTAAATCGGCTGGGTCATTTTGGGCTTGAATCTTTTGGGCTGCCGTAGCAAAGTTTAGGGCGATCGCATCATCTAAAGCAGCTAATTCTTCAATGGCGACGGTCTTACCATTACACACCGCCAGTATCTTAGCTCTTAATTCTTGAGGATAAGCAAACGTCTCTCCTGCTAATAGCTTTACCTTAAGATTTGTTTCTCTGCCACTAACTTCTATTAAAACGGCATCAATACCATCAACAGAAGTGCCACTCATTAAACCGATAACTTTCATTTTGTTAATTGTTAACTGATGTTAAGCATCCTTGAGTAAATTTAGTTTATTCATAGAAAGACTTGTCCCCATGTCGAGGCAGTGCGCTTTTAAGTTGATTATCTTCATACTTTAGACACAGAATCTTCACATTTTCCAGGTTCTAGTCGTTGTAAAATTGAGCTGGTTACAGACCAATCATACTTTACAGTCGATATACTACCATCGGTGGTGTGAAACCAGGCTTGAAGCAGTTCTGAGAATTCAAAAAGTCAATAGTCTAAAATATACATTTTGAGGCACAAATTAAAAAATTGTTGAATTTTTCAACGATAAACAAAGGCTTAAGCCCCATAACGAAGCAGCACGTTTTGCGTGCAAGCGTCGCTAGAGGCGACTTGAGCCAAAGGCTCTGCGGAGCAAACATCGGACTGCCACTAGTAGCAATCTGCGACAAGGATGCAGAAGATGTCAACCTGACGGATAAAGGTCTCATATTTTCCTTGACGAAAAACCAGCTATCACTCAGCAAATAATATGATAGCTGTTGCGCAATATAAGTTATTAATTATTAATTGTTAATTGCTAGCATTAAATTACTGTAGTCAACATAAAATTGATTTCTCAAGACAGAATTAAGTGATTTAATATGTTCATTCGAGTTGCAAGCTTTTGCTCTATCTTTATCTTGTCTTGGTGCATCGAGATAATCTATAACTGATGATTGCCATTTGTAGTATTTGACTTACAAGTATAGCGTTGGCATAAGACGAATAACTTGAGATAACAATAACTAACCTTTATAGCCTATAAAATCATCAGACGGCAAGGTTTAATTTGTAGGCAAGTCTACTTATCCTCTATGATGATGGTCGAAAGTTTAGCTAAAGTAAATTACAAGGAGCTAATGATTTTGTAGATTATTAATAGAAACAATTATGACACGAGCTTTGATTTTAAATTTCTCCAGTAATAAAGTATGAGAAAAAGTATAAATATCTCTCAAACAACAGAGCATAAAATCATGTAGAACCACATAATAATAGTTGATAATCACCGCTTATATCAAACGATTATTTAGAGGAATAATTTTAATGTTTAATAAAGTTGCAGAACAAAAGATGCATGCCTTGCGGTATGTTTTAGTAGTAGGGTGGATGCTACTAATCCTGTCTTTGTTTTTCGACCCGATATCGCCAAATTTAACCGATCCCAACACCAGTTTTTTTAATCCTTTAAAAGACAATCTAATTAATCTAGCTAAAGACCCTGATACTTGTATTCGGGTTCAAGAGAAATGTTTATCAAGTACTCCCTATGCTGCTGGGGCAAGAATCTTCTGGGGTTTTATTGTTCCTGCTGGGTTCGCCATAGTTTTTGTCCTGGGACACGAATTTTGGCGCAGAATATGCCCTCTATATTTTTTATCTCAGATTCCCCGTGCTTTGGGCATGAAACCCAAAAAGCAAATAAATCAGAATAAGTGGTTAGTTGAAAATCATCTATATCTCCAGTTTGCCCTGTTTTTTATCGGACTAAATACGAGGATTTTGTTCATCAATTCTGCCCGCCCTGTTTTTGGAGCATTTTTGCTGTTTACCATTGCTTCGGCAATTATCATGAACTTGTTTTATGGTGGTCGTAGTTGGTGTCATTATGTCTGTCCTTTCGGTCTGGTACAAATGGTTCTTACTGGACCAAGAGGACTATTGGGTAGTGAAGCGCAAAAAGAACCACCCAGAACTATCACCCAGTCTATGTGCCGTACTTTTGATCGAGAGACTAATAGCGAGAAAATTACCTGTATTAGCTGCAAATCTCCCTGTATGGATATTGACTCAGAAAAAGCGTATTGGGAACAAATAACAAAACCAGGCAGAAGATTAGTGCAATATGGCTATTTGGGGCTAGTATGTGGTTATTTTATTTACTATTACTTATACTCAGGTAATTTTGATTATTATTTCTCTGGTTCTTGGACTCATGAAACAGGTCAAATAGGCAAAATTTTCAACCCAGGCTTTTATTTTGGCGGACAGGCAATTCCGATTCCTAAATTAATTGCTACTCCTCTTACTTTAAGTGTTATAGCTGGCATTTTCTATTTTGTAATCGCCAGAATTGAAAAAATTTACGGTGCTCATCTTAAAAAACAAAATCCTGAGATCGATCGCAAGATTATTCTGCATCGGGTTTTTACCCTAGTCACTTTTGTAGCAGTTAATGCCTTTTATGTATATGGTGGTCGTCCTGAAATTCTGCGCCTCCCCTTTATTGTACAGATGATCTTTAACGCCTTGGTAGTTTTAGTTAGTACTTTTTGGCTATATCGGACTTGGGGACGCACCAATACTCAATACAAAAAAGAAAGTATTGCCGATAAACTGCGTCGTCAACTGAAAAAACTCAAAATCGATTTTACCAGAGTTCTTGGTGGCCGTTCATTAGATGATTTAAAAGCAGATGAACTAGATTTATTAGCCCAGGTTGTTCCTCAAGTTACTCGACAAGATCGTTTACAGGTTTACAAAGGTGTTCTCGGAGAGTCCTTGCAAGCAGGTAACGTAGAAGCAGCCAATAGTCTTAAATCTTTGCAATCGATACGTCAACAGCTAGAAGTTTCAGAAGAAGAACACTATGTCATGTTGACTGAGTTGGAGATTGATGATCCCACCCTATCTACCCAGGAATATGCCCAAGAAGATAGATTACGAATTGACAGTTACCAAGAAGCGATCTCTGAATTACTTCAAGAACTGGTTGATAGTGGAATGCCTGTTGAGGAGGCGGTGAATGCCAGAACCAAACAGATTAGTAACCTGAAAAATGAATATAACATCAATAAGGAAGAACACCTTCAAGTATTAAGCAGACTATTTAATTCTCTGCGCCCCAAAGCCGAAAAACTACTGGCACTACTACAGGTAGAAAACTCTCGCTATCAGATAATCAGTAATTCCCCATATCATAGCAACACTCCAGTATTTCTTCTGTTACGGAAGCTATTGCTAGCCAAAAAACAATTGATTGTTACTCCTCTTTTAGCAGTATTAGAACTACTCAATGATGAACCAGATGCAGTTGAACTGGCTCAACGGACTGGAGTTGTAGCCAAGGACGCGATCACCAAAATTTTTACCTCAGAGCCCCAATGGCAACAGCGTCTAAATCCTAAGCTATATAGGAAATTAATCCCTAATGATTTAAACAGTACCCAAGTAACTTTTGTCAAAGATGGTGGTCCTGCAACCAGACTGCACAGTGAATCTCTCTCGGCAAAAGCATTAGATAATGCTCTATTGGAGCTATTACAAGAACCCAATCCTATTACCGAATCAGCTAGTCTTTATGCCTTAACTCAACTTAACCGAGATAAAGGATTAGCCCAAGCTCAACAAATACTGCAAAAGCCATTACAGAATAATTTAGTTAAAGACACTGCTGCTGGCCTTTTGGGTCAATCTCGTAAAACTTTGGTGATTGAACAATTGTTAAGTATGTCTAGACAGCCTCATTTCCAAACCATGACAACAGAACAATTGTTATCCATAGTGACACAGGCGCAAGAAACTAACCAAGATTTAACCGAAATTGCCCCTCGCTGAGCGGAAAAAATAAATTCAAAACATAAAGATAGCTCCGTTACTCAATAGCAGAGTTATCTTTATGTATTAATAAAACTACTGAAATTTTGATTTTTCTAAGAGGACAATAATGCCAGAAATTATAATCATTGATACCAGAAAGCCACAAGAGACAAAATCAATTCTGCTTTCTCCTGAAAACCAACTTAATCAAGAATGTCTTTTGGGTAGAGATGAACGCTGTCATATAGTGGTAGATGATTCTTTAGCTAGTCGTACCCACGGCAAAATTGCTTTTCGTAACGGTGCTTATTACTACTCTGATTTGGGTAGTAGAAATGGGTCTAGGATTAATAACGAAGATGCCCAACTTAACCAAGAATATTTACTAAAGCCATCCGATACTATAGCTCTGGGAAATCATTTGTTATGGGTAAAAGCGATCTCTGGTATGCAAGCCCCTTCTGCTGCCCCCCAGTCTTTGACTCCTGCTCAGTATATGCCTCTGGCTACTATTGATACTACTAGCCTAGAAACTTGGACTCAAGGCACAAAACAAGTTAAATGTGTGCAAATTATTGATGAAACTGATGATGTAAAAACTTTTACTTTTATGTCAAAGCCTCCTGTCAAATTTAACTATCAGCCAGGACAATTTATTACCCTTAATTTAAATATTAATGGTAAGAGCGTTAAACGTTCCTATTCTATTTCTTCTACTCCCTCTCGTCCCCACAGTATCGAAGTTACCGTTAAACGAGTCCCCGCACCCGCTGATGAGCCTACTGCGCCTCCAGGGTTAGTTAGTAACTGGTTACACGACAACATGAGAGTTGGTAGCCAAATTGAAATTAATGCGCCTATGGGCAAATTTACTAATTTTGCTAATCCTTCGGCTAAAGTATTTTTCATTTCTGCTGGTAGCGGCATTACCCCTATGATGTCTATGTCTCGCTGGATCTGCGACACGGTATCTAATGTAGATATTGTTTTTCTTCATAGCGCACGCAGTCCCAAAGACATTATTTTCCGTCAAGAGTTAGAAATGATGACTGCTCGTTATCCTAACTTCAAACTGGCTATTACCGTTACTCGTCCTGAAAGGGGACAACCCTGGTATGGTTACACGGGCAGAATCAATGAAACCATTTTACCTGCGATCGCTCCTGACTATATGGAACGTACTGTATATGTTTGCGGTCCAAATCCCTTCATGGAAGCTACCAAAGCTTTGCTACAAAAGATCAACTTCCCAATGGAAAACTACTACGAAGAAAGTTTTGGCGGAGCGAAGAAGAAGAAAAAGAAATCTATACTTACAGTACCCCCAGGAGATCAGACATCATTAATTCGACCTGCTGTACCTACCTTTAGCCCTACGCCTGCTCCAGTTGCACCTCCAGCAATCTCTCCTACCTCAATAGTTAGTAGCTACACTCCTGTCCCTGCCCCTGCCCCTGTCCCTGTCCCTGTCCCTGTCCCTGTCCCGGCACCTGCACCTACCCCTGCCCCGGCACCTGCACCTGCATCTACCCCTGCATCGTCTAGTCCTGTAATTGTCCTGGGAAAATCTGGTCAGGAAATCCCTTGTGATGGCGAAGAAACTATTTTAGACGTTGCTGAAGGTGAAGGGGCAGATTTGCCTTTTGGTTGCCGTATGGGAGCTTGCGGAGCTTGTAAAGTTAAGAAATTAGAGGGTGAAGTCATCTATGATGATGATGTCGATTGCGAAGATGATTATGTTTTGACTTGTGTTGCTAGACCCGTTGGTAGAGTTAAGATTGAAGCGTAATTTAACTATAATTGCTTTAAACAGTCTCTAAACAATTAGTAATTAGTACTTCTTTGATCTTTCCTCGTTTATCTCCTCTGGAATTAATTGAGCGTGGCATATCTACAAGTTCAATTTTGAATTCACTGTAGATCTCAAAAACCAAAGGCGTAGCAGAATTGGACAGTATAAATCTTACCCTCTTGCGATCTAATCTCTTGCAGAGATCCCGCAAGGCAATCTGCATTTCGAGATCAAAACCCTGGCTACTGTAGCTAGTAAAGTTAGAAGTAGTATTAAGAGGAATATATGGGGGATCAAAATAGACAAAGTCTTGAGGGGTAATTTTTGATTCTATTGATAGAAATGAACCGGTTAAAATTTCTGTCTTTTGGAGAGCTTGACTACAGGCGCGGAGGTTTTCAGCATCCACAATTTTGGGATTTTTATATCTGCCAAAAGGGACATTATATTCCCCTTTAGAGTTGACTCGATATAAGCCATTGAAACAAGTTTTGTTGAGGTATATAAAACGGCTAGCTCGTTGAATATCTGTCCAAGAAGCGTATGACCAAAAGCGATCGCTATTACGAATTTGATAGTAGTATTCGGAATTGTAATGGTGTTTTTTTAAATCTAAGATCAGAGCTTCGACATCTTGTTGTATACACCTATAGGTATTGACTAATTCTTGATTAATATCGATTAATATGGCTTTTTGTGGTTTAAGCTGCCAAAAAAGAGCCGCTCCGCCTAAAAAAGGTTCAAAATAAGTCGAAAAATCTTGAGGAATGCGTTTTACGAGTTCAGGAAGCAGTTTTCTTTTACCCCCTACCCATTTGATGAACGGTTTGCAGTCAACCATAAATTTCCATTTCGATTAAAATTTACCCTTATAAACTTTAACTTTTTAATTAGGATTAAAGTCGGTAATAATATTTAGCCCTTCTTCAGAAAGAATAAAGCGATTACGCGACCCCTAGCCTACGGCTCGCCAAACTTTTCCTTTTTTAAGCAAAAACAAAATTATCTTCACCCAAGCTATCGGCAGTAATACCCTGGAAAATAGCTAAATCACTGCCATTAGCTTGAATTAATACATCATCTCCTTGCTGAGTAAAATTAAGCTCACCAAATCCAATGCCTAATCCAGCAATACCGATGACATCTTCAGTAGAATTAAAGTCAGTAACCATATTGGGTGCATTGGGAATTTCGGCAACAGCAATCCAAAACTGGTCTGCACCAACCCCACCAGTTAGAGTATTGTTACCACCATCTCCAGCAAAAAAGCGATGCAGCGAGGTCTTGGGGATTTCCCCCATCTCACAAGGGTAGGTTTCTTACAAAGGTGTGAGTAATGACACAAAAAGAGTGTATAAGTAGAGTCAGAAAGAGAAACAGCTTAAATACATATTAGGTGCAAGATCTGAGCCTCTAACGGGCGCAGTTTTTGCTCCCACAATAGATTAAAATAAGCACATTAGCTACTAAAAATCGAACCTTGACTGAGGAAGGATTTCATAATGTGCAAGTTAAGAGAATACCCTTGTAATGAAATAGTGGATTCTACCATAACCTCAGACTCACAACAGGTTGAATAGCTAGTTTGACAGAATAAAGTAAAGACGGTAAAGTGCCCGTCTTTTTTCGTGTCTTTGTTTAACTGCTTATAAAACTGGGGTATATATGTACCCTGTTTACTTCCCTAGCGGGTTGCCCTACGCTCAAAAGTGAGCAAGATTTGAGCAAAATGCTGTTATCGTGGTGACCTGTTCAAGGGTAGAACCCCTGTACAGTAAAGCCGCTAGGCATACGGAGAGGGAGGGATTCGAACCCTCGAACGGGTCACCCCGTTACAGCATTTCCAGTGCTGCGCCTTCGACCACTCGGCCACCTCTCCAGGCGACTACGAATTTTAATTATACATGGTTAACTGTCCTTGTCCAAGTTTTGAGTAATTCTTTTTTGCTGTAGACTACATACTAAGTAATTTAAACAGCATTTAATCAGCTAATATAATTAATTTGATGAGCAAAACTCACGTCGTCAAGATTCGCGATCGCACGACTGGCAAAGAACACATTGTAGAAGTCCGCGAAGATCAATACATTCTGCAAACTGCCGAACAACAAGATGCCAAACTGCCTTTTTTATGTCGTAATGGTGCTTGTACTAGCTGCGCAGTAAAAATTATTTCTGGAGAATTACATCAGCCCGAAGCAATGGGATTGTCTCCCAAGCTCAAAGAACAGGGCTACGCACTGCTTTGTGTTAGCTATCCTCGCTCAGATTTAGAAGTGGAAACTCAAGAGGAAGACGAAGTATATCAAATGCAGTTTGGTCGTTATTTTGCTAGAGGCAAAGTTAGATTTGGCTTACCTCTAGACGAAGATTAAAATCTCAAGTTGACAATTTTCTACAACTGACAACTGACAATTGACAATTAACAACTTATCTTGTTGGTATTGTTTTATTCATTTCTAGCTTGAACAAAATTAAGTTAATTGTTTTTTGCTGTTGTTTGACATTGTTATTTAGCTGTACTTCTGACTCTAGAAAGATAAATTTACTTTCTGCTAAAGTAACACGAGTAGTTAGTGGTCAGACTATAGAAGTTATGCTGAGAGGAACATCTAATGTTACTCAAGTCCGAATTATGGGGATTGATGCTCCCGATTTACATCAGTCTCCTTGGGGAAAAGCAGCCCAACAAAGATTAGTAGAATGGGTTTTAGACCAACCAATTAAATTAGAAGCAGAAAACCCGAAGCGCAATTGGCAAAGCCACCGCGATCGCTTTAATCGTCTTCATGCTCACGTTTGGTATGAGCAAACTTTAGTCAGTCAGCAATTAGTAAAAGAAGGATATGTATTAGCCAATACTAGATATCCGCACTCATATAGTAAGCTGCTTATAGACGCTCAAGAATTCGCTCGCTTAATGGGTTACGGCATTTGGAATCCAGAACAAGCAATGCGCTACACTCCCAATCAATTTCGTTCTACTACTAAATAATGACTCAAACTGCCACTGAACAACTACAAATCTTTTTAGATATTGCCACCGAATCAGTCCTTGCTGCGGGGGCTGTATTAAAAGAACGTTGGGGTAAATTAAACAATATTCAAGAAAAAGGTCGACCAGGAGACTTAGTAACCGAAGCTGATAAGCTGGCAGAAGCCCAAGTTTTAAAAATATTAAATCTTCACTTACCAGAACACCAAATTTTAGCCGAAGAGTCGGGGGCATTGGGTAATACTAATAGCAAATATCTGTGGGCGATCGATCCCCTAGATGGTACGACTAACTATGCTCATGGGTTACCTATGGCAGCAACTTCTGTAGGCTTGATGATTGATGGAGTACCCTCAGTCGGTGCAGTTTATAATCCTTTTAGCAATGAACTATTTCGTGCAGCGAGAGGTTTGGGGGCTACCTGCAATCGTCGTCCAATTCAAGTTTCTCCAACTTCAGAATTAACTCAAAGTCTTTTAATTACTGGGTTTGCTTACGATCGCCGAGAAACCACAGACAATAACTATGCAGAATTTTGTCATCTAACTCATTTAACCCAAGGAGTTCGTCGTCTAGGTTGTGCTTCGATGGATCTAGCAGGAGTAGCTTGTGGCAGATTGGATGGTTATTGGGAAAGAGGACTTCAACCCTGGGATATAACAGCAGGAATTGTAATCTTAGAAGAAGCAGGGGGCAAAGTTACAGCTTATGATGGTAGTCCTCTAGATATTAATTCTGGTCGTATCCTCGCTACTAATAGTCTAATTCACGATAGTTTAAGCCAAGCTTTGTTAGAAACTCCTTCTCTGGCAGAATGGAAATCATAGTTCTTGCCGAACGATTTACTGGGCTATTTGTATAGATATGCCCTGTTGAAACGTTTATTGTGAACTCAGGAATGCAAGTGAAACGTCGATCTTAAGCAATTTGATTTGCCTTTTGTAGTATGAGTAGCATAAAATGCTTGAAGTTTTCTTTAAGTATTTTGTGCTGCCTGTTTTAGTCTTATAAAATTGCTTTAAAGTTCATAGTAATACGTATATTAAATTTAGCAAGTTATCTCAATTATCAAAATGAAATTATCTCTGTCTCTAAAATTTGCTACGGCAGCTGTTCTAAGCTTGAGTGCGATCGCGCCTTTTCAATCGGCTACTGCCACTGAATTTGATGAATTTGCAGTCGATCAAAGTCAATTTATTGCTGTTGCAGTTCCTTATAATTATAGAAGATATAAGTTGGCAATTATTGAACAAGTTCCTGGACAACAAGCTTGTTGGCGTGAGTCTGGTTCTAATCCTGCGACAGTAGATTTATTATTGTTGAATTTTGACCATACCAATAGTTGTCGTAAAGCAGTAGATACTAATGGTTATTCTTTAAGAGTCAATGGCAAAGACGACAAAGTAGAATACACCATGAATTTAGTCGATAGTAATGGACAACTACAATTAATAGCCGATCACCAAGATCCTAGAAAACCAGACTTAGTCGTTGGACGCACCAATGGTTTAGTAGAAGCTCCTATGAAAATTGACCTCGATCCTGATTGGCAGTTTACTAAACGTCTTTATCAAGGTAGTGCTATTCAGCATATTTATATGAGTAATAATCCTAATCCTCAGGTATTAGAAAATGTGGCTACTCTTCCCACCACCAACGATCCTGCTCAA
>JAAUYG010242320.1_pt1 | contig 13572 bp, 7 predicted proteins | sample 7278091 | NCBI WGS metagenome assembly JAAUYG01 (sample SAMN14350201, study PRJNA611818) | marine sediment metagenome | isolation source: surface marine sediment (0.6m) | place: French Polynesia: Moorea | collected 2018-08
CGGGGACGAAAGGTCGGACCCGGTGGCTGCTATGGATGGTGGGATCTTGAGAGGAGCCGGACACGGCTATCTCTTTATTTCACAATGTTAACTTGCGTCCACTCACAATTACTTTCGCCACCCAGAATTCGTTACTGCATCGTAGCTAAAATCTCCGTCATATGACTAAATTGGCAAAAGAACATTTTGCTTTTAATGTTGATCAAATAATATTCCAGTGGAGTTTCCAATTTTAATTTACCACCATGAGTGCCGTGATCAGGCCCCACCGATGTCGCTTGCATTTCCTGCATGGACATTTGTGTTAAACAAAAGAGTTTTGGCAAGTCTAAAATTCTTTTCAATTATTTAGAAGTGTTGACCGGTGATGGTAACCAGGTATATGTAGCCTGGTACCCCAAACTCTTGCAGACACACTGTAATCCGTCTCCGTGCCGCATAACCCACTAATGGCGAATACTGGTAGAGATGGACTGACAATCACTTGGGATGTGGGTGGGGGTAAAACCAACCATCTATAAGTGTAGATGCTTTTTTCCTTTTTTTGAACATCGTCACATCATGAATATGTAGCAAGAACAGCATAGCATTTATTTTGGTAACTGTGGTAATCCTGCATCATAAACGGCAACCATTGTGCTAGTATACATAATATTTATCATTGCAACTGTGAAGTATGACATGACGAGCACTGCAGAGATGTATTGCATTATGGGTCACTCTACAAGAGACTGAAACAATACTTCAGACGTTACTTAACACAGAAGCACTTCACTGTTAATCTATTAATAGTCTAAAAACAGAACAAACAATCGATATCAACAAACAACAAAATATAGAATCCGGACGCGTGGGTATTCGACAAATCGGTTATAATGAGAGCGGTCAGACCACAACTCTAAAGTACACACATGATATTCTCACCTGTCCTCCGTTCCGTTCCCTGACATAGAAAACTGCCAGATAACACCGGTGTCATTCAAAGTCCGCATTGTGTTATGCAAGATCCTTCAAATGTCCACTCTTGGGCACTTTAGACTGCAGCCACAATTTATGTTTTATATGTGCGATGTAGCGACCAGTGTTTCATATTTCGAGTTAAAGTTTAGCTGCCACTTTGTCATGTGAGGTTTGATGCGTGTCCCATGCAGGCGGCTGGTGATAGCACAAGGATACTTGACCTCGAAACCGTATACGCATGTTGTTATAGTCTTTAGAACAAACATCGTCTGTTGTGTTTATCAGCGTGTCTTTGATATCAGCGTCTGTGTTTCAGACACACGTGCATAGTCGATGATATCGGCTGTTGCATCGCGTGGGTAGCACGGATATTTAATTTCAATTGCGGGATATGGTGGGTGGGTAAAATAAGCCTAAGGAAAGAGGGAAAAGGTGGAAGGGTCAGGGATGAAGCCAGAAACAAACACAGACAGTTCGAAGACCATTCGGATGAGGGGCAAATATAATGTGTCGACTTAAGGTCAAATAACAGTCAGGTACCTGCACTACGGAAGATTGTTTTTGTCCGATAGGCAAACCAGATACGCCATGTGTATGTGGGATTATGATACTTATCTCCGATTCGACGACCAAAATGTCAAATTACGCAAAGGGGCCTTTAATTATATATATAGGGGAGTATGGGAGTCCAACTGTATCATTAACTAGACCTTTGGTGACCTAAAAAGGTCAAGTTCAAACTCAATCATATTTTAAACCCTTATGTTTCAGAAACGACCTAGGATATCTTACTATCGATCACTTAATGGGAAGTCATATCGTGCAAGTACACCGTTAAATTTAACCCTGAGAAATTTAACATGATCAAAGAATGCACGGAAGGTTGTATATGTTTTCAATGATAATTTCTACTGCTATTATCCAAGAAGTAGTCTATGGACCTCTTTTTTGTTTATTTTGCCACAATGTCACAATGTTAAATTTTACAATTTTTTCAAATTAAGAAACTGCATTTTAGACTTCAAAATTCTCGGGAATAACTTTGTCGCAGTGAACATCGAAAAAAACTGAAAATTGTTTGAAAACAATTATAAATGTAGTATCGTTTTGAAAATAACGCGTTAAATTCAAAATTCAAAATAAATTGAAGGTTTGAAGTCAAAGGCAAGATATCACAAACATGTCTGTTCACTGGCAAAGGGAATAGAGGATGGGCTCCGATAGGCTAAATGTTAAAGAACACCCCCCGCCTTCAAAAATGGCTTACATTCTTTTTTTTTTCAAAATCAACAAGTAAGTATATGGAGATTGGTAGATACATAGCAACCTGACCACGAAATTTTGTGATGCTTCCAGTGAGTTCCGAGAAAATGTGTTTTTTTTTTTACGGAGGTCGACGGAGCGACGACGGCGGTCGACAGACACCGGCAGACATAGCCCAGCAGAGCTCAAAACGTAGTCACACTCTCGGAGAGTGAAAAAAAAAAAGGATGATATTTTTTCTTTCTGGCGAAGGGTCAAGATTCGTACAGTCCTGCGTCATACTTGATGAAATGTGAAAACAAAAGCTTATTGTTAACCAGTCTGTGAGTAGCTCTTCTTGCACTTCCATTTATTTGTGCCCATACTTATGGGGTACACGAGATTGCTTGTCTTGATCTCTTGATACGGTAACTTCAAGACCTGATATTACTATTGTGATTGGAGACATTTATTTAGGAAAAGTGCGGGTAATGTCTGAACCAGGTTCAATAGTAGCAGCATATATCCTGGAAAAGCTCATACCGATTTGAAGTTCGAACTCTCCTTAGAGTATGTGCTATACCAAAGAGCGTACATGTGTTACCTGGCTCTTACCATAATAAATACATGTCGCCCTAACAATCGTTTTAATATTATCAACTTTAGTGTTACGTATGTTATGTTATACATGTTATGTATGTAGTGTTATGCATGTATATACAGTAGGTTGAAACGTGTCAGGCGACTCATCTAGCCCACACTCGCTGGCGAATATTTTTGCACAATATGTATAGTTATATGAGACAGTTATACAGGCTATACTGGAACTGACGATTGACGATAATTGTCTTAACTCGATACAAGTCCTTTCGCTAAGGCCATCTCTGTTTGATGAGTACTCAAATTTAAGCCAAGACTAAGTTTACCTTGCGCTCTTCATCCTTTGCCAAGAATACGTATCTTAGAATGCACTACCTCGTATATTTTTGTTTGTTATGACTTTGTGAGATATGTGGATCTAAATGTATTCGCTTTCTAAATCCAACCGATGTTTTGAATGTTATAGACTGCGTTTGCCATTAATAACTTGACAGCTGTTAACATTGGATTACAGGTGTAAACTTAATACCGAATGAAATTGGTCACATCACTTCCTGCAGTAAGCGAAGTAGAATCAGATTAGTCAGACTGGACACAGAAAGCAAACTGTATGTACTAAAGTCAATACATACTATTTTTATATGAGCTGCCTTATTAAATAAATAAATTTTAATAATTTAATTCAGCGTATTTTTGGCATATCTAGTGTGTCTTCTCCTCTGTTAATCCTTAGCTGGCAGATTGAGCCATTTTTAAGTCAAAACGGAAGATATCACAGGTTTATTACGCTCGCATATAAAACACACATCATAAATTAGATCACATTCTGTAAGAGAGCAGCAACTGGTTAAAATAAGGTTGGAATATCACAGTTATAGTACATTTTTCTTCACCACAGTTATACCCAGTATCAGGTTTTTATATCACATTTTTCCTCACCACGCTTATATCACGTTTTTATGTCACATTTTTCCTCACCACGGTTATGTCATGTTTTTGCTATATCAATATTACGACACACATTGCCTCTGTGCCATTGCAACTGTACACTTGTACGGTGCTACTGCAGTATCTATCCCCATTATCACAGCATTGAGTCCACGTCTTGAACCTTGTTTGGGAGCCTGCTTCTGAAGCTGTCTCCCGCAGAATAATCACGTCATAATAGGTGGTGTGCCACTACTTCCGGTGGCAGCAATACCACATTGCTACTGCCTGTACTGACAGTGTTATCACGTAGCAGTGCCCGTGGCCATTACACAATTTCTGTGGTCAAAGTGTCATGATTTGGTGTCTGCGGCTGCAGGGATGTCAAATTCGGTAGTTACAGTGATATCAGTCTTTTTCAGAGTGGTATCACCTAAGGTCTGTCACAGAGATATCACATGGTGTCTGTCAGAGTAATATCACGTAGTGTCTTGATACCACATAGTGTCTGTTTTCATAGAAAAATATCACTTAGTGTCTGTAGTCACAGAGATAGCACATAGTGTCTCTAGGCACAGTGATATCACATAGTGTCTGTGATCACAAAGATATCACATAGTGTCTCTGTCTCTCCGTCACAAGTGATATTACATGATGTCTGTTCACAGTGATATCACATACTAGTGTCTGTGGTCACAGTGATATCACAGCCGATACATCTCCATGTCTTGTTCCTCTTCCTCCAGTGGTTCCCCTCTACGGATCGCCATCGCCCTGGCGTTCCTCCGAACGATATGTTCGGCCAGGCGTTTGTGGCCTACAAACCGCCGCAGACGGGAGTCGTCTTCAGTGTCCAAGATATTCGTACACTTGTTCACCGCCTGGTTGTAGAGTCTCAGTTGATAATTTTTATAGCCTTCCCTCGCCTCCTCGCTGTCCCAGGCGGGCCTCTGTGGCTCTGTGTCGCAGAAGCTGAGGTCCAGCCTAGGCACAGGGGAAGACGACTGGGGAACAGCAGTGGGTGTGCGATCCCTGTCACCAACGAGCTGAGATATAGGCAGTTGACTGCCTCCCCTTGCATGGCTCAAGGGCAGTACCTCCGTTGGGTTCTGATGCGAGTATACACGTCGTATGTTGTGTGGATTCTGCGTTACTGATTGAGGCAGAGGCTCTCTGGAGTCAGTGCAAAGTTGGGGAGGCTCTTCCCTCTCTTCCTCTTCCTCTGGAGAGTCCCTGTCGCGGTTCCACGGTTCCCATGGATCCGTAAGCTCTATGTCCCTCACAAGAGGCGACGGACGCAGAGGTGGCTTCGTCAGGCACCATTTCATCACCATTCTGTGGGTATCATCGTCAAAGGTGATCCATTTCTGAGGTTTGCCAGAGTAGGGTCTCTGGCAGTTGACATTGATCCATTCAGGCCAGTCTTCGCCCTCTTCGTCCCGTTGCAGTAGGTAGGCAGGAGTGCGGTATGGTCCCAGGACTGGCCCTTGAGCTGGGTCTTTCCACCATGGTAGAGACGACGACCCAGTTCCGTTTGCTTCGGAGTTTGAAGATCCGCCATCGCTTCCTCCTTCGGTATTGTCTTCTTCCTCTGCTAGCTCTTCCCCTTCCTCCACTGTGGCTAGGCTAGGCGTGTGAACAGCGTGGTTCAACCTTCCGACAACAAGTGGGGTAGCAGGTGTAGGCGGTGAGCCCTGGCGTGCAGGGGGCAACTTGGAATTAACTTCGACTGTGTCGCTAGGTGTTTTCCTCTCGTTCGGTTGGAGATCACTGTCGTGGTTTACTACCACCGCTCTAGCATGCTTAACAGCTGTTGCTGCAGAACCTGGCCTCTTTGGTGTGGCCCGGAGATTTCTGTCTGGCTTTGGTTCCTGTGGAGGTTGAGGGATGTAGAACAGGGGAGTGGCCCCTTTGATCGGCACAACCTGGAACTGATCAGTTTGGATCGGGAGTTCCGGCAGTTTATCTTCCGCTCGAGGTGTACTGGCAGTACTGCTGTCTGTTCTGGACGTTCCCACGGTGCCTACCACCAGATCTTGGTCGCTGATGATCCCGCGGTGAGCCAGCTTCTGCTGCTGGCTGTGGTAGTGCCGCTTTAAGCGCTCATACTGGCATTCTTGAATCTGCTGCAGTAGAAGCCGTTCCTGTTTCCTGCGTTCTTCCTGCTGCAGCTCCACCCAGTTGATCTGCTGCTGAATGGCTGCCTCTTTGTGTCTGTCATGGCGACGAGTTGGGTCCTCTTCCTTGGTGGCAGTAGCGGGCTGGTCCTGGTACTTCTTGCCACTGCATGACATCTGGAGCTGGGGTCTCATCTGTGAGCTGACCTGAATCTGGCGAGCAGTCCGTGGACGGGTATGCTGGGGTCGAACATGGGCCTCAGTCTTGAGCCCTGTAGCATCTGTGGCCCGGTATTGTTGCGGATGCTGTTGCTTTTCCCTCTGCTGCTGTTCCATACGCTGCTGCTTCTCCCTCTCTTGGGCTTTCTGCTGCTGCTGAGGGTAACTCTTTCCGTCTACCAGTGGCTTGCCCGGTCCAGTAAAAGGCTCGCGTCGTGCCTTCACTGGTGGTGATGGCTGGTAGAATTGGATCCTCTGCTTGGGTGCCAACTCGGCAGGCTCGACCGAAGGCTTCACTGGCCTCATGGCATCTTTCTGTAGAGAAGTTGACATTTCTTTCAGCTCCTGTTGATACTGCTGCTGTTGGCCATGCTGTTGTTGATTCTGCAGTAGTTGACCGGACTGGATTGCTCTATATTTTTCAGAGTGGTTCATCAGGCGATTGGCGACAGTCTCCTTGCGTGGCCCTCTTGCCACCTCAGGTGCCACACGACTGTCAACCGTCATACTCTCCGGTTGTTTGATTGCATAATCGGTTAGAGTTGGCATGCCGAGAGAGGGCAGGGTTGATGCATTAGCCGGGGGAAAGGCGCGTCCCTGTAGGAATAAAAAGGCATGGCATATTTTTCATCTATTCTAGTCTAAATTCAATGTACTCTATACGTCTTTGGAAATCTTCAGTTAGCGATATTCTGGGGTTTATTGCCACAAAACGTAGTAGATTTCTGTCTTATGCAGTGTAACCTCGCTTAATAACCAGCTAAGAAGTCAATTCAGCTTAGGAAAAGGGCATTATTAGCTAATAAGCCACATTATTACACCTGCTTCATGGATGAACACATTGTGTAAACGTAGGTGCACCCGTAGTTTAAATTGCTCATGGGAGTCTTTCGTATGACGTTATAGTACATGAGTATATTTTATTCTACCTTTCTAGGCATCCCCGGCTTCTGTGCATCGCGAATGCCAGCGACACTCAACATGGCGTCAGACTGCATCTTCCGGATCTTCCGATCTGTATCTGCAGTCCTGTTTACGCTTTGGTCAGAGACGGCTCTCTGCGTCGGGTTTGTCGACTGACGTTCGTGCTGCCAGGCTGGTTTGTTTGGTGCCTTGGGGGTGAGAGCGGGCAGGGTAGTATTCTCCCCTCTCACTGTGGCGGCATCTTGGCTATCCACGGTACTCTTCTGGGGCCCGATCCAGACTTTAATTTCAGGCTTCGAGTGAACGTGCATCTCGTCCAGAAACTCACAGGAGATTGCCGGTTTGGGTCCGCCTGCCGGTTTCTTCCTGTTCTTCCCACCGCTGGGTTCCTTCTTTTCACCAGCGTCGCTCGTCTGGGTAACCGATGCCTCTTTCCTGTGTCGCAACTGGCTCGCCATGGGACCTCTCGGTCGTCTGGGAACGGCATTGGGAATGCTGCGTCCGATTTCCACCGTAGCAGTTGTAATGGGAACAGCCTGGGGTTGTTCCCTTCTCTGCACTCGATCAACAGACATCGGTTTCCCTTTACGTGCCGCGGGGGTAGGGGCTTTGTTGCCGCTGTTTCCTCCGGAAACTGTACGATTCGGGGCATTGCCCTTCCCTGGGACTAGTGTCCCTTTTAGGATGGTCTCGTCTGGGATTTCTCCGTTCTTGGAGATGAGCTTCTGCCTGGTGACCGTGCTTTCGGAGTAGGCTCTTGGCTTAGGCTCCATGGTGGAACCAGGCGGGATGGGAAGGGTTTGGGTTGGAGCCGAGGAGCTTGTAGACACCACATTACTGCAAGAAGGAAAATACCGGTAATGAAGCCTTTGTCATGTTTACTGGGATATTAATCCTAGTACTGAACAAAATATTCATTTATTTGTTAATGAAAGGGACTGAAAGAGATGAATTGGTCAGTTAATTTGCTATCTAGAACTTTGCTATGGGAAATATGTTACGGTGTTTGACAAAAAATATTTTAAAAAGCACGAAATGATAGGATCGATGACTATTCCAATTTTTATTAGAAAGAAAAACATGATAGTATGAATTCATATTACGGCGTTTACCGTTATTTAAAAACAATAAAAGATGCCAAGTAATTAGCTTTCTTTTTACCTTTGTATATTAGTGTTGGGCTTCGAATTTTGGCTACGTAAATAACGGTTAAATAAAATGCGAGGAATTAATATACAAGTACCAGATACCGCGGTAACGTGTTTTTAAAAAAAAACATGTGAGTCGCATAAGAAATGTACCTCCTTCTGGCCAAATGTCTTTTCAAGTAACTGTCGGTCACTTGACCACCGGAATTTCCACCTGGAGTCTTCCTTGTACTCCCAGGCTGACGGGCACTGAAACGAGAGATTACCTCTATGACCAATGTTTTGTTGTTGTTTATATTGTGGTTTACTCTGGCCTGTTATGCTTTCAGGATTTTCAGATATCATTTAATACATTTGATCTTACTTTCGCTTTGTGAATATCATGTTGCGTTTAAAATACCCTACAAAGAGTGCTTATCCAGACAACGCATGGTGGAATTATTTCACTGAGCCAGTGTTTGTTTTTTGCACTGACCCAGTGATTTTATTCACTTATCTTGTGCGTTTTTCTACTGATTAGGATTTTTTTTTTACTGACCCAGTTTTTTTTCACTGGCCCTAATTTTTTTACCGACTCCGAGTAAGATAGCTCCAGGGCAAGGGTGATGTGACGTAAGCATGCTTGTCCCAATAAGGCCATGGTGAAGAGTTAGTGTGGATACGTTGCAAGTGAACGCAAAAGGAATGCGTGTGTGTCTGTGTGTGTGAGAATGGGTTGGTGGAGCAGAACTTCCATAGCGCCAATGATCAGCTTCAAGTTCGTGTATATTATGCGCTCTTATAGCTCTGAGAAAGAGCTAGAGTTGTGTACTGGATTCTTTGGACAGGCAGCAACATGCTGGTGTATTGAAGAGACAACTTGTCTCTCCTGACAGAAGCGCCAACTCATCTGTCCCACTGTATCGACTGCCTGCAGGTCACATTCGAAAAACACAATGTACACTGCTAGGCTCTTTGAAAAACACGGTCAACAGCCCCAGGCACTCACTGTGGCTTTGAATAGAACATAACATCTTGAAACAAGATTGATGAGCTGAGCCATATGTGCACTGCATACCATATGTGCACTGTATACCATATGTGCACTGTATACCATATGTGCACTGTATACCATATGTGCACTGTATACCATATGTGTACCGTTGCCGTGAAGTCAGACACTGTACTGAGAATGCAACAACAGGGTAATAGATCCAGTGCCCTTATATTTTAGGTACGGGTCTGTTAGAAAAAAGGTTAACATAGGGTCTTGGAAAGCAAAAATCCAGAAACGTAGTGATCTGACGGAACCATCGATGGTCAGGTGTGAGGGTAGTGGTCGGGCAGCGGGTTGTTTAGATTTTGCAAGAATGTCAGTATCATATACATGTATCACGGCTTTGTGTTGGGGGTGGGGATGGTAAATTACATCTGTGAGCGGATTTTACTTTTGTGACAATTCGGTTTTATTAAGGTATATTGCTGCTTTTACGTGGTTGTGGTTGTCAGGGTTTTATTTTCAAGTGGTTATATTTGTAGAGCTTAGTTTTCACGTGGTTATGTTAGGGTTTTGTTTTCAAGTGGTTATGTTTGTTAGGGTTTTGTATTCAAGTGGTCATGTTTGTAGGATTTTTCTTTCGAGTGGTTATGTTTAGTAGGGTTTTGTTCTAAAGTGGTTATGTTTGGTAGGGTTTTGTTTTCAAGTGGTTATGTTTGTAGGGTTTTGTTTGTTAGGGTTTTGTTTTCACGTAGTTAAGTTTGTACGGCCATGGATTTCCATGGTCCTTATTTGTGTGTATGTGGTATCAGGGTCGTGGGTGTTGCAGATATGGGTGAAGCTGACGCTCAGTGCGGGATAGTTAATGCCACAAAATCGTAACATGAATATTAAATTTCTTTCGGAAGGCATATTAGTATAGTCATGTGGTGCCCTTTAGCTACTCACATTCTTACATTCGGTCAATCATGAGCTTACACCATTTTCGGGCCATTTCTCTTACTTTGGGTATGTTATAGAAAATTCCTGCCAATGGGTTCAATATACCGTAAAGCTTCTAATAAGCGCCTGGTCTCTAATAAAAACCGGCCTCTATTAGGAGCCGGGTGTATCGGGATACTGAATTTGAAAAATGCCTCTAATAATATGCCTCTAATAAGCGCCTGCCTCCAATAGCAGCCGGGTCTAAGGCGCGCCTGAAATTTATTGCCGCCCGGGCGCTTATTAGAAGTTTTACGGTACTCCCTATTGTAATTTTGATTTTAAAGTTAATTTTTGAAATCATTTACAGAGAGCAGTCAGTGCCTGCCATCATGTGTCACCAATGACCTTGCTTGTTTTGTGAATGCTCTAAAATACAAGAAAGACCAGTGCGTTTTGAATTAATAAAGCGAGACCTGGTAGACACTACGGTACAAGGCAAAGTCAGATTAACAGCTGCTAATGTTAGGGTTGGTTAAACAAGGCTCATACCCTGGATTATTATTTCGATACTACTTTCCAATTTTAAGCTAATTGGAACACCCCGAAACACGATGACTTGTAATATTGGCACACCAACTGTACCACTTATATGGTCGGATTTTTTAAAAAATAATTTGTGGGTGTCACACCCATACATTTAACATAGAGTTCCTCCTGGCCTGCTTTCGATAATTTAATTCAGAATTTTCAAAAATCTCAATTTGGGAATTTTATCATCTATTTTGATAAAAGTATGCTATATAGTTTCAGAAAAACTCATCTCAGAATAAAAGGCCAATTTGGTATCGAACGCGGTAATCCCGTCTTATTTGATAGATCCTACTGTACATTCCGGATGAGCCTTATCTGGAATTCTAACACTCCTTTTTTAAATAAAAAAATATTTTTATAGAGGTTTACAACACGCATGCAGTATATTAATGTTTGCCTCTGTAAAGCAAATTGAGCGCTGTGGTAGGTCGGTAGTGGGAACCCTACAGTATGATCGATGAAACCAGCGAAAACACAATTCTATTATGAATCAAATCGTTGTGAATTAACAATATATTTTTCTACTATATTAAGACACTCCTTCCAGATATATACCAAAACATGGGGATTTTGAAGAGCGACCTTATCTCGGAAACGAAAATAATAAGGTTAAAATAAATGTCACAGTAGAAAAACGTCAGAAGTTTATTCCACCCTGTATCAACAAATATTACTTTTAACAAAACATGGTCTCTTTCGTTTAGAATGTAAGTGGCGACTGGAAGGTGTTGAATTACGATATTCGATGGACCCATAGTTTAAAAACGTAATAAAAAACGAAATAAAACCATGACAAGAAGTAAAACCTTTTATGTAATTATTTATATGGGTAAGGGGCTGAACTCCCATATATATCGTAAGGTCTATGCATGAAGAAAAACATATCGTCTCTTCAATTCATATAATTTAATCTCCATGCCCCTTACTGAATATGGACCTTTGTGTACACAATACACTCAGAAACCCAAACATGATCTCACGACTTCGCAATAGCTACTATTTATTGAGAAGTGTAACAAGTTAGTGTTTTGACGGGGAATGTGATACCACCATCACCCCAGTTAATAATGTTATTTGATACTATGAAACTTTTTTTTTTCATTTTTGTAGGGTCGATCTACGTTCGCCTCGGCTGAGCTAATCTAAGACAACTGCAGTATCTAGTGTATCTAACACTTTAGTTTAAGGTGGGCATCTTGAACCTCCAGGCGACAGTCTGAAGTTTATATAAAAGCCCGCCCCCCTTCTTCCTGGGTTAAAAAAGAGGGTCTCTGTGTGTACATGTGTAAGCAACATCGGAAATTTTGTCACCTGATAATGTTATATTCTTACTAGAGCGATGGATGTTTTGACAATTTTGCAGTCGCTGCCTGTAAAGCCAAATATTAAAGCTCAATTTCTACCTCACTCACCTCTTGGCGATGAACTGACACACATGTGTTTATTTATTTTCTTTATTTATCCATTTATTAGCTTCTATTGGTATTTCGTCGAGCGAAAATGATTTCGATGTCAACCACCTCAGGTATATAAAGACCTATTTATATGCAATATCTGGAAACTCGCAATGTCCCTATCTGGAATTTTGTAGACCAGCTGCCCGCTGAGCGAAATAAGATATTTTGATATTTTTACGAATGCATGTAATTAAGATATGCATAACTGTTATTCCCATTCTTGTAATCCGATGAAAATTATCAAAAACGTTGTCAACCAAGGTCGGAATTTTCGTACAGGGCTCACACAGGAAGTGTCCACTCAGACTGTGGATTTTTTTCCCCAAGGCCAAGTTGTCCTACTTGACCTAAACAAATAACGCAAGGCGATATTCGAAAATTTTGGGAGTTTGCCGCGGGCAATATCAGTTTTTTTTTGTGTCGAATTCTTAAATTTGTCAGAACGTGTGTGATTGAAGAAATTAGTTCTGTGTCTGTTATGACAAAATAATAAAATGCTTGCTTGCATAAAGGCCTAAGGCTAAAGCTGTAAATAAAATCCAACAAATCGAGCTGCGCAAAAGAAGGATTTGTTGATTGTTCTGTGCTGTTGCCTAGTTACCATATGCGGAAAATTCATCACATAGGTTAGACTTCTATTTAGGAGTTTGGTGCATTAGATGCATGGTCATGGACAGCTATTGATTCTGGCAGAATTTTTACAATGGGGCTATCTTTTGTCATGCAAATGTATTGCAGATAATAAACTTACTTATTATAAACTGCAGATAATAAACTTATGCATATGTAACATACGTTTTCAAAATATATTTGATGTTCAAGTCACGTAACATTACAATACTTAAGTTTTTACTAAGTATTTATAGGCCTACTCCCTAGGGAGTTGAGCAGGTCTGTGATGTATACATGTAAAAGGTATGCCAGCGGTAATTAATTAATATGTAAAGCACTTTGAGCTATTTTCGGCAAGGACAAGCGTGATACATGTACGAACTGTATATTATTATTTGCTTGAGGTTTGGCTTAAGTAGTTTCAAGAAGTACGTATAAAGTCAAAACTTATTTCTTACATATATTAAGACTCTAGTGTGTTTCAGAACTCCGGCTCCGGCTCTGACCTACTTTAAACTTTAAATTTGACAAATGTAATGATATCGAAATTCCTGGAATATTGTGAAGTCCTAGAAAAGTCAGCTACCAATATCACGTAAGTTTAAAATTTAAAAGACCATTTTGAAAAAGGGTATGTTACCCCCTTCCCAGAAGACTAGTATCTATATTGCTTCAATCGTATTACAGATAACCATGCAAGTGCATTTTTTTCAACAGTTTACATGTAGGACCCCCCCCCCCAAGGTGTCTCTCAATGGTAATTACTTGGAATATGCTACATCATATAAGTATTTAGGATTTTGCATACATATGAGTTAATGATGACCAGGATATCAAAATACAACTGAGAAGTTTAATCTATAGATCGAATGTCC